>WPCK01232832.1_pt1 | contig 315777 bp, 334 predicted proteins | sample 5399851 | NCBI WGS metagenome assembly WPCK01 (sample SAMN12869471, study PRJNA574797) | sludge metagenome | isolation source: wastewater treatment of pH11 | place: China:Beijing | collected 2019-05-20
TGTCCACGATGTTAGTTGGGCAGCTGAATTTCAAGAGGAAGGCGGCGAATTTCTCTTATTTCTTGAAAGGAATGAGATTGCTGCCAATTTCTTAGTACCAGTCGGAGGAATTAACGGTGTCCTTAAATTTTCAGAAGGTGAAATAATTCATCCAGACAAAAAGAAAAAAGCCTATTTCGAGAAATATCTAAGGGCGCAACCTCAATCCGAAAGCCTCGGAGTGGTTGACAGCAGTTATCAGTGGAAAGTCAAATCATTATTAATCATAGTTATCTTTTTCTTTTTAGTAATTGCACTTTTAACGTTCTATACTAAAAAACGAAGAAGTCTGTAGCGAATGCTACCAACCTTTTTAACGATTAGTAGAAAGAAATAGTACTTATTGTAACGAATGTTTTACTCAAAAATGTAGATGAAATATAGGGAGATGAAAATGACGGGCGAAATGAAAAGTAATTGGATTAAGTTTTTTAGATTGACTATTCTACCGATCATAATAATTACTACACTATATTTAATTTTTTCATATGACTTAGCTGGGTATAGGTATTTTAAAAATACTGCTACTCAGATAGAAATAATTCCTTTTAATTATGAATGGGATGAACGAATCATTATAAAAGATCATCATACAGTAGATGAAATATTGTCGCTGATAAAAGGTTCGGATTATTATTACAAAAAAGATTTTGTTAGTGATTATGAAGAGGTGCAAATCATTATTAGACGAAATTTTGCAACAAATGACCTATCATGGGCAGTCCGGTCGGATAACAACCACACTATTTTAACTCCTTTGTTAAGGAAAACAAATGATTACAAAATAGATATAAGGCTAATCGACCTTTTAAGACAAATTATTGAAGATAGTAAATAACCTTGATCTTTAAGCTCAAGTCTTATAAGTAACTTAATGCATTAACGGAAGCTACTTGAACAGTAGCATTTTAGTAACCTAGTAGGACAGATAAATAAAGTTATAGAATCATTTATTTTAAATAGTCGTAGCAAGGGAGAAAACAAAATGATCGATTACTATGGGGAACTTTGTACAAGAATTTACGAAAGTGACAAATCGTTAGCAACTGGGAAAGAACTTGAGTTTTTTCTTTCTTTTGTAAAAAATAATAGTATGAAAGTGTTAGAACCAATGTGTGGAAACGGTAGGATGCTTATTCCTTTTTTACAAAAAGGTATAGATATTGAAGGGTTTGATGTTTCAGAAGAAATGCTAAAATTATGTAAGGAAAAAGGTGAAAAATTAAACCTTAGACCATGTGTGTTTCACAAAAAAATTGAAGAATTTCATAGCGATAAAAAATATGACCTAATAATGATACCTTTCGGATCTTTTCGCTTTTACCTGATACCTTAGTAAACGATAGCCTAAAGAATTTAGAATCTGTTTTAAAAGAAGGTGGAAAGGTACTATTAACGATCATGACAAAAAATACTGATATTGAAGAGTTACCAGAATGGGTTGAAACGAATAGAAAACATTATGATAATGAAACAATTGTTGAATATAAAAAAGTAGATTATGACGAGAATAATAAGCTATTAAATATTCAATTGAAATACCAATTAGTTCAAAATGAACAAATTCAAAAAACTGAAATTATGGATTTTCCAATTCGTTTATATTATTCAGGAGAATTTGAGAATTTACTAAATTCCAATGGCTTTAAAAATATCGTAGTACATGAAGTTAAGAATGGATATGGAGAAGGAAGCTCGTTTAAAGTATTCGAGTGTGGAAGATAACAGTTTTTCTTAAATCAATTAATACCTTAAATCAATTCTAGTCAACCATTATACTTAAATGGTGGCAATAGTACTAGAAGCAGTTGCTTCCGTTATGTACTAACGAGGGGTGTTTAACAAGCATTACCTCCACCTCATGGATACCTAGGACGAAGGAATGTATGGAGAATCCTGAGAAACAGGGGAGGGTGAGCGACCGTGAGTGTCGTGGAGATTAGGAGTAGGGTCACCCTTGTCATTCCAGACTTAACCAGTTTTGGTGTTAGGATAGGTTGCCACTTGTGAATATTTTAAAAACCTACCACTCTGACCCAACTATTCAATTGTCTTTTTAATTGGTCGTTGATAAAATCCTGAGATATCAAGAAGTAAGAGAAAATTTCACTCTATTGTGGGAGGTGGAATTGCATGCCTAAAATTGACAATATGTTAGCCATTCTATGGATGCTTCGTTCAGGTGAAAAAATTACTGCAAAACAAATTTCAGAAAAGTTAGAGATGAATATAAGGACTGTGTATCGTTATATTGATACAATTTCAACAAGTGGCGTACCTATAATTTCAGAACCAGGACATAACGGTGGATACACTTTAATGAACAATTTTATTGAGGCTCCACTTTTTTTTGATTTTGAGGAGCAAACTTCACTATTTCACGCTGCTGTTTTTGCAGAAGAAGCCGGATATTATGGAGGTGAAGCACTAAATAGGGCCATTTCAAAACTAAGTAAATACTCAAATCAAGAACAGGAAACAAAGATAAACCAACACTTAACTAGTCTTGAAGTAATAAGTCGATTACGTTCACTCTCTATGGAACCTTTTTTGAAGGAGTTGGAGCTGGCCGTAGCTGACGGGTACTCAGTAAAAATCGTTTACCATAAAAGTGGCGAAAAGCATTTAAATGATAGATTGGTCGATCCGTACAGAATAATCTATTGGAATAATAAGTGGTATGTGATTGGATTTTGTCATCTTAGGAATGATATCCGTAGTTTTAGAGTAAATCGAATTGACAGTATAGTGCTAACCGAAAATAAGTTTAACCGTCCAGAAAATTTCTCAGCACGTGAATTTTTCACGAAAAGTCTTCTTCCAACTATAGAAGATAAGGAAGAGATTGTTTCTTTGGTTATTAGTGGCGATAAAAGTGTATTGGCTGACATTTGCCAACATTGGTTTTTAGGACATTATTTACAAGAACAGACTTCAAATCAAGCAGTTTTTCTTCTTGAAAAAGATATGTTACATACATATGTACCTTATTTACTTTTACCGTACAATAAATCTATTAAAGTTATTGAGCCAATAAGTCTTAAGAAAAGACTTATTGAAGTTCTGTCAGAATTAATAAAATTTCATCAAGTATGATAACTACCCTGACGGTAACTGTCAGGGTAGTTATTTTATACTAGCTATATCAAATGTGATTGGAGTGTTGTTGGATGCAAACAAAGAAAGTTTTTCTTTATGTATTTAATACAATGTCGGATTGGGAATATGGATATTTGATTGCTGAACTAAACTCAGGAAGATATTTTAAAAAAGATTTAGCACCTTTAAAAGTAATTACAGTAGGAGCTAATAAAGAAATGATTACTACTATGGGAGGACTAAGCATAAAACCAGATATTTCCCTTGATGAATGTTCTCTTGAGAGTAAAGATCTTTTAATTTTACCAGGAGGGACTACTTGGAGTGAAGAAATTCATCAACCTATCTTGGAAAGAATTGGCCAAGCTTTAAAGGTAGGCACTATTGTTGCTGCAATTTGTGGTGCAATTGAGGGTCTCGCGAATATGGGATACTTAGATACTAGAAAGCATACAAGTAATAACTTAGACTATACAAAAATGGTATGTCCTAACTATAAAGGAGAAAAGTTCTATGAGTTAGGATCTGCCGTATCTGATTCGAATTTAATTACTGCATCAGGAATTGCTCCACTAGAATTTGCAATGGAGGTACTGAAAAAAATAGATGTATTTACACCAGATGCATTACATTCATGGTATAACCTAAATAAGACTCATAAACCTGAATATTTCTTTCAGTTAATGAATTCATTAAATAATTGAAGTAACTGAAAAGCTCAATTTCTCTAATCTTATTTGTAGAGAAGTTGTGTTTTTTAATTTGGAATTTCCTTATCGTTGTAAATCCCCGCTCCCACTTGTCGAAGTAAAGAAAGCACTACTAGTGGAACAACAGGACAGTCAAAGAGGTTGTTTCTGTTATTAACTCTTGAACACATGTTAATTAAACAAGCTCTACTTCTCTTTGCTCTATTAATTGAATATAATTAAGTAGGAATGAAAGGGAGGGTCTAGTTTGAGAAGTTTCCTGATACTTATCTTTATCGTAATTATGTTATCCGCTTGTAATAATGAGCAAAAATTTAAAGTTGATGAAGAGGGACAGCTTTATATCGGAAGTCCAACTGCTGAAGAAATTATATCTAAGAACAAAGAAGAAGATATTTTCCTTATGAATGAAGTGGTATACGTTAATGCCGAAGAGATTGATTGGGTAAAAAGTACAGAGTTGACGTTAGGAGAAGTAGTCTTAGAAATATCTAGACAATCTAATAATGGTAAAGATTTCACCGAAGGTACAGCAACAAAATTACCCGTAGGAACAAAAATTTATAAACCAAATGAAAAAGGTGATATTTACGTCGCCATATTAGATGGAAGAGAAGTCAGATACTTGGGTTTACGTGAAGGTTAACGAGTTTCATATTGAAAGAAGCCAGCTAATAAGCTCGCTTCTTATTGCATTGAACGTGACGATGATTAAGGCACAAGAAATGTACCTGAAATCGAATTGCAAGAAGAGCAGAAGGAATTAGAAAAGTAGCCGTACTTTCTCGGCTACTTTTTTCTGTACCAAAAAGCAATTATAGTTTTGTAGCATCAATTAACCAAACAAAAGGATTTAACTGCTTGAATTGTACTGAAAATCCATTTGCTTCAAAGATCCTCCGTAATACAGGAATCGTTGTATAGTATTCTGTCTCTAAATCTTGTGCTAGGTTTAAAAATCCCTTTTTCTTAGATGACTGAATGACTTCAACTTTGGTTGCTTCACATTCAAAGACAGTATCTGCAAAAACAACTTTGCCATTCTTAGCAAGTAAACTACTATACTTAGAAACTGCTTCTGCTTTTTCAGCGTCGGTCAGGTGGTGGAATGCATATGTGCTAACAAAAGCATCAATTGGCATGTCTGTTTGAAACTCTAGAAAGTCACCATTTACTATGGTAGCATGAATTAATTTTTCTTGAGCTTTTTCTCTCATAATAGAGGAGGGTTCAAATCCAACCACTTGATTTCCTTTTTCCAACAGCTTCAATGTTAAATTTCCTGTGCCAACTCCGAATTCAGCGATATTCCCTTTTACACGATCTGCAACTGTTTGAAGGATCTCATCGTAATTGGAAAAGACTTCGTAATATTCTAGATCTTTTCCTGAAACTGAATGATCGTATGATTCTGCCCAATTATCAAAAAGTTCAACAAACTCACGTCCCATGAACGTAACACTCTTCTAAGTTATAAAATATATAAAACTTATAGGTATACTATGATATAAAATAAAAATTTGCAACTGATTTTGTATCTAATTTACTATCTTTTTCTACTTAGAACATTGAAGGATATAGCTAATAACATTGATAAAGGTAAAGGTTGATACAAATATTTTTTAAGATCCAATTGACAAAAACTATTTTAAATCATACTATACAGGTAGGAATAATGTAAATTTAGATTGGAGAGGTTTTAAAATGGAGATTAAAAAAATGAACGTTGAAAGTTTTAATTTAGATCATACAAAAGTAGTTGCTCCTTATGTAAGGCTTGCAGGTGTAAGTGAAGGACAACTTGGAGATAAACTATATAAATATGACATACGCTTTACTCAACCAAACAAAGAACACATGGAAATGCCGTCTTTACACTCATTAGAGCATTTAATGGCAGAGTTAATTCGTAATCATCACCAGACGATTTTTGATGTTAGCCCAATGGGATGTCAAACTGGATTTTATCTATCGGTGATTAATGATGATAGTTATGAAACAGTCTTAGAAATTCTTGAAAAAACGTTAGAAGATGTGTTGGTTGCCACAGAGGTACCTGCATGTAATGAAGTACAATGCGGTTGGGCAGCTAGTCATAGCTTGGAAGGAGCGCAAGAAATTGCCAAGAAAATGCTAGCGAAAAAAGACCAATGGAGAAATATATTCTCATAAATGATGAAGTTAGTAAAGAGCTTCCAAGAGGGGTGCTTGCATGTGAAGTATTACAATAACATAAAAGAATTGATCGGTCGTACGCCACTTGTCAAAATAAATCAGCTTGATGTTCCGAACGGAGTAAACGTATTCGTGAAATTGGAGTACTTTAATCCTGGTGGAAGTGTGAAAGATCGTTTAGGCAAGAAGTTACTTCAAGGAGCGCTTGAAGCTGGACTACTTCAGGAAGATGGGGTTGTGATCGAGCCTACAGCTGGGAACACAGGGATCGGGTTAGCATTAGCAGCCGTAGGAACGAAGATTAAGGTCATATGTGTTGTACCACAAAAATTTAGTATGGAAAAACAAACACTGATGCGTGCGCTAGGAGCTACTGTCATTAATACTCCAACCTCAGAAGGGATGGAGGGAGCAATAAACAAAACAAAGGAATTGTTGAAGGATATTCCTAACTCATATAGCCCTCAGCAATTTGCTAATGAAAACAATCCCACTACGTATTTTGAAACTTTAGGTCCAGAATTGTACGAAGATCTTGGTGGGAATATTGACATATTTGTCGCTGGCGCTGGGACTGGCGGGACGTTTATGGGCACCGCAAAGTATTTAAAGTCAAAAAATAAGCAAATCAAAACAGTTATTGTAGAACCTGAAGGCTCAATTTTAAACGGTGGTATTTCAGGACCACATCGAACAGAAGGAATTGGAATGGAATTTCTACCATCGTATATGGACACAGCTTTTTTTGATAGTATTTATACGATTTCAGACGAAGACGCCTTTAAGCGAGTAAGTGAACTGGCGTTACATGAGGGAATGTTAGTAGGAAGCTCGTCAGGGGCAGTATTTGAAGCGGTTATACGAGAAGCACAAATATCTCCACCAGGTACAAACATTGTGACTGTTTTTCCAGATAGTAGTGAGCGGTATTTAAGTAAAAATATATATGAAGGTGATTATAGATGAGAAAAAAAACACAGATGATCCACGGTGGAATTCCTAGAGACGAACAAACGGGTGCTGTATCCATACCAATTCACCATGCTAGTACTTTTAAACAAGACGGTGTCGGAAACTTTGTTTATGAGTATGCAAGGACTGGTAATCCAACAAGACATGCATTAGAAGAATTAATTAAGGATATCGAAGGTGGATATCGTGGGTTTGCATTTGGTTCAGGAATGGCTGCCATTTCTGCGGTGATGAATTTATTTTCTTCAGGGGATCATGTTATTTTTACAGATGATGTCTATGGCGGTTCGTACCGGTTAATGACAAAGGTGTTAACGAAATATAATATTGACGTAACGTTTGTGGACACAAGCGACATCCAAGCAGTAGAAGCAGCAATTCAGAACAACACCAAAGCTATCTATATTGAAACACCTACAAACCCATTATTGAAGATTACTGATCTAGCAAGCGTTTCAAACGTAGCCAAAGCAAATAATCTACTAATGATTGTCGACAATACCTTTAGTACACCATACTGGCAGAACCCATTAGATTTAGGCGCAGATATCGTATTGCATAGTGCCACTAAATATTTAGGTGGACATAGTGATGTTGTAGCAGGACTCGTTGTTGTTAACTCTGAACAGCTTGCGACTGATCTTCATTTCATTCAAAACTCTATCGGTGCAATCTTAGGACCTCAAGATAGCTGGCTTTTAATAAGAGGAATTAAAACACTAGCGATTCGAATGGAAGAAATTGAAGAGAATGCAAAGAAAGTAGCTAATTTTCTTGTAAACCATCCACAAATTGCAAAAGTGTATTATCCTGGTTTTGAAAATCATAAAGGTCACACGATCCACTCAAAGCAAGCCAGAGGTTTCGGAGGAATGATTTCGTTTGACGTAGGTAGCAGTGACAAAGCAGAAGAGGTATTAAAGAAAGTAAAATACTTTACATTGGCAGAGAGCCTAGGTGCTGTTGAAAGCTTAATTTCTTTACCAGCAAAAATGACACATGCATCAATTCCTCGCGAACGCCGTCTAGAACTAGGAATTACAGATGGTTTAATCAGAATTTCTGTAGGCTTAGAGGATGTTGAAGATTTAATTGAAGATTTACAATCAGCGTTACAAGAGTAGTGCGTACTTGTATAGTAATTGAAAAAGCAGCCGTCACGATAATGTGACGGCTACTTTAGTTATTTCCGATCTTCCTTTTTACTTAAGCGAAGGGCCTGCTTAAATCCTTCTTTAAACGAAAACTTACCATACATCAATACGCCACCTTTGTAAATTCGAGCGGCAAAGATATTAATTAACACCACACTGATAGCTAAGATTGAGAGAATGATAACAATCTCCCAAGTAGGTATCGTTGTCATACCCATACGCAGGAATAACAGCTGCGGTGTAAAGAAAGGAATGTAAGACAAGACTTGGATGAACGGAGCGTCTGGAACATTAAGTCCAAACATCGATACGAACAAGGCAATCATCGCTAAAAACACTAATGGCTGTATTGCTTGATTTACTTCTTCAGCACGACTTACTAATGCCCCAAGCATCGCGGCCACACCACCGTATAACAAGTATCCAAGTATGATCAGTAGGATCGCATAACCAATGAGTGACATATCAATCACATCACCAAGCATTGTTTCTAGGAACTGTTCACCACTAACTACATAACCAATGTAAGCGGCTAGGATAATAGCTCCGATATTCACAAAGCCCGAAAGCCCAATTCCAATGATTTTTCCAAACATTTGTGTAATAGGGTTTACACTTGAAACGATAAGTTCCATGACTCTTGACGATTTTTCTGTTGCTACTTCAGTTGCAATCATTGATCCAAATAGAATAATAATCATGTAGATGACAAATACAAGTGCATAAACCATCCAATACGATTGCATATGGCTTTCTTCAGTTCGAACTTCACCATTTTCTGTTAAAGGTAATTCGTTAAATTGAACAGGACTGTAAATCATCGCAAGCTCTGCTTCGTTTAAGCCCAATTCGTTCGTTACGACAGTTTCCTTCACACGTTGAATATCCAAGCGGATTTGTTGACTTAGACGGAAGTCATTTCCAGGACCGTATAAAGTCGCTTCTAAGTTTGTAAGTTCACCAGAAATTCCTAACACAAATTCATAATCATGATCGTCTGCGCCTAGTCGGGCTGATTCAAGATCTCCCTCAGTATAATGGACGTATTGGAATTCACCGGTTTCATGAGAGAACAACATATCTGCCAATTCTTGATTATCTGTCTCCATAACAACGGCAACGATCGTCTTTTCTTGAGCTTTATCTTCATCTCCAGCAAAAAGATCGATAATCGTACCAAGATTCATTAAAGCAAAGACAATGATTGAAATAAGGGCAGTAGACCAAATAAATGCTTTCGATTTTAGTCGTTTACCAGCTGTATGCGAGACTGTAATCCAAAAATTATTCATCTACATCACCTCCAACCTTATCTATGAAAATATCATGTAACGAAGGTTCTTCAATTTCAAATTTTCGTACAAACCCTTTTTCTGTGATTTTTCGGAAAATATCTTCTGCGACTCGCTCGTTTTCAACTTTTACATTTGCGCCGTCCCTATGTTTTTCCAATTCCAACACACCAGGGATAGAGCTGATGAAGTCAAGATCATAGTCAGCACGAATGCTAATACTTTTCATTCCATAAGATCGTTTAATGTCACGTAAATTCCCTTGAAGTACTGGCTTCCCACGTTTTAACATAATGAGATCTTCACAGAGTTCTTCGACATTTCTCATTTGGTGACTCGAAAAAACAATGGTAGTTCCAGTTCGTTGTAGGTCCAAAACAGCTTTTTTCAACATATCGGAGTTGACAGGGTCTAGACCGCTAAACGGTTCATCTAAGATAAGTAGTTCAGGTTTATGGAGTACGGCCGCTAGAAACTGAATTTTCTGTTGGTTTCCCTTTGAAAGCTCCTCCAGTTTCTTATTTTCGTACTCTGGAACCTGAAAACGCTCAAGCCAGTGCCGCATTTCTTTGACGATCTCAGACTTTTGCATTCCTTTTAGTCTCATTAAGTAAATGAGTTGTTCTTTTACGGTTAATTTAGGGAAGAGCCCGCGTTCTTCGGGAAGATAGCCGACAACGTGCGTTCGCTTATAGGTAATCCGCTCGCCGTTCCAAGTAACCTCCCCCTCAGTTGGATCTAGTAACCCTAAAATCATTCGAAAAGAAGTGGTTTTTCCAGCGCCATTTGCACCGAGCATGCCAAACATTTCACCCTTTTCGACTTTTAGTGTGACACCATCAACGGCAAGATGGTTCTCAAACTTCTTACGTATTCCGTTAACTAGTAATGTCATAGTTTTTCTCCTTTCCTTAAAATCGAAACTTAGTAATCTATCCATTGCTATTTACGTGTAGCGCGATAAAAAAGTTTCAACCCCATAGAAATATTTACCTATTCCACTATACCTTTTCTAGCAAATTTAGAAAAGATCATTAGGACATTTTGAGTATAAAAATCTGATTGACAAAGAATCAAAACAGGAGTAAATTAAATTCCATAATAATTATAAAAATTTAATACCTACACCTTTTATTCGCTGAATCTTATTGAGCGGGGGAACCACTATAGATAGTTTTTCTATCTTGGGGTGAATCTTACAAATGTAAGAGGGGATACTCTCAGTCCCTAATCCGACAGCTAACCTCGTAAGCGTTGTTCCAAAATCTTTTCGAGAGAAAGGTCTAAGGGTAAACCGAAGACCATTCTATTTAGTAATGGTCTTTTTTCTATGGTGTGAGGTAAAAAAGGAGACAAAGAAATGAAAAAGCAATTTGCAGTAATTGGACTTGGGAGATTTGGGGGAAGTGTTTGTCGAGAGCTCTATCAGATGGGGCACGAGGTACTTGCGGTTGATTTAAATGAGGATAAAGTAAACGATTTTACTAGATTTTCAACACATGCAGTAGTCGCGAATGCGACTGATGAAAATACACTCCTTTCCTTAGGGATTCGTAACTTTGAGCATGTTATCGTGGCGATCGGTGACAACATTCAGGCGAGTATCTTATGTACTTTACTTTTAAAGGAATTAAAAGTAAAACAGGTGTGGGTAAAAGCTCAAAATCAATACCATCACAAGGTAGTCGAAAAAATCGGGGCGGACCGTATTATTCATCCTGAACACGACATGGGGGTCAGGATTGCCCACTATCTAGCTTCTGAGAAAATCATTGATTATATTGAACTATCACCAGAATTTAGCATCATGGAACTAATGGCAACACATAAGGTTTCCTATCAAACGATTGCTGAACTAGATATTCGCGCAAAATATGGCTGTACAGTCCTTGGACTTAAACGTGGGGAAGAGGTTATTATCTCGCCTACTCCTACTCAACTAATCTTGGAAAAAGATATACTGATCCTTATCGGTTCAAACAAAGATCTACAAAGGTATCAGGAAGAGGGACTCTAAGATGATTCCCGAAAAGAGAGGCTTTACGATCCGGCTGACATCGATTCAAATGATTGTGTTATTTTATATAGGGGCAGTAGTTTTAGCTACAATTCTTTTTAGCCTTCCCATTACATTAAAGCCAGGTGTGGAATTAAGTCTTTTAGATACTGTTTTTACAGCGGTTAGTGCCATTAGTGTCACAGGGCTAACCGTTGTATCGACAGTTGATACATTTAGTGTACCCGGTACATTTATTCTTGCTTTTGTCCTACAGTTCGGTGGTATTGGGATTATGACACTTGGTACGTTTATTTGGTTACTACTTGGAAAAAAGATCGGTTTAAGAGAACGGCAGTTAATCATGACCGACCAAAATCGAGGAACGTTTGCTGGTCTTGTGAAGTTGATGAAGGAGATACTAAAACTCATTCTCTTAATTGAGTTTTTTGGAGCAGTCATTTTGGGATTGTATTTTCTGAACTATTTTCCAACCTGGCAAGAGGCATTCCTACAAGGTTTTTTCGCATCAGTGAGTGCAACGACGAATGCAGGATTTGATATTACCGGCCAATCTTTAGTACCATTTGCGAATGATTACTTCGTCCAAACTATTAACATGATCTTACTAACGCTTGGTGCAATTGGATTTCCAGTGTTAATGGAGGTAAAAGAATACTATAAATCTCGTAATAATCAGGTGAAGTTCAAATTCTCCCTGTTTACGAAAATAACGACCATTACCTTCTTTAGTTTAACACTTGTCGGCGTATTGCTGATTCTCTTGTTTGATTGGTCAAACTTCTTCATAGATAAAGCATGGCATGAAAAATTGTTTTACTCGTTGTTTCAATCTGTTACGACGCGAAACGGCGGACTTGCAACGATGGATGTCAGTGAATTTTCATTAGCAACACAACTAGTGATGAGTGCATTAATGTTTATCGGCGCTTCACCGAGTAGTGTTGGCGGAGGTATTCGTACGACTACATTTGCCATTATCTTGCTTGCCATCTACTCTTATTCACGCGGGAAAAAATCTGTCAAGGTGTTTCGTAGAGAACTGGACACTGAAGATATTATAAAGTCGTTTGTTGTCCTATGCGTGGCAATCTTTCTTTGTGGTCTATCGGTTGTCATTTTGTCAGCTTACGAACCATTTCCGTTGATCCACATTATTTTTGAGGTAGCCTCAGCTTTTGGGACGACTGGATTATCTATGGGAATTACACCAGAGTTAAGTGATATAGGCAAACAAGTGATTATCGCTTTAATGTTTATTGGCAGAATAGGTATTTTTTCATTCTTATATATGATAAGAGGAAAAGAAACACATGATTATTATCATTATCCAAAAGAAAAAGTGATTATTGGTTAAATAGACTACTAACGACTTAGGTGTTTAAGCTAAGTCGTTTTTTAATTGGCAGCATTTTATACAATGCTCATGAGTATGATAGGGAGTTCGCTAGGCATAGATATTTTCACGTTCAGTTGATGAATAGTAACCAATTGTTTACGAAAATGTTTGCTATTATTTGGCGGAATTGTGATCGTTTACACATCTTTTTCGTGAAAATTTCTTTATGTTAGATTGAAAGGAATCACTTTAAAAAGATGCAAGGTGTTACATACATACGCCGTCATTGGGGGAGTTTTGGTGATTAGTTTGGGTCCAATCATCTTATTTGGTTTTACGGCTGCAATCGCCAGTATAGTTGGAATGTATTTTTTTGTTAAAGAAGCGAAGAAAAGAGGTTATCAGACTAGAACCGTTGTTGAAGTAAGTGTGGTTGCACTTGTTGCGGGAGCGATTGGAGCACGAGTCATGTATCTGCTAGTCTATGATCCGTTAGCTATTGCACATAATGAAAATAGGGGATTTTCGTTATTTGGTGGTTTGCTAGGAGGAATCATTGCCGCATGTTTCTACTTGAAATGGAAAAAGCTTCCTGTACTGAAAACATTCGATATTGCTGCACCTTTTCTCATTTTAGCTCAAGGGATAGGGATCATTGGGCACAATGTATTTGGACTTCCAACCTCAAGTGATCCGATTTGGACGATCAGGGTTGAAGGTCAACTCGTACATCCCGTTCAAGCTTATGAATTTTCACTTAACTATGTCTTATTTGGCTATCTTTCCTTACGGTTAAAAAGCAATGCTTTTGATGGACAAGTATTTTTTCACTATTTGATGGGACTACTCATTATCCAATGTATCGTTGATTTTTTTATTGAAATGCCATTAGTAGTCTCGATTTTGAGCGCTGGACAAGTAGTAAGCTTGGTAGGAATTTTCGTTGTCGTTGTCATCAAGTATTTTTACAAGAAACAGACGCTAATTATACCTGCACCTAATGTAGAAAGGTACGAAATTGCAAAGGTATGGATGTATATTTGGTCACTTGCGATAGGTTCATTGCTTGCATACTACTTATTGCATGTGTAAACGAATGAAGAAGCCTTCCGAATTCCTTATACTATGGAACGTTCTTTTTCCGAAAAAAATTGTGTTTGTTAGACATATACTTTATTTAACGAAATTTTTAACAGTGGTGATACAAATGCATCTCAGACGTTATTTGATGTTCATAATTGATTCGATGGATCAGTATCAAGATCTATGTGATATACTAGATTGTCGGATTGAAGAAATTTGTGATGGTAGTCAGAGTACGTTAACACAATTTGCTGTAAAGGAAGCATTGAATAATGCGGTTGAACACGGTTCTTTTCCAATCTTCATTGAGTTTGCGAATTTACCTACGGGGGAACACGTAATAAAGATCAAAGATAGCGGGAAAGGTTTTTTAGTGGTGGATACATTAAATGTCATTCGCAAAAAAGGCGTTGATCGACTACTAGCGGATAAACGTTTTGATCTCCGCGGTCGAGGGCTTCTAATTATGTTAAAAACCGTATCGAAAGTAGACTTTAACGAAACAGGAAACGAAGTGCAATTGACGATCAATAGTTAAGAAGAGTTCACGGGACGATTTTGTTACGAACAAATCGTCCTATATGTATTAGAGATCCAATACTTGGAGCCAGCTTCATTCCGTACCGTTTAACCCTTAAGTAAGACGCTGACATAATGATGTGATAAAATAAGAGAAATAACGGTTAGAACTAGGGGGAAAAACAAATGACCGCACTTATCATTATTAGTGCCATTATCTGCATCATTGCATTAGTAGCTACGATCCAAGTCGGAATAAAACCAAACGATGAAAACTATGGAAAAACAACGAAGAGACGTTTGACAGTTTTAACAACGATTTATTTAATTACATTTATTCCGGCACTAATCTTTGTGTTTATTTATTTTGGCACGAGGTAAGAGGCTATATTTTTACAACAGAAAAAGGAATGACATTTATGAGTTATAAGGCTGCACACGATTTACTTGAATTGCTTAGTTTGCACTTTACTGAAGGAACGTTATTATTAATTCGTATTTCTGAAGAGAAAATGACGTTTACAAAGGTGCTAAATCGAGACAAAAACTTTGAGATTCAAGAAGGTGGATTTCAGTTACTAAGAGACGGATATTGACAGGAAATGGTTTGCAACGGTCGTGTACCGTTAATTATAGAGGATACTTATAAACACTCGTTGGCAAGAGAGCTTGCGGCTACTTATGATTTGAATATTCGCTCATATATAGGCGTACCAGTTTTTTATAAAAATGGCGACATGTACGGTTCGCTATGCATTGTCAGCTCCAAGCCTTCTGCTTATACAGAAAAGGAAGTAGAAATTCTTCAAAGATATTCGAATCTTTACTCGTATGTAATTGAGCTAGAGAAAAAGGCAAATATCGATTATATGACCAATCTCTATAACAGACATTATCTGTTTGATCATTTTAATGAGTTTGGGCCGAAGGGGACTTTGATGCTCTTTGATTTAGATGGCTTTAAGGATGTAAATGATCTGTTTGGTCATGACATCGGTGATTTAGTTTTAATCGAGGTCGCCAAGAAAATGAGAAGCTTTCTTTGTTCACACGAAGTGGGCATCCGTCTTGGTGGGGATGAGTTCGTATTGTTACTGCCAACCACATATGAGCAGCATCAGCTAGAGGATCGAGCACAGAAACTAATCCAGCTATTAGCCGACTGGTCAAATTTCCCTTATGATGTTCATACCTCAATTAGTCTTGGAATTGTCACTTACCAAGAGCACAACAGTGATATTCGTACTTTGCTTAAAAAGGCTGATCAAGCGATGTACCAAGCAAAGCTGAAGGGGAAAAATACATATCAAATCGCAACAACATGATTTTGCAACGACCTACAGTAAACATTAATTGAGATAGGGTAGATAGTATTTGAATACTATTTATCCTATTTTTTTATAGAAACCGTAATTATGATTTGTATATTCTGTTAATCTGACAAACTTGCTTATTCCTTTGAAAAAAAAGATGGTACAAACGTATCTACTTTAATAGAACTATTATTCTATTTGGCAAAAAAATATAATTTCCCAACAAAATTCGACAAGAACTTAATTCTATTTCTGTTAAAATATGGATTGTTTTAGTCGTAAGAAAAACTTACCTTTAGTCGATATTTTATGTCATTTAGTACTAAAGCGTTTTATCACAGTAGTTTAATGTTACATAAAAGGAGGTTGATTAATGGCCATTAAATCACATCCGAATAAAATTGAAGCACTATCTAATGAGTATCAACGAATAGGTCGAAGAGGAGAAGAGGCTGAAATCCAGATTCAGAAAAGGATCAATCGATTACTACAAGAGACGAATAGTAAGTATTATGAGCCTTATGTACGAGTTCAAAGCCGTGAATTGGACCGTTTACTAAAAGAGATTCGCCAACTATCAGCCTCTCTCTCTACAGGGTTTCGTGATACTTCACGTACACTTAAGGATGTAGCGGCAAGATATCGACAGGATGAAGAAACAACCAAGCGGCTTTTTCGGAATAAAAATTCGGATATGGTTGGAGTAAAGCTAAAGCTATTGCGAACGATGCCTGCCTTTTTCCTAGGCCCTAAAGGTTTCTCACCGAAAAAAAATACGCTTACACTGTCGGCGACCCTTCTCGGAAAAGGAAAAAACCATTATACTATAAAGGGACAAGCACCAGGTTTTGGTCATCAAGATCCATACGTTCCGCATGTAGGAGAATGGACGGACCGAATATACGGCCCCCTTCACACGAGCTCTCTCAAGCAAAATATAGTAGACTACAAATTGGCGTCAATTCAATTTTTGAAGCATGCTGGATATTATTTAGAGAAGATGAAAGCGCAGGAGTATATGAGGGTTGAGGGGGAGATCGATCAAGCACTGAAAAAATTACCTTATCAAGATCCTGCTTTACTATCCGATGTGAAGCAAGCCTTATGGGTTTGGTCGACGACTGACGCTTCAAAGCATACCAAACTTAACCTGCCAGAGCTTGCAATGGAATTTGCGAGAATCGTAGAGAACTATCCTGGTGTACTAGGAAGAACAGGTGGCTACCAGATTGGTGATGATCGAAGCTATTTCATCCTTAATGAGTTTATATCCCAGTTACGAACGACAGACAAGGAACAATTTCAAGCAATAACAAAGGATCATCAACTTACCGAAGCCATCATGGACAATCAACGTGGTCTTCCCGCTGTAAATCCGAAATTGATGGAACAATATTACCAACCCTCCCTTTTCACAGTGTTTTTCGATTCTACACTGAAGACATTACTGAATGAAATCTCCGATATGGTCGTAGGAACCGTAAAGTTAGGGTATACCATACTCACGGATAAGGACGGAACAAAGACCACCGCGATTGTTAAGGACATTGTTGAAGGGATAAAAGAAGTCAGTATCAATCTCTATGAAGAAGGCGTTAAATTTGTAGATAATCCAGGGGAATATCTTTCCGATAAACGAAAAACGCTAGAAATAACTTATGAAGAGTTTATGAGTTTGTCAGAGGAAGAAAAAGCAGAACGGGCAGGAGAACTTTTTGGCTATAGCCTAAGCTATGTGGTTCCCATAGGTGCAGGAGCAAAAGTCACAGTCAAAAGTATTGATAAGGCCCAAAGCATCATCGAACCGGCAGTAAAATCAATAGAGCGACATTTAAATGAGATAGACATAAAAAAGATCACCCAACTGGAGAATTCCTCCTTCATCACCCCAGAAGGAATAGCAATCCGCTCCGATACGTTTGATTGGAATAAACGAGATGTTAACCAAGCATCAAGGCTTCCAGGCGATGAGAGTGGTTATAAGGGTATAGGTAATTTTAAACATAAAAAAATCTCTGAAACTCCAGCAGAAGAAGTAAATAAATGGTGGAAAGAAGAAATGGGCTACAGTGAACCTCCCTATAAGACGAGTACACTTGTCCAAGAAATCGAGTTAACAGAAAAAAGTAGATTTGTTCGAGTATATGACGGGGATAATTCTGGAATGTATGGTGGTTGGTTTATGAAAGCTGATGATATTAAGGGACTAACTCCGTCGCAAATACAAGAAAAATTTGCATTGCCCACAATTCCAAAGTATGTAGCGGACGTGGAATTAGATGCAGGAACAAGAATACGGACAGGTACTGTAAATCCAATCTTCGGCTTTGAAGGTGGCGGACAACAATTTGATTTAATGGGACAGCGTGTTGGTAATTTCACAAATCCAAGACCATTACCATGATGAAGGAGTGTATATATTGTCAATAAAATTTAGCAAATTTGATAACGAACTAGTAGTAGAAAATAATAATATAGTATTTGATCACGATATACGATACGTCGTGGAAGTAAATGACACTTTAATCGTATTACTTGAAATACCTACCAACAGTATGTACCTAAATAATGTATTTGGAATTAATAGAAATGGAGAAATAAAGTGGCGTATTCAGAGTGTTGGTGACGTTCTTCCCGTAAAAAACCAGTTACCATTTGAAAACCTGATGGTAAATGGTACTGATGTCTTTGTGTCTGATTTTTATGGCAGAAGGTTCTCATTAAATCCAACTAATGGAAAGATACTTTCTAGTGATGTTGTCAGGTAATATCAAGTTGATTTTTAACATCATAGGATTGTATAAGAAATTACTTAGATGTAGATGTTTTTCTCTTTTTATCTTCTAAATACTTTAAACCTTGAAAGGCAATCAGCTTTCAAGGTTCTTTTTTGTTGGTAGGTTACCTAGTCTTGAATAGTTATTCTTTTAATATCAGAGAGTAGTCATCGACACTTGTAGCATACAGTTGATTTCCGTAGCGGTTTACAAAAATATACAAATTGAGAAGATGGCTTAATAACTACCAAATTATGACGTAGAAGCGAAGGGAAAAGATTTGCTACAATTGGATAAGAGCAATAAAAAAATGGGGGCCAGTGGTATGAAGCAAACATTTGACCATCTTAAGAACAATCTTACCGCGAATTTACATAAAGAGTTGGAGGTTGCAAGTCGCCTCGTAACAATACAAATAAATCAAATTCACAATGAATACGAAAAGCGTTTAGAAAACGTTCAAAAAGATAAAACCGTATTGTTAAAATTTGAGGACCAGATTAAGCAGCAGCAGGAAGTACAACTGCTTTATTCTGACCACATAAAGTTTTGTCATCACTTGTTGGATCATTCCAAGCAAACGGATTGCTGGGAGGAGGCAATTAGTCTTCTTAAGCGTGCGATTGCTTTGAACAACGATGAGTGCTTATTGTTGTTGTTAGAGACAATTGCCAGGATAAAAGAAATTGATCAGAAGTCTCTCAAAGTGTTGATAGGCTTATCTATTGATGCTATTGTCCATGATAACAATGTTCCTAAGGATCAAGTTGTTTACCAAATGTTAAAAATGGTTCATTCGTCAGCTGAAAAAAAAGTGCATAAACAAACACTACAAGAGTGTATAGCTACTAGAATTGAGCAACTTGATAGTAACATATACGAACGTGGCTCGTTGCCACTTTTACTAGAATTCTATAAAACATGTATAATGCTGGATTTTGACAATCTGTTTGTAGAGTCATTCAAGGACATGCTCGTTGATTGGGACGTGCTCTTTGGAGAAGTCCTATCAGAGGATTATGCTATAAAAATGTTGTGGTATGGTCTCCTTGCTAATAAAGTCGATACAATTATTTCTTTTTCCGATAGACACTCTATCTTAGAAGACAAGTCGATAGCTGATATAGATTCTTTCCATAACGCTATGAACCTATTAGAAAGATGGAACGGGAAATCTACAAGAATCTATCAAATCATAAATAGTCTAGTTACTTTCAACCATGTCGAAAAAGAAAAGTTTAGAAGATTTATTTATCAAAAAGGACTAGCGCTTATCGAAAAGGAAGCATTGAAGGAAAGACAAGAGAAAGAAAAGCAGGAGAAGGAAAAACTAGCAAAGGAAAAACAAGAAAAGAAGAAACAAGAGAAAGCAAAGGAAGAAAAAGAGAAACTAGCAAAGGAAATTGTGGCTAAACATAGTTCAACGCAGATTAGAAAATTAGGTAGAGTAACTAAATTAAGCGCAAACGAACTACGATCAAGCAAGTATGCTCACCTTACTGAAGAAGTAATTGATCTAGTGGTTTATACCAATTCATACGAAAAAAACTTGAAAGGTTATTTACGCTTTACCGTTCTTTCAGATAACGGAACAGGAGTTGCCTATATTAACGATGACCATCTTACTTTAATTCGCTCTTCTTCAAAAAATAACTATGTAGAAGTACTCAATGATACCTCATATAAAGTTATAACAAAGCATTCGGTCGATACTAATAAAAAGAGTACGAAGGAAACCAGTAGTATCGTTCATTTCGCTTGGCCATCAACTGAGATCACTGGAAACTATCAGCCAGAAGAAGATGGTCAAATGAAAAGAGAGAGTGACCTAAAAAAGATGGGCTATCAGATTACGGGGATCTCTGCTGAGAAGCGTTGGACAATCTTGCAACAGGCTGTTCCAGCAATCGGATTGAAATCAATTGCCTATACAATTGCTCATAACGTCAAACTCAGAAAAGGCCAAAAAGGCGGAAAGAAAAAATTCAAATATTCGATTAGCGAGTGGGAAAAGGATTTGGCTAAATTGAAAAAAACATACTATAAGAATGACTTTACATGGCCGAGTTTATAGGTTCGTAATCGGGGCGTTTTCGGGGCGTCACTGTGACATGTCGAAAAAAGTTTAGGTCGGGGATAATAGATTGGATTTACCGGACGTACGTTCCGCTATTTGAGCAAAAATTGCCCTTTTTGAAATTTCGCGGCCACCCGTTCCGTTATTTCTTCAAAATTGACCAAAAAACCGGGTCTAAAGAGAAAATAACGGAATCCATGTCCGCGAAATTCTAAAATTAAGTCTTTTTGATAGAATAACGGAACTGGTGTCCGGTAACCTTTCAAGGGGACCATGTAAACTCTTACTTATTGCTCACTTTCCAAGCTTAATTGCCAATTGATACCGAACTTATCGGTCACTTGTCCATACATTTTGCTCCAAAATGTTTCTTGAAGCTCCATGCCAACATTTCCATCTTCTTTTAGCAGATCGAAATACGATTGTATTTCGTCTGCTTTTTTTGTAACGACAGCAAGGCTAATGTTGTTTCCTGTTACGAAGGGAGTACCAGGGAATGTATCGGAAAACATGATCGTACTACCACTTACTGTAAGACGCGCATGCATGACGAGATCTTTGGCCTCCTCAGGGAGAGGATACTCTGGATTTGGTGGTGAATCACCAAATGCCATAAGTTGTGGAGCTTCAGTTTTGAAAACTTGTGCGTAAAATTCAACAGCTTCTCGGCAATTCCCATTAAACGTTAAGTAAATATTAACTGACAATCTGTTCAACCCCTTTATGTATGGTAAAAATAATTAGCTAGACGGATTATGCCATTATCTTCTTCATAAAGACTATCAAAATTAGTCATTTCCCCTTCAGTAGTATAGCCATCAATTACTGACTTAATAGCATTTCAAATGAAAACTAGATTTTCCACTCGCCATTTTTCTCAAGGATCCGTATGAGGTTTTAGCTAGCAAGCTAAGTCTTGCAATGTTGTTACTCACGTTATGTTAAAATGTTCTGAACTAAGCTAGTCTGGAGGTTTAACGTATGAACTATGACGTAATTGTAATTGGTGCTGGCTCAATGGGGATGGCAGCAGGCTATTTCTTGGCAAAAAGTGGTAAGAAAACAATATTATTAGATGCCTTTAACCCACCGCATGATAAAGGAAGTCATCACGGGGAGACAAGAATTATTCGTTTTGCATATGGCGAGGGAGAAGAGTATGTTCCATTAGTACTGAGAGCTAAAGAGCTTTGGGCTGAACTCGAACAACATACAGGTAAACAAATTTTTATCCCGACTGGAGTTCTAAACGTTGGAGAGAAACAATCTGACTTCATCCAGAACACGATCAAAAGTTCAAAAAAATACTCGCTTCCCTTGGAGGTTCTAAACGCAAAAGAGATTCAGAAGCGTTGGCAAGGGATCTCTTTGTCTGATGAATACATTGGATCTTTTGAACCGACGTCGGGAGTGCTAAGATGCGAGGAATGTATACAAGCTTATCAGGAACTGGCGGAACAGAATGGTGCAACAATTTTAAGTAATCGTAGGGTAAAAAAAATCGACATTGAAGATCATAAAGTAACCATCAAGACTGACAATGACACTTTTTACGCAAACTCGCTCGTGATTTCTGCCGGAGCATGGTCTAAGGATCTTCTAGCTATGTTAGAACTCGATGCACCTCTTAGCCCGGTGAGAAAAACATTTGCTTGGTATGACGCTAGCGAACCTATATATAGTCAGGATGCTTTCCCTGCATTTGCGTTTGAAACACCTCAAGGTATCTATTACGGTTTTCCTAGTATTGATGGTGTTGGATTAAAAATCGGTCGTCATGATGGTGGAGAACTTGTAAACCCAGATATTCCACTGCGCACTTTTGACGAAAGGGACGAAGCTGATTTAAGAAAATTTTTAATCCACTACATGCCAAAGGTAGAGAAAGTAAAGTACGGGAAAACCTGCATGTACACACTTACACCGGATGAAAAATTTATCATTGATCTCCATCCTAGATATCCTAATGTAGCCATTGCTGCAGGGTTTTCAGGACATGGTTTCAAATTTAGTAGTGCAGTCGGACAGACATTAAGTAATTTAATTCTGTCCGGAAAAAATGATCTTGATATCTCACAGTTTTCGTTTCGACGTTTCTAAAAAAGAACATGCTTGTTACAAAGATTTAGTGTTGCCTATACGAAAAAAATATGCTCTTTTACACTTGCGATTTAATTGACATTCTGCTAATATCATTTCATAGCTAATGATTATGAAAATTCAGCGGGGTGATGTGATATATATTCCTATAATGAAGAGGGAGACCTGCTGCCTGAGGAAATTAACACCATTCATCGATTGATGAACACACCAATTGAATCATTAAATCTCGAGGCGATTGCAGTTGTTACAAATATTTATCGTGTCGCCCAAGGGTTACGCAATCAGATGGAACAAAAGATTTTAATCGAGCACAGTTTATCTTGGACGGCGTTTTCTATTTTGTATGATTTGTGGATTGGCGAATCTGTTGAAACGAAGAAACTAGCTGTGTCGGCTGGAGTTTCAAAAGCGACCATTAGTAATATCACAAAAACCCTTGAACAAAAAGACTTATGTTACCGAAAAAATGACCCAAGAGATCGAAGAGTTACTTTTGTAGCACTAACCGAAAAAGGAAAGCAAGTCATGGAATCACTTTATCCGAAGTTTCATCAGGAGGAAGTAAAAATTGTTTCAAGTATCCCTGTTGATGAACAAAAACGGATAACAAATTCTCTTAGAGCGATTATTCGTGACAATCATTATTAACTTTATAAAGTTAGAAGCAAGGACGGGAAATCCAGTAGTCGTTATCTCCCTGTTTTAGAGAGTCGATGGTTGGTGCAAATCGATACACAGATAACACGAATTACAATTCCTTGAGCTTTCTTTGTTTAATAGCAAGGCTCTTTCGTAAACAATGCTGCTGCGGTTACTCGTCGCAGAAAAAAATGTTGTTTTTCACCCTAAAATAATCGGAAAAATACCTTAGATGAAGATATCACCCAATAAATTAAGTAGTGGTGAATTCTTTGTATTTTGTGTAAAAATCCGGCTTTGGGAATTTTTCGAAAGCAACAAACTTTGCGAAAACAGCCAATAACAAAGAACGGACGAGCCGTTATTCGTTAGAGTGGAGGGAGAAATCTCCTTCAATAAGGGTGGTACCGCGTGCAAATTTTCAACCACGTCCCTTTTTTGGGATGTGGTTTTTTCTATTTCATTTACATGAGGAGGCAAAACAATGACTAATTTTATCGAACAGTTAACAGAAGAACAATTCAAAGAAGTAAAAAGGCAAATGGCCATTTATAGTCAAGGAGTCCAAGAAATTATTCCGTTTGAAGAGCTAGAAAATAAAGTTGCGAAGTCCGTGTTAACGAACAAGCCTTTAAAAATAAAATTAGGCTTAGACCCATCCGCGCCTGATGTTCACCTCGGGCATACGGTGGTTCTAAACAAAATGAGACAGTTTCAAGAGAACGGTCATGTCATTCAGTTGATTATTGGTGATTTTACTGGAAAAATTGGCGATCCAACTGGAAAATCTGTGGCTAGACAACAACTGACAGATGAAGAAGTCAAGCATAACGCAAAAACATACTTCGAACAATTTGCTAAAGTGATCGACATGAATCAAGTCGAGTTGCATTACAATTCACAATGGTTATCAAAACTAAATTTTGAAGATGTCATACAGCTCGCCGGTAAAATAACGGTAGCAAGACTTTTAGAAAGAGATGACTTTGAAGAAAGAATTGCTACTGGTAAACCAATTTCTTTACATGAGTTCTTTTACCCGTTAATGCAGGGATACGATTCGGTCATGTTAGAATGTGATATCGAACTAGGTGGAACTGACCAGCATTTCAATATTTTAATGGGAAGACATTATCAAGAAAAGTTCGGAAAGGAAAAACAAGTAGCTTTGCTAATGCCGTTATTGGAAGGGCTTGATGGCGTTGAGAAAATGTCGAAGTCAAAGAAAAACTACATTGGAATTGATGAAAGCCCTCAAGAAATGTACGGAAAATCTATGTCTATACCAGATGAACTAATGACGAAGTACTTTGAGCTAATTACTGATTTTACTCCTGAACAAATTGAAGACATTAAAGCTCGGTTGACTTCCGGAGAGCTTCACCCACGTGACGCTAAAATGCTACTAGGAAAAACCATCGTTCGTATGTACCACGGTGTGGAAGAAGCAGACAAGGCTGAGCAAAACTTTATTGCTGTCTTTCAACAACGGTCCCTGCCAGATGAAATTCCAGTTGTCGAATGGAAGGGCGAACCTACCATTTCAGTGATTGACCTTCTTGTTCAGTTGAAATTATTGAGCTCTAAGAGCGAAGCAAGAAGAATGATTGATAATCGTGGCGTACAATTGAATGGTGAAAAGGTAGAAGATAATCAACTCCAAGTAATCATTTCAGATAACCTCATTATTCAGGTAGGAAAACGTAAATTCGTAAAATTAAAGCTGTAGGTAGATAGTGAATTGGTGCGCATCCTTTGAAATAACTGCGTTTAATTTAAAGAAGAGGCTATATGGACCTGGTTACTTTTGAAACCGGGTCTATTTTTTTATATAAAATAGCTTTTACCAACTGGAAAATAGTGTTAATATTTACATTGGTGTACAAGTATAAAAACAACCATTTTGAGAGGAGTCGATTTTATGAAGTTAACGGTAATTAAGAGTGTTAGAACGAATAATTTTAATGACGAAGCCATCATGCAAAAGATCGGTGAGACGTGGAAAGAGGCATCAGGCCTTATAAACAATCCGGATGCGGTTACATACGGTGTTTATCATGATTACGAGAGCGATTATAAGGGTGACTATACATTAAGCGTAGCAATTGAAGGTAGCGATACCGACTATTCATTTGAAATTCCAACTAGTAGTAGGTATGAAATTTTTAAAGTGAATACATCAGATGAATATGGAATTTTGAATGCTTGGAAAGAGATATGGGACCGTGAAGAGAAAGGACTTTTGGCTCGAGCTTACTCATTTGATTTTGAAAAATATGATCCTACAGGTCCAATTGAGATACACATAGCGATTAGATAGTCGTTGCGCTTATTGTAGTTCCAGAGGCGATTTTGCATAGGAGTAAAGATAGATGAACTTTAGAAATTCTGAGGAAGAAGCAGAGATAAAAAAATTATATAATGCTTGCATCAATCCCAAGAAGTTTGGACGAGTGGTATATTTACTGTAGAACAAAAACTACTTGACGAGAGAAAGTATTATTTGATAATTGATGAAAAAAAAGTCAAGGTTTCTTATAATGAATTTCAATTAGTCAAAGAAAATCAAAAGCATTTCATTACTTTTGTTTGGAACAAGCGAAGTCCAAACAAAGGGGTACTCAAAAAAATTGAGCCAATAGAATAAGGACAACGGCGATAACTAATTAAAAGGTTATCGCCGTTGTCCTTATTCTGATAGAAATACAGGTTGCTGGATAAATGTAACAATTATCTCTTTTTGTCGTCTTTTAAATAAGGGGGGATGAAAAAGTGAGTAGGGTAAAATCAATTTTCTATGTTGCTGTCATAATGATCTTTTTTGTTTCTATATTCACTTCAACACGTCCATATAATTTAGAAACATCGCTTGCGAAAGGTGATGTTGTCAATATGCATGGCCTAGTATACAATTTCTCCGTTTTTGAAACGTTTGTAGAGAATGTTCAAGCTGGAAAAGAAGGTAAAATCCGAATTGTTAATTTTACGATAGAAGGCGACCCGATATTTACTCTATTAAGGTACGATGGAAATTCAATAAGGGTAACCGTTGACAATTCGAAAGAAAAGCATGGTGGAAATCGTTGGTTTCATACGAAGGATACATGTACTGAAATTGTAAAAGAGGTGGGAGTTTCAGTGGTGTATAGTCTTAAAAACTGCGAAATCACTTCTTCTAATAATTATTATCATTTATTAAACATGAGCAAAACAAAAGAATGATGAGCCATTATTTCCTTCTAAATGTCGAATAACTCTAATGATTGTAGTTGATAATAGAACAAACGTTCTTGTATAATAAGTGCTGAGGTGATGATATGACAATTCGCGATCGAGGGAATATCAAATGGACTTCCATGATGCTGCCGGAACATGTAGCAATGGTCAGAGAAATTTACGCTAATCAATATAAAGTAGCAAAACCGCAACTAGATGAGCAAGAACTTGAAGAACTTGAGCGTATTATAGTTGAAGGAATGCGTGATCAAGTTACGTTAGTGTTCACGTACTGGAGTAACGGGTATTATAAGACTTTTATGGGAAAAGTGTTAGGATTCAACCAAAATCAGCAAGCACTTAAAATAGTCGATCAATTTGAAGATCGAGTGGAACTAAAGGTCGCGGACCTAATTGACGTAAGAGTAGAGGGTTAGCGACAATTCAAGACAAACAGTTGAAGTCTAAACGATATTCAAAAATAAGTGATACAAAAGCAATCGGAAGGTTTACATTAGATTAAATGACGCATTTAGTAGTTATGTCTTATAAAGCTGATTAAAATTTAGAGGTAGAAAAAAATAACTTTTAAATTAGGACTGCATTTGGTAGTCCTTTTATTTATACCCTTTTATTGGAAAATTGTGTTAAACTTAAAATGGGTTTTTAGAGGTCTTCCTGTAAAATAACTAGTGGAATTGTCTTCTTGGCTGAATGAATAAAAGTATAATGAGCATGGACTTCTAACTGTAAATATTCAAGGGATAAAGAATTACGTTTGTTTTAAGGGGGATTTTTTAATGAACAAAAGAAAATACGTCCCGACATATTTAGCGATTATCTGTTTAGCATTTCTCTTAAATGGGATTAACTTTTTAAGAAATGATCAATTTGTTCTTGCAGTAGGGGCTTGGTTAGCTGGAATTTTGTTGTTTCTATCAATTTGGGGTTATCTAAAGGAAATCAAAGCTTATTTAAAAGTAGGTATTTTAGTGCTTACAATCTTCACACTTTATATAATAAGCTCATTAATTTGGGCATTTACAGCACAAGCAGTATATTTGTTTGTGGTTGCGTTAGTCATTTTTGTAACAATTGTTAATGTAATCATAGTTTCCAAGTTAAAAGAACTACTCAATGTTCTTTAATAGACTAAACTTTGACTAGTTTGACGAACAGCACATTTTTCGAACATAGTAGTAATTATGATTAGCAAGTGATTTGTACTAACTATTAGTATTTTCTGTGAGAAGAGGCGTAAGTGTATGAAGATTATAGAAAAGCTTATTACAGCTATTATTTCGGCGTTGTTATTTTCATTAGGATTATCACTTTATACTGATGCAGCAGATAGCTACGCATTTTATTTGTTTTACTCTTCGATTGCTTATTTAGTTGCAGGTATGATGTTTTCCATTTTTGCCGACCGAATACTAAAAAAAGTAGAAGGTTTAACGCGAGTTTTACAGTACGTTAGTTCCGTACTCCTATATGCAATCGGTGGGGTTGTTTTCAATGTCTACTTATACTTTGCCATTATCAGTGGATGGTATAGTGGCGTTTCATTTATGATGTTTGCTGGAATTATTGCGTCGCTGTTGTATTTGCACGTGTTGTATGTTGTTAGAAAACGTTGAATTTTTAGTTGACGCTTAAGACAGACCTATCGGAAGAGAACGCTTAATTGTTGTTTTTGAACAACTAATTCACCTATGATATTCAATGATAATTTCACCAGTATTTGTAAGGGAAAAGTTTGTAATAAGATTACCTCTATGTATTCGAGGAAGAACAGCGTATCTGATTGAATTTTTTGTATCTACGAGAACGAGCAAGAAACTTAAATCGTCCGATGCTAGCGAAGTTCCACGAAACTTCCTACCAATTTCCTCTTCAATCATCTCTCTAGTAGTGTAAGGTCCAAAAAGATACGTCTCCGTCCAATCATCAAAATCAGCAAGCGATACAGATGTTTCATTAGCTGCGATAGCGTTCTTTACGGCTAACTCCAACTGCGGGTGTTGTTGCATTGCTAGGGTAATAAACCAGATAGTGAACACTGTAAATACTAACGTGGCAACTGCCGACCATATGTATTTCATCATGATACTCCTTGTCTCTATTAATCTTCTAACATTCATATTATCATGAATTACTTACTTTTATTAATAAAATACCTATTTCATGTTATTAAAATAAAAGTGCTTAAGTCGAGATTTTAAAGAATAAGATATTAGTGCCTACAGATGAATAGCGAAGAAATAATCGAGAGTTAACATTCTGGAGTAAGAAAGGGGATTTTTCTATGAACAACACTGACTTGTTTGACAATGTCGCGAAACTGGCCATTGAGAAATACGACCTGCAATTTCAAGAACTGAATTTTTTAGCTGAAGAAACAAATGTTCTGTATAAATTAAGTGATGACAAAGGGAAGCATTATCTATTGAAGATCTTTCAAGATCACTCGAGTGTTTTAGATGATAATTTATTGGAAGTATATGTGATGAATTTAGTGAGCCAAAGAGGTGGGGTTTCGATCCCGTCAATTCTCTCATCTAAAGACGGAACTAAAATACAAACAATAAATATAGAGGATGGGCCTCCGATACGAGTGGCTATCTACACCTGGCTAGAAGGGGAAGATTTAGATGGAAATGAAAATGATGAGAGGTTTATTCAGTTAGGGGAACTCACTGCTCGCTTACATGTTGCCACCTATGGAGAGAACATTCCAGAGACATTTTCACCCAAACGCTGGCATAATGTTTTCTATTTCCAAAAGGATAAAGTAGTTTTTAAAGAAAGCGAATACCAGTGTTTCCTATCAAGAGAATATCATGAAATAATGGATAGAATTATCCCGTATTTAAATGAAAGATTATCAGCATATTATCAAGTAAATCAAGAAAACTTGCAACTCATTCATAGTGATTTAAACCCATGGAACGTTTTAGTTAATGGAAATGCTATGCATATTATTGACTTTGAAGATATCTTACTCGGATTACCCCTCCATGACATTGCTAACTTATTATACTACTACAGATACGAGGAAGAAATTGATTATGATCACGTTAAGCGGCTTTTCTTTGAAGGCTATGAAAAAATAAGGCCCAGACCAGCGATTGAAGAGTTTGATTTAGATTTGTTAATGACCGCTAGAAGGGTTAATTTTTTAAACTATATTTTAATAGTAAGCGAGGATCCAAGTAGCTTTATTGAAAAAAGTCTCCCTAGAGTGAAGGAGTTTATACATAAATATAATCTCAAAATATAACTCAGTTTCACGATATTAAAAAAGGAATAACAGAAAATTAAAGCTTGCTAGAGTTTCTAGAACAGTAGTTATCCTCTTTGCAAGGGCTTTTCTCTAAAATATTGCACTAGTAGACCTGGTCGCTTACGAGATCAGGTTTATTTACTTAAATTTTCCCCTTTCGACAAATGGAAAATAGTGTTAAAATTTACTTGTTCAACCTCTAGTTGAATGATACTTAGAGGTTATTTATTAATCAATCATTTTTATCACGAAACAGTTTACCGAGTATTTACAAAATAGGAAGGTTGTAAAGGGGGGGAAACATGATAGATTTCGCACTAACTTTCTTATTATTTGTTGCAATTATTCTTCCTTTCACGACCTTTATCCATGAACTTGGTCACGCTATCGCAGCTTCAAAATTACTAAAGGTACCTGTGGAAATCCGATTAGGGAATCAATTCAAAGGTAATGGAGTAACCATTGGAAGAATTACTATAAAGGTCCAACCATTGAGTGGGTGGGTTGGGTTTTGTAGTTATAATATTTCACCAGCAAAAGTCAATAAGGCTACCGACATTGCCATAATACTTGGAGGTCCGTTGTCATCTCTATTATTGAGTTGTATTTGCTTTCTACTAATTTCTTATGTTAGTTTCCCGATGGTTATTACCTATTTAATGAAATCAATTATGAATGCAGCACTAGTACAATTTGTAATTACAATCATACCGATAAAATATCCAGCTTTTTTCGGGTCATATAGTGGTATATCTAGTGATGGTTATAGAGTAACTAAACTACTATTACGTAGATAATGTTCCATTTGCTTGTTGCAAAATTATTGCAGAGTAAGGGCAAGAACAAAGAATATAAGCACTCGTCCATCAAAATAGACTCGTGACGTAGTAAGCTCTTTTCACAAGATTGTTTTGGAAGATTTGACCGAGATACTTAATGATTTCAGGAGGTAAGTATGGCAGAAAACAATAATCAAAACGATCTAGATAAGGATACTGAACCAAACAATGACAAAGGATGGAAAATACTAGATGCGATATTTTCCGCAGGAGTATTTCGATTGTTTTATGAAAGTGAGAAAGCGAGAAAAGAAAATGATAATAAGAAATTTATGCAAATGATTTATGGATCAATTTTTGGTATTCTATTTTTTGTTTTGTTTATGACAATCGCTACTATGCTTTCAAAGTAGATTACTACTACAAGATTTTCTACAAAACACGGCACGAGTATTAACTGCTTTATTGTTAAACTATAGCCCCTGCAGAAGTAGGTGAGCAACGAATCGGAGAGAGAAATGGCGAAAAAGAACGCATTTACCGTTCGATAGTTGAACAAGTAGCGGTATAAGGAGAAGGATCATGATAAAATACATATTATTAGTTTTTCCACTTATCTTATATGGAGGAAAGATCTATAATTGGCAGAATGATTTACCTATAAATGCCCAATTTCTTGTGCATTTATCTGTTATTTCAGCTTGCTTGATTTTCTTATTAAAACGTACTAGATTGCAAAATGTATTTGATTGGTTAATTGGTATTTGTTTCTCAATATATTTCTGCGTTCTGTATCATAATACGGTTGAATTTCAGTTCTATATGGAATCTGTTCAATATTCAACAGAGAATTTAAGGTACATCGTTAATTCTATAAATATTATTCCGTTTAAAGGGATGATAGATGTCTTCCGTTACAGCCCAACTGCTTCATTTCAAATTATTGGAAACATTATTATGCTTACTCCATTTGCATTTGCTATGCTTTATTTCAAGTGGGCAAAGACGATCAAACAAGCTATTTGGTACTCATTTCTCTGTACTTTAGGGATTGAACTCATACAGCTGTTACAAACTATTTCAGGTTTGACATTTAATATTATTATAGGTAGAAGTTTTGATATTGATGATATCATTTTAAATACGTTAGGAGCCACGATTGGCGTTGGCTGTTATTTACTTTGGAAAAAAATCGAATATTTGTTTCAAGAAATCAGAAAAAGGTTTTCGGTAACAAGTAAATTAGAAAACAATTAAACAAAAATACTAATAATCAAAATATGTGATTTCAGACAAAAATAAGCAATGCAGAACAGGATTAACTACATAATAATTTGTATCATTTGATTATGGGAGGTGAAGGGATGGATTTTATTCAAAACCTGCAAAAAGCTATTGAGTATATTGAAGAAAATATATTACATTCAATTAATTATGAAGATGTGGCAAAGCATCTTCACATGTCAGTTTACCATTTTCATCGAACATTTAGTTTAGTAACTGGTATGACAGTAAATGAGTATATCAGGAGACGAAGGTTATCTATGGCAGGTCAAGAAATATCAATGTCTGAGATAAAGGTCATCGACGTAGCATTCAAATATGGATTTGAATCTCCAGAGAGTTTCACCAAAGCATTTTCTAGATTCCATGGTATTACTCCAAACATTGCTAGACGTGCAGGAGCCGAATTAAAATCCTTTAATCGACTTCTCATTAAAATCAAATTAGAAGGTGGTAGCGTGTTGGACTACAGAATGGAAACGAGAGAAGGGTTCAAATTATTGGCGAAAGTAAAAAAGTTTAGGAACGAAATAGTTTCAGAGCACGACAATACCGAAATAGCTGACTTTTGGAAGAAATCAAGGGAAGATGGTACGTTTTCTACTTTACATCAACAAGCAGTAAATAGCGATATGTACGGACTCTGTGCTCCGATTTCAAAAGAGAGTAATCACTTTGATTATGGTATAGGTACGGAGTTTGCGGGTGGCCCTATACCTGAAGGCTACTCAGAATGGGAAGTCAAACCCTCTTTATGGGCAGTTTTTAAATGTATTGGTGACACTCCAGACAGTATCGGGGAAACCTGGCAAAGAATCTTCCAAGAATTCCTTCCAGGTTCTGAGTATCAAATGCTAGACGATACAGACTTTGAATTATATTCAGATAATTTTGAGTCAGATTGTTTTTGTGAGATTTGGATCCCGGTGAATAAAAAAGCTTAAGTAACATGTTATGAGAACGAAAAGATGTTTGGGATATATTAGGTCCTGTGTGGAATTAGCTTAACTTAGCAGATGAGCTAAAAATGATTGAACTACGAAAAATAAACGGGAATAACTTTGAAAAAATAAAAAGCCAATTTATGCAGTGTTTTATACATGAAAAGCATAATTGGCTTTTCACTTTATCCATAAATTATACTGACATTTCTCCATAATTTAATTGCCAAATACAATCCCCAATCGCTTGATCCCTAAAGGTTCTCGCTTTATTCCAATTTGCACCATGGATATGAATAGAATAGTACGTAAAAAAAATTAAAAATAAATTAATGCAACTTTATTAGATGTGAATCGTCTCATTGATGCGGGAGGTGTTATAGGGGATATTATGTCTAAAATCAATCCATTGGATATTATTGAGGATATTTACAATGAACATTATCTTTATTTAAAAAACTTTTTAATCGGATTGACCAAAGATGGCGAGCTTGCCGATGATATTATTCAAGAACTGTTTTCGAAAATATTACTTAGTCCAACAACCGTACTACAAGTGAAATATATGAAAAGTTGGTTAGTAAGGGGTGCTAAGAATACACTTCTTGATCATTACAAGAAGAAAAAGCCTGAGTTATTAAGGGATGAAAGGATCATTGAGACGTTGCTAATCAGTAACCAAACGCCAGAAACTCATTCGGTACTAAATGAACAGTTAAATACCGTTTTAGATGGTTTATCACCTACTGATAAAGCGATTATTCTAGCTAAAGAATTTTATGGATATGATTACCAGGAAATTAGTGAATTACTGAATATATCTGTTTCAACATTAAAATCAAAAGTCTTCAGAATGAGAAAACAAATGATTAAAGCGAGGTGATTTTATGAATAATGAGCAAAAAATTCATTTACTATCACAAGAGTTGATCCCGGTCATAGAGGATTTGGATTCTGAACCAAAACAAGTTGTATTAGACCATATAAAAGAATGCAAAGAATGCCAACGTTTATATTCAAATGCCATTGATTTTGATGATAATTTCCCTGAGGTAAAATTTTCCGAAGATGCTGAAATAAAACCATTAAAGAAGTTAGTACAATTTAACACTGGTTTAAAGCTTTTACTGATTGCTGTTAGGGCCATTATTCTTTTTTATGTCTTATACTCTAGTATTAGTTATTACGATTGGGAAACTTCAGCAACGATGATCCTTGATGTCATGCAGGCAGGAATTCTCCTATTCTACCTACCTGCCGCAGTTTTCTTACTTGTATTTACCTTCACCTTTTTTAATAAGAAGTGGTTATTAGTTTCATTCGTTTCAGATTTAATCGTCATTTTATTCCTAGGTATTTTTTTGCGGATATTTATCTAAATTGGAGGTATTCACATGGTATTTTTAATTATGGTGGGCGGTATGTTTTTAGGTTCGATTTTATTTTTGTTTAGTTTAATAGCATCCAAAAGAAATGGGAAGTTTTATTTAGCACCAATGACGACATTCCTTTTTTCTATTGCTGTGACAGCATATGGCTTAATTGTCATTCGTGGTTTTGAGGGAATGGCATACGGCTTCCTAGGTGCTGGATTTTTAATCGTTAGCATTGTCGGCACACTTCTTTTACCGTTATTAGTGCGTCAAAAAGCATTACAAAAGGTTAAGAATGCTGATAAATACATTCTTGTCTTCTTGCCGATTATATTTTTTGCAACGATTGGTTTGGTCATCTATTCTGATCAAGGCTACTGGATAATTGATACGGGAGAAACAACATATACTGAAAATTCAGCAAGGGCTGAGAACTATTATACGATCTCCACTATATCTGAAGGAAAAAAACAGGTAACGATCATATTAGGGAAACATTATTTAGGAAAAGAAATTGAAGTTGAGAGTATCAGTAAAAAGGGACCGACAGAAATTACTCTTAAAATTGTTGAAGGTGAGAATAAGGATAAAACACCTTACATTAGGATAGGTTTAAATGAAATAAGAGAACCTTTAAAGGTCCAAACAACAGATGGATTGGTACTTAAAGCCATTACAGAAAAAGTAAGCAATTGAAGTAGTGTATGGTGGAAGAGCGTTAATTCAAGAAGGAATTACCGCTCTTCTTGTGGAATATATTTACAAATAAAAAAATATCCACTGAGGTTTCAACAATGATCTTATCTAATGTTATCCGAACAACGTACGATAAGTAGGTTCAACTCAATACTAGTGGGACATTGGAAAAAGGTCTATTAAGGCCCATCACTACGGTGGTCCTTATCGACTCAGCCTAGATGTTATAGCTTGTAGGTCATAAAAGAAGTTTATGAAGACGATTTCTATTTTTAATTTTGCCATGATAATGAAACAAAGGGTCTCAGAGAATTCATCAAGGTTAATAAAAGGATGGGGATGTTGGCAAATGAACGATTGGACATTGATGATAGCACTTTTGCTATTAGGTTGTTTATCTGAGTTTTTAACTTCAAAATATAGTAAAACTCGTAAAATAAGAGTTTATTTATCTGTTTTAGTTTGGTTAGTAATAGCTGCTATCTTTCTAATATTGTGGTTAGTCAGGTGAAACAATACCCTTTGAAATGGTAGATTTACACTAACCGAAGTGAGAGTGGAACAATAGCTGTAGCTGTTCTACTAATGAAGTAGTTTAAGAAGAAAGAGTGGCGATAATGAAAAAATTATTTACTATTATAATAGTAACACTAGTAGCATTCACTTTAAGTGCCTGTGGGAACAGCCTAAAATCAAATACAATAGTAGATGCGGATTTAACTGACAGAGAAAAAGCAATACTTTCAACTACATCAAACCAATCATTTGTGTTTGACTTCAATATTGAAGAAAAATATAAAAAAATATCTGTGTGGGTTGAAAAGTATGAATTTGGTAAATTAGTCGATGAACCAATAGGTCCCATTACGACTGAAATTTTGAATAATGGCTCAATCATTTTTACAATCATTGAAGAAGATGCCATTGAAACTCAAAATTTGTTTAATATAGGAATTATCAGTAATGGTACAACGGGCAAGATGACAACCTCTACTATCGTTTCAACTAAAGGTACGGGAGGTAGGTCTATTGTATGGGGCAAGATTAGCGAGGAAATGGATATTACGAACGAGCAGATGGTATTAGCAAGTATAGGGTATTCATGGGGTGAAGGTCCATTAGTTTCATTTTCAACTGAATTTTATAAAGATATCGAACGTCGTATCATTGAGTTAGAGAACCATGAAGTTGTTTATCTACTCCGATGTAAATTTACGAATTAATTAAGTATGGTTATTGCACTAACGAATCCAGTTAGTTTGATTGCTAGCTCTTGTTCAACAAATAAAGTTCAGTTAGAAAAGAGTGCATTTTCAGAAAATACTTGACATTCTTTTCTCTTATTTTTATACTACACATAACCTTAAGGTTATATGTGAAGGTGAGGAAACAATTTATGCCTGATATATATCGAGCACTTGGTGATTCAACAAGAAGGGGTATATTGCGTTTGCTTAAACAAGGAAACAAAACCCAAAAGGAGTTAGTCGAAGCATTTGATATCACTCAACCAGCCATAAAGAAGCACCTAAATATTTTATTAGAGGAGAAAATAATCACAGAGAGTTTGAATGGGAAGTATCGTATTTATTCATTAAACGTCAAAATGCTCCAAATCGCATACCTAGAGATGCAACATTATGTAGGGGACTTACTTGATGACCAGCTTGTTAGTTTAAAAAACTATGTGGAAAAAGGAGATGGTCGTGTTGAAGAGTGATAAGGGTTCTATAAAGAGAGAAATTATAGTCAAGGCTCCATTACAGCAGGTTTGGGATGCATTAACTATGCCTGAACATTTAAACCGTTGGTATACCAAAAATGCTCAGATCGATTTTCGTATAGGTGGAAGAGGTTATATGGAGCATGGCTGGGGCGCCACATCCGAGGGAATATTTACAGAAATTGATGCAATGAAACACTTTGTGCTTCAGAGTCTAGATGGAGATTTTACTACCATTACTTCTTTAAGAGAGGTTGAAAATGGTGTTAAGGTAAGCATTGAATATCAGGCATCATTTATTGAGGATATGAACGCAGCTTCAAAGGAGAATATGTTGTTTGGTACCTTACAGTTCTTAGAAAATTTAAAGAGTGTTTATGAAACTGAAACTGATAACCGTGGAACGTTTTGGAGAACTTGGATTGGGATTGTACATACAACAGACGAAGGGAATAAAGGAACAAAAGTCTTACAGGTGAAGGAAGGTACAGTAGCAGCAACTGCAGGCATTAAACCTGGTGATGTCATTGTTAAAATTGATGAAGATGATATACATGGGTATGAATCATTTGAAAGAACATTAAATAGAAAAGCCATTAACGGCTTAGTTACCGTTACTATTGAAAGAAAAAATGAAATGTTGCAGAAAAATTGTATTGTAGATCAATATCCAGTTCCTTATTAGAACTCAATTTGACGATTAAAATCGTATTTGAGCTCTAACTCAGTATAATTTTTGGCAGTTTTAAACCTAGTTATTTAGTTAACTAGGTTTATTTATTTTCAAGAAGGTTTGCCTTTTGGCGACTGGAAAATAGTGTTAAAATTTACTTATTCAAGTGAAGTGGTAGTAAAGTAAAAAAATAGTATCTGTCGGTTATTACAGCGATTTCAAAATCAAATTTAAAGACGGAACTCTTTCAAGACCATTTTGGATAAATGAAACAAATCCTGCATGGTCTCCAAAAATTATTTATGAAGATGTAAACCAAGACAAGAAGAAAGAGTTACTTATTATATTAACCAAAGGGCATGGTACAGGTTTATTAGAGCAAGAGGCTAGATGTTCATTTTGGTAATATTACTAAATACGAAGTAACTGACAATCAATTGATTGCTAAAATAGCAGGACAAATTTCCCCAGCAGGTTTTATTGGAGAAATTGTTATTGTCTATGAATACCAAGATAAAATGTACCAAGCAAATTCAATCAAATTTCAATCTTATGAATAATTGTTACATCACGAACGGGGAGCGAATGCTTAACGCCTCTTTTTAGTTGAAGAAAAGAGTAGTAATGTTTAACAAGGTACTGCTAAATGTAGGTAGAGAAAGGAAGGGAGAAACACCTTGGACATGATTGAAAGAAAATTAAAAGAAACGGATAAAAAAAGAAGACTATTGACTACATTGATGCTGGTTTTAATTATATTAGGCATTTTGTTATCTTTCATTAAATTACCCGTCAATGTTGCTGGTTTATTTGTGCCATTTAAGGTAGAGAACATAACGTACATTCCCATAAATGTAGATAAACAATATGCTAAAATAAGCAGTTTTAATAGAGTAAAAACCGTTTACGAAAGTCAAAATGAATCTATTACAGTATGGGCCACAAGTAAAATTGGCTGGAATAAAGTAGCAGGTTGGGATGAGAGCATAACACTTAGTGACGGTACAACTGCTTATTACAACAGTGTTGATAACGTACAAATGATTAGTTGGAGAAAGAATAAAGTTGAATACGCAATTGACTATAAAGGGACTAAAGCATTGCCTAAAGAAGAGTTGATTAAAATGGTTTTATCGTTAGATTAATTTTAGATGCCTTGTTCAATTAACGGAAGCTTTTATCATTAAACTCTACCGTTAGATGAATTAAATAATCTAAGTAATTGACAGCGAGAAAGAGGTACTTGAAGAAAAAACGAATTGAAAGAGAAAATAAGAATTAGTAATAACAGTCTACTTAAAGAAATGCGAGAAAATATAGGATATGACCGTAGGGTATGGTACGAGGATATAACGAGTTATAACTCGGAACAAACCAGTGGTTAAGAGTTGCAGCAACAGCATGGAGCCACCTTAAGACTATTCATATCCCAAAGATGAAAATAATGATTAAACTAAAATTTAATTTAAGGATATATGCCTATGAAACTTAGAGGAAGTATTACAGAACAAGTTTTTAGAGAAGAATTGATTAATTCTTCTGATAAACTAAAAAACACTAATGAGGGCGAGAATATATTAAATACTTTAAGAAAACTACTTAAAGATATGAACTCAGCGTATATTATCGATGGAATTCCAGATCAAGAGGAAGACTTTTATACAATCTTAATCAACACTGATAGAATTGTTAAAGTGGAAGTAAAACGTGAAAGTAAGAGTGTAGTATCAGTAGACAATCCAATAAATTGGTCTGAGTATAAAAAAGGTCTTAGTAAGATAAATCAAGTTAAATTGGCAGTGGCAATTGATTTAGCAAAAAATGCTACCTAGATGGATAGTGAATTACCCGCTCATTAGTTATATAGTTGCTATGAGTGATCATTTTTTCAGAGAGGAGATCACAAAGTTAAGATTAACATCACCATAGAAGGGAACTAAATCATTATGAGTTCAGTTAGATTTACTATATATCAATTCATCCTGTTTATAGCACTTCTTCTCCTCAATGTCTATACTGACCCATACATCAGCAAACCATTTACAAGTGTTGACTTAATAGCAACTTTTATCACACTTCCTATTTACTTCTTACTTTTCACCTTGATAGGTAGCTTATTTCGACGTTTAAACACTAGATTTCGTAACAAGGTATTCCTCTCAATTACAGCCTTTATTTTAGCCATCATATTTTTAACGATAATAGAGAACATGTGGTTTGAGTTAAAAGGTGAGATGTTATTCAAGTAATGAAATGCTGCTTACTAAAATATAGTAAGGTAAAATCAGAGGTGATATTTGAAAGTTTGGTACAGGTGGGCAGGGTTGCTTGATAGAAGCGTGAGTATTTATAAAAATATAAAGCTAAACAAGTCCACGTATACTAGGGATCTTATTTGTTTCCATTGTATATCGTGGACTTGTTGAGTTTAGTAGACAGGGTTGAAGAAACAGTAACCAATACTGGATGAACTTAGCCTTATTTTCTATCAATAAGTTTAACGAAATGTAGTTTTCTATCCATGTATTCGTATACAGCTAACTTCTTATTTTCGAATAAAATATGAAATAAGTTCCTACTTTCATGGTAGACCTGAATTGCATTAGGGATTGTGGAAAGTTCTGATTTTAATATAACGTCATTTTCTTCTATATATATAGTTGTTTCAATTGCAGTACCTGCAGTTGTGATTAACTCATTTATACCATCACCATTAAGATCTGTTTCCGTTCCATTTGCCTGTATTCCTAAGAAGAGTTCTGGCATGCCTTTATACATGTCAATATAATAGGTTATCGGACAATTAGCGCCACATACTCCAGCTATTTTTAACAAATCCATACCAAAGAGGGTTACATGTTCAAATGCATAGGGGCTCATACTTTCAACATAAGTGCCATATCCGATTTCTCCAATTTCATGAACTGTCGCAGTATCAGCTTTATAGCCAACGTAAATCAAATCGTCTTGACTCTCCCTTTGATAAATCATGAATGTATACGTATCGAAAAGATATTCTACTAGAACCGCGTTTATATGATCTAGGGGAACAGGGTGAAAATCATTAGATGTTTTCTGTGGAATTTCTACCTCTTCAAATGTGAGATCGTATACCTGCTCGATCCCATCCGAGATTTCAGATTCTTGCAAATCTGTTCTTGCAATCTCATCGGAACTCAGTTTTTCATTTGGCAAGGTCGGCTGACTGCACCCTGACATCAATAGGCTAATCCATACTAAACATAAGACAATCGACATTTTCATTAAAACATCTCCTTCATCTCTTTCATTAGTAAAATACCACAATATTTCCCAAATAGGTAGATGAAAATGAGTTAATCTGAATAACATTTTTGTTTCGCATTTCATCAAACTTTTAATCATAAATACAGTAAAAACTCTATCAATTCACGCAAAAAAAGTTCAGAATGATTTACTCTGAACTTCATTAGGCAATCGTCTTTTGATAGGCTTGGACATAGTTTCTTCCTTGTGATTTTGCTCGATACAATGCTTTGTCAGCTTCATTTACAAGTGATTTAATTGTTGCTACGTCCTGGTCGGAAGATAGGGAAGCAGACGAAACGCCAAAGCTTGATGTTACTTGAATTTCGTTGCCGTCTAGAAAAACAGCGTTACTAGAGATCATTGTTCGTATGCGATTAGCAACTTCAACGGCTTCTTGACAGGCAGTGTTTGGCAGACAAATGACAAACTCTTCACCACCATAACGACCAATAATATCAGTCCCTCTTAAGCTATCTTTAGTCAATGCAATGACTTGTTGGATTACGAGGTCGCCAGCTTCATGCCCATACGTATCGTTTATGGCTTTAAAGTGATCAATATCAAACATGATAAATGACATTTTTCCTTCTAACTGTCGCAAGCGATCATATATCTGAGCTACTTTCTTGAAGAAGAAGGTTCGATTATAGACTTGAGTTAGACCATCAATGCTAGCTAGTACTTCAAGCTTTTCTTTAAGGAAAACTCGTTCTGTCACGTCGACAAAGGTGATAATTTGACCAACCGTTTTCCCGTTATGATTAACTGGTGAGAAACGGATATGAAAATGCGCTGCTTGATCATCGATTGTTAACTCAACATCGCAACCATGTTCATTCTTAATAATCTCGTAAAGATGATGGTTTTTATCTAAGATCTCTTCAACTGGCTTTCCGACCGAAAAAGTGTTTAGCTTAGGTAGAAGAGTATGTGCCGTTTCATTGTAATCAATAATGATCCCATTTTGATCTAAAACGAGGACGCCATCCTGCATACTCTCAAAAACAATTTCTCTAGCAATTGGAGCGACATTAAACATCTTATACGAGACAAGGGCAGCACCATGAAATAGGAATGAGATACTCATTGATAGAGGTCCGTAATCGAGACCGAAAGGACCAATACCTGTAAGGTAGATAAAACCACCTAGAATAGGGATAAAGAGTCCAGCAACCATTAGCAATATTTGCACACGGAAGGTAAACGGCTTTTTACGGTATTCATTGAATAAAACGACCATACTTGCAATAATACAGATATACAAGAAAATAGAATGAACGTAAAACCAAGGACCACCTTCAAGTAATAACGTAGGAAAAGGCGCATCCGTCCTCATATCAATCGACGTATAATACAAATGGTGAAGATCATTCGTATGATTGAAAAGTACAGTGAATATTGGTAGAACAATTAGTAGTAACAGCAGCGGTCGTGACAATTTTTTTCCGATATGTTCATAGCACATGAGTAAGATAAACACAGGAATAAATGGTAAAGCTAGGTACTCAATTTTTAACCAGAATTTCATTTGTTCAAGCGTTGTACTAGTAAGTTCGAATGTATAGGCAAACGTAAAAATCGAGCACATCAACGTGGAAAAGATATAATAGATTCCACCAGGTGCTTTCCTTATTTTTATGAGGCCAAAGACACATAAAAAAATGGTTAAACCACACCCAAACACTCCCATTAACACGTAAATTATTAATTCCTGTGGCATGTTGATCTTCTCCAATGATTAATAGTCAGTATCAGTTAACAAAATAGTATGACTTATAAACAATATAATAGCATTTGTAACGTAAAAATAGTACTTTCTTCATAAAAATTTCTATTTAATTGGTATAAATCTCCTAATTCAGAAATGTTAGCTCTATATGTTTCTTATTTTATAATGAAAAAAAGCACTCACAAGTGCTTTTTAATTTGAAATAGTAATTTTTCGCTTCGGATTATATTTTTTGCCAACTTTAAAAACAAACGGAGTACCGATAATCGTTGGTAGCAACCAAAACAAAAGCGGTGGGAACTCATTTAAAACAGGCACTTTTGGCACATTCACAACAATCGTTGCGGTAACGATCCCGATATAGGAGCCTAGCATTCCACCAATGTGGTGGCCTAACCAATTTTTGCACCTGAGTTTAGAGGCGACATAGCCGATAAAAGCAAGTGCATACGAGAAAACTCCGATATAAAAGAGGTACGCACTTTCCTCCCAATGGAGTATAGACATAACGATAGCGGTGATAAATACGAATACATAAGACCAATGATAAATTTCTCCAAATAAAGTGTGCTTACCTTTCTTTTTTCGTGAAGACATTGCGAATACACCAAATACCAAGCATATAAAACCTGTAACAATATGAATAACTAGGAACATTTGAAACAAGCAATTTCACCCCATCGTATGTAATAGGTACTACGCCTTAAATTTATACAAAATTTTCCTATTAAGCAACAAGAAAATTTTTGGATGCTTTCTTTGACAAATATAACGACAGGCGTTATATTTACCTAACAGTATTAGATAAATATAAAAGGGGGTAGTTATGGACTATCAAAAGTTAGCAAATGAACTGTTTATGGATATGATCAAAACTCCAAAAGCGCCATTTCAAAAGAAAATAGATGATATTTCTCACGGTGAAAGACGACTATTAGGCCAGCTTACATGCGAGGAGAACGGTATGACCTCTGGTGAACTTAGCGAGAAGCTGGAGTTAAGCACCCCCCGTGTTGCATCTGCACTAAATAGCCTAAGCAAAAAAGGTTTTATCGAACGACATCGAGATGAAAATGACAAACGAATTGTGATCGTAAAAATTACCGAAGCTGGGAGAAATTTTGTTCAAGAAGAACATGAAGAAGCTGTGGCAATGGTCGAACAAACGTTGAAATTACTAGGTGAAAAAGACGCAAAGGAGTTTGCGAGAATTATCAAGCGCATCCGTGAAATTCGTAGTGAACTGGATCACTAGCATGCAGACTATCAACTGGTCTGCATGATTTACACAATTTATCTAACACTATTAGATGTTTATCCTCAGGGGGAAAAGTGAAATGCTGAAAATATTTAAGTACTTACAGAGAAAAGATTCGCTGCTAGTGTTTTTCAGTTTAATCTTTATTGTGGTTCAGGTATGGCTTGATTTAAAGCTACCTGACTATATGCATGAAATTACCATGCTTGTTCAAACAGAAGGGAGTAAGATGAGCGACGTCCTTATACAGGGTGGATTTATGCTCTTGTGTGCGATTGGTAGTATGATAGCTTCGATGATTGTTGGATTTTTTGCCGCAAAAGTTGCGGCTGGATTTGCGGTTCGTCTTCGTGGCATGGTGTTTGATAAGACGATGTCATTTTCAAACGAAGAAATTAATGGCTTTTCGACAGCAAGTTTAATTACACGTACAACCAATGATATTACCCAAATTCAATTGCTAATTGCGATGGGCTTACAAGCAATGGTGAAGGCGCCTATATTAGCCGTTTGGGCGATTATGAAGATTATGGGGAAAAGCTGGCAGTGGACAGCGGCGACTGGTATTGCAGTAGCAGTTCTTATTGTAATGTTATCGATCGTTATTTTTATCGCGTTACCTAAGTTTAAGATCATTCAGGGTTTAACGGATAACTTAAATCGAGTGACAAGAGAGAACTTATCAGGGATCCGTGTCGTTCATGCCTATAATGCTGCTGCGTACCAGGAAAAGAAATTTGCTGGGGCAAACAACGATTTGACAAAAACAAATCTCTTTACGATGCGTACGATGGCGATTATGCAACCGACAATGGGATTGATTATGTCAGGGATTAGTTTAGCGATCTATTGGATTGGTGCGGTACTCATTTACAGCGCGCCTATGCCTGATCGTTTACCATTGTTTTCCGATATGGTTGTATTCTCAGCATATGCAATGCAAGTGATTCTAGCGTTTATGATGCTTTCAATTGTGTTTGTCATGCTACCAAGAGCATCGGTTTCCGCTAAACGTATTAACGAAGTTCTTAGTACCGAAGCAAAAATAGTCGAAGGAGATGTTACAGCAGGGAAACTAGATTTATCTGGTGTCGTCGAGTTTCGCAACGTCAGCTTTAAATATCCAGATGCCAAAGACTATATTTTACATGATATAAGCTTTACCGCCAAAAAAGGCGAAACAGTTGCATTTATCGGTTCAACCGGTAGTGGAAAAAGTACACTGCTAAATCTGATTCCAAGATTTTATGACGCAACCGAAGGGGAAGTACTCGTGGATGGCGTCAATGTCAAGGAGTACACCCATGAGTCACTTCGAAAGAAACTTGGCTACGTATCACAAAAGTCGATCTTATTTAGTGGAACTGTCGCAACAAATGTCGCTTACGGAGACAAGGAAACGTCGGTTGGCTATGACACGGCGATTAAAAAAGCAGTAGAAATCGCTCAAGGAGCCGATTTTGTCGAGAAGATGGAAGACAGTTATGAAGCTAGTATTTCACAGGGTGGAACCAACCTTTCTGGTGGACAAAAGCAGCGACTATCCATTGCCCGTGCGATTTACAGGCAACCTGAGATTTATATTTTTGATGATTCGTTTTCAGCTTTAGACTATCGTACCGATCGAGTTTTACGATCAGCGTTAAAGAAAGAAACGAAAGCTGCTACGACGTTAATTGTAGGCCAACGAATTGGGACGATTAAAGATGCTGACCGAATTATTGTACTAGATGAAGGAAAAGTGGTTGGTATGGGGACACATGAGGAGCTCATGAAAACCTGTGATGTTTATCAGGAGATTGCCTATTCGCAGTTATCAAAGGAGGAGCTTGAAATTGGCTAAGACTAAAAAACATGACAAAAAGACTGCTCCAGATGGAATGGGAGTACCTGGGGAAAAAGTAATTGATGCGAAAAAGTCAGTGAAACAGCTAATCTCCTATATTGATAAATATGTACCGATCATTATCGTTGCGTTAGTTCTGGCAATGGTAGGTGCTATTTTCAGTATTCTTGGTCCAGAGCTGCTTAGTAGAATTACAGATATTATTACAGAAGGTCTGTTCGGAACGTTTGACCTTGATGCTGTCGTCCGTATTGCGACAATTCTAGCCTTCCTCTATGGTTTAGGCGCATTGTTTCAATATGTGCAAGGCTTTATCATGGCGACTGTTACCCAGCGAGTGTCTAAGAACTTACGAACGGATATTTCTACGAAAATCAATCGTATGCCTCTGAAATACTTTGACAAAAACAGTACCGGAGATGTGCTTAGTCGTGTCACAAATGATGTCGACTTAATTGGCCAAACGATGAACCAAAGCTTAAGTTCGTTAGTTACGGCTGGAACGATGTTTGTCGGCTCACTCGTGATGATGTTCTACACTAACTGGATCATGGCAATCTCTGCGATCTTGTCAACAATTGTTGGCTTTGGTTTTATGACGCTAATTATTACGAAATCACAAAAATATTTTGTCCAGCAGCAACAAGAGCTTGGGAAGCTTAATGGTCATATTGAAGAAACGTATTCAGGTCACCAAGTCGTCAAAGTATATAATGGTGAGAAAAGTGCTAAGGAGACGTTCCACGAAATTAATACGAGACTGTACAATAGTGCCTGGAAATCTCAGTTTATGTCAGGGTTAATGATGCCATTAATGATGTTTGTTGGAAACTTCGGTTATGTTGTCGTTTGTATTGTTGGTGCCTTACTTGTGGTGAACGGTTCAATTACCTTTGGGGTGATCGTTGCGTTTATGATCTATATTCGCTTATTTACCCAGCCACTGACTCAATTAGCCCAGGCAGCTACGACAATGCAATCAACGGCCGCTGCTAGTGAACGAGTTTTTGAGTTTTTAGGGGAAGAAGAGCTTGCCAATGAAAGTGAAAAGACGACGAGGCTTGAGCACGCGAAAGGCGATGTAGAATTTAAGAATGTTCAATTTGGCTACACTAAAGATAAAATGGTTATTAACGATTTTTCGATGACAGCGAAAGCCGGACAAAAAGTTGCGATTGTTGGTCCGACAGGTGCTGGTAAAACCACCTTGGTTAATTTATTAATGCGTTTTTATGAAGTGAGTGATGGAGAAATCTTGATTGATGGCATCCAAATTCACAAGCTTACTCGAGAAAATATTCACGAACTATTCTGTATGGTGCTCCAAGATACGTGGTTGTTTGAAGGAACGATCCGTGAAAATATTATTTATTCTAGAAAAGATGTTACCACTGCAGAAGTGGAAGAAGCGTGTAAAGCAGTAGGGCTACATCATTTTATTCAAACACTACCAATGGGATATGAGACGATTTTGGATGACAAAGCCAACCTTTCGCAAGGACAAAAGCAGTTAATTACGATTGCTCGCGCGATGGTTGCCAATGCACCACTGCTTATCCTAGATGAAGCGACTAGCTCGGTGGATACTCGAACCGAACTTTTAATACAAAAGGCTATGGACCAATTGACCGTTGGAAAAACGTCATTTGTGATTGCGCATAGATTATCGACGATCAAAAACGCCGATTTAATTCTTGTCATGAAGGACGGCGACATTATCGAGAGTGGCAACCATATTGATTTACTATCAAAGAACGGCTTTTATGCAGAGCTTTATAATAGTCAGTTTGAAGATGCATCGTAAATTAACAAACCATGAGGCGGTACCTGGAAAAGAGGTGCCGTTTTTGTTTTCAAAAATTCGGGGCGTCACTGTGACAATGCTAAAAAAGTATAGGTAATGTTAAAAGAATGCTAGTTGTTAGCGCTTTCATGGTCTTCTATCAGGATTATAATCAATTTGTAAGCAAAATGATGGAAGATGAAAGGGGATTTCAAATGAAAAAAACATGGAAATTAGTATCGCTAATGCTAGCTTTAGCTGTCCTTGTCGGTATGCTTGCTGCTTGTAGCAGTAGTGGTGTAAGTGGTGGGGATGGAATAAGTGTAGGAATTGTTCTACCGACAAAAGATGAGCCGAGATGGGTTCAAGATGAGCAACGTTTTAAAGATGCTCTAGCAGACTCGAAATACACAACGGAAATTTTGTTTAGCCAAGGATCTTCAGCAAGAGAGAAAGAAAACGTTGAAACATTAATTAGTAAGGGAATCAAAGTATTGATCATCGCTCCACATGATGGTGCTGCAGCTGGATCTGCAGTAGAAGCAGCAAAAAAAGAAGGAATTACTGTAATCTCTTATGACCGTTTGATTACTGAAACAGATGCAGTTGATTATTACGTAACATTTGATAGCATCGCAGTTGGTGCCGCTCAAGGACAGTATCTAATTGATAATGCAAAAGGAACAAACGTTCCATTGTACTTATATGCTGGTGCTTCATCTGATAACAACGCATTTTTATTTTTCGAAGGAGCTTGGAAAGTTCTTCAACCGAAGATTGCTGATGGGACATTTGTCATCGCTAACTCTAGTGAAGCAGTTGCTTTACAAAATAAACAGGAACTTACCCGTGATGAGTTAGGGAAAATTCTTGGTCAGGTCACAACAAACTGGGATCCAAACGAAGCGAAAAATAAAGCGCAAACACACTTAACTGCTGCTAGTTCAGCTTTAAAAGGTGACGTAGCAATTCTAGCACCAAACGATGGAACTGCTCGTTCAATCGCAGACGTATTTGCCACTGATAGTGAAGTTACTAGCTTCCTAGTGACTGGTCAAGACGCTGAAAAAGCTTCTATTCAATACGTTATCGACGGAAAACAATCTATGACAGTATTTAAAGATGTACGTACGCTTGTAACGGATGCAATGGGAATGGCTGTTGATATTCTTGACGGAAAATCTCCAGAAACGACTGGTACTTACAACAATGGAAAAGTAGATGTTAAGGCAAAACAAACAGATGTAATCGTTGTTGAACAAGGAAATGTAAAGAACGAACTTATTGAATCTGGATACTATCAAGCTAGTGAATTTACTGGTCTATAAGATATTTCAGAGAAATAACGCAAATAGTGGTAGATGTAGGTCTATCACTATTTGGAGCATTATAAGAAAGTATTTTATCTCAACTTAAAATAGGTCTAGCTCCAGGCGCCAATCTGCTCCTGCGGTTACTCGTCGCAAAGGTTCGATGAAGTTAATCGAGGATGTTCTTGGCTCGAGGTCAAATAACCTGACCAAGGAAAAAGTGAACTACCTTTTTCCCTTGAAAAAAAGTGAGAAAGCACACTTTTATCGGTCAGAACATTTGCTTGTCGCCGATAGGCAGGCGCCTTGCGCTTTTCTTATAAAGACAGTGGTTTTGTTTGGAGGGATCATGATGAGCGAGAACATATTAGAAATGCGTCAAATATCAAAAGAGTTTACGGGAGTTAAAGCGCTCAGCAATGTCAATTTCAAAGTGAAAAAAGGTGAAATTCACTGCTTAGTTGGCGAAAATGGGGCTGGAAAATCTACCTTAATGAAGGTGCTTAGTGGTGTTTACCCTTATGGTACTTATGCGGGCGACATTGTATTTGAGGGCACAGTTCAACAATTTCAAAAAATAAGTGACAGTGTGAAAACGGGTATTGCAATTATCTATCAAGAACTAGCGTTGTTCCCAGATCTTACTGTCTATGAAAATATTTTTGCTGGCAATGAAATCAAGCAAAACGGTGTCATCAATTGGAATCGAACAATTGTTGAAGCAAGTAAAATGCTCCAAAAGGTGAAGCTTGATGTCAATCCAGAAACATTAGTGAAGGACTTAGGAGTAGGAAAACGACAGCTAATTGAAATTGCCAAAGCGTTAAGTAAAGACGTGAAGCTGTTAATATTGGATGAACCAACTGCTGCACTAAACGAAGATGACAGCGAGAATTTATTAAAGCTACTCGGGGAGTTGAAACAACAAGGAATTACTTCAATCATGATTTCACACAAGCTCAAAGAAGTCATTTCGATTGCGGACAGTGCGACGGTTCTCCGTGATGGGCAAACAATCTGTACCCTTGATGCCTCTAAGGGAGAAATTACGGAGAGCAATATTATCAAAAATATGGTTGGTCGAGAAATCGATGATATCTATCCGAAAAGAGAGAAAAAAGGCTTTGGAGACAAGGTTCTCGAGGTCGTTAATTGGTCAGCCTATGATCCTAACTTAGGACGACAAGTAATCAAACAAGCTAATCTTTACGTGAAAAAGGGTGAAATCATTGGTTTAGCAGGCCTAATGGGAGCTGGGCGAACAGAGCTTGCACTAAGTATATTTGGGAATGCCAAAAACTATAAATTGACGGGCGATTTATTGGTGGAAGGTGAATTAAAAACATGGAAGCACCCTAGGGAGGCCATTAAATCAGGAATTGCTTATGTCACCGAGGATCGCAAGGGTGATGGCTTATTTTTAAGTCAGGATATTAAAACCAATATTTCGGCCGCAAATCTAACAGGAATATCAAAAAACGGTGTGGTAAACCAAAATGAGGAAATTAAGGTATCAGACGAGTATAAACGATCACTAACAATTAAAGCAGCTTCTCTAGAGCAATTGGTTGGAAATTTAAGTGGTGGGAACCAACAAAAAGTATCATTAGGAAAATGGTTATTTGTAGGTCCAAAGCTCCTTATTTTAGATGAACCAACTCGAGGCATAGATGTTGGCGCAAAATTTGAAATTTATAGCGTGATGAATAAGCTGATCGAACAAGGTTTGAGTATTATTATGATTTCCTCAGAGTTAGGTGAAGTGCTAGGTATGAGCGATCGTGTCTATGTCATGGCCCAAGGTGAAATTAAAGGTGAGCTGCCCGTGGAAGAAGCAACTCAAGAAAAAATTATGCAGCTTGCTACGCAATAGGAGGTTAACCCAATGAATATATTTACCGAAGCAAAATCACTAATTAGTCAAAATATCCGTGAATACGGAATGTACATTGCATTAATCGTCATTATCCTTATTTTTACGATTATGACGGATGGACTTTTCATCTCGTCCCGTAATATTAGTAACTTACTAGATTCAGCAGGATACATCGCTGTCTTGGCTGTCGGGGTCATGTTAGTCATTGTCATTCGACATATAGATTTATCGATTGGATTTTTAGCGGGGTTTCTTGGGGCGATTGCCGCCATTTTGCTTATGCAAATGGGACTTCCGGTACTTGTAGTTATTCCGATTATTCTTGCTTTAGGGATCATCGCAGGTTTATTTACTGGGTTCCTAGTTGCCAAAGTTGGCATTCCTGCGTTTGTGGCAACACTTGCAGGCTGGTTAATTTACCGCGGTGCACTACTTCAGGTTACCGAAAAAAGTGGAACAATTATCGTCCAGAATAGTAGTTTCAACGCGATAGGGAATGGGTTTATTCCTTCACTAGCAGAGATCGGTGGTCTTCATTTACTGACACTCTTATTAGGTGGATTAGGAATATTATTCTACATTTATAGTGCAATCTCTAACCGAAAAAATAAAGTTAAGTATCAGTTTGATGTAGTTTCAAAACAGATTTTTATTCTACAGTTGGTTTTCGTTTCTGCCATCATCGCCTATATTACCTGGATCTTGGCTGGGTACAACGGTTTTTCTTGGACAGTGATGATAATGCTTCTAGTAGTTGTCGTTTATCACTTCATCACTACCAAAACTGTACTAGGAAGACATATTTATGCGGTCGGAAGTAATCCAGAAGCTGCGCATTTAAGTGGTATAAATGTTAGTAAAATCACTTTTATCGTGTTTGGTTCGATGGGACTCTTATCTGCCTTATCTGGTATTTTGTTCACTGCAAGGCTACAAGCAGCTACAACGACGGCAGGAACATTATTTGAACTTGATGCGATTGCAGCAGCATATGTCGGTGGGGTTTCAGCCGCTGGTGGGGTTGGAAAAGTAACTGGAGCGATCATTGGTGCGATTGTAATGGCTTCACTTACGAGTGGGATGAACCTCCTTGGGGTTGGAATTGCCTATCAATATATTATTAAAGGTGGCGTACTAGCGTTAGCAGTCATTTTTGATGTTATGACAAGAAGAAAAAGATAATCAGTAGGGGAGGGACTTTCCATGTCGCTCCTATTTTTTTCAAAACAGCCATTGAACATTTGCCTACAGGTGCTATGATAAAAATACTAGAGAACAAAAGTTCAGCAGTGTTGACGGAAGGGGAATTTCATCTTGCGAAGTGTCGGAATTATTATAGTAACTTCAATATTCTTTAGTCTTTGTTATCTTACATTTGTTTCTGCGGAAAAAGTTCTTCGTCATGATTGGCAGTTGCCAGAACCGATTGAAGAAAGTCAATCACAGTACAGATTAGTCGTCATTACCCGAGATATGGAGACTCCGTTTTGGAACAAGGTGGGTAATGGGGCTATCGAGGAAGCTAACAAAAACGGAGCAAGTCTCGAGGTGTGGGGAAGCTATGATCGCAATCAAGAGGACTTTTTGAAAAAGATTGATATTGCTCTTCACTCAAAAGTAGATGGCATCATTGTCCAAGGGTTGGATACAGAAGAATTTAAAGCATTAACAAAAGTGAAGGCCTCATCTTACGGCATTCCAATTATAACCATAGCAAACGATATCCCAATCGAGGAAAGCCTGCGTAGAACTTATGTTGGGTCAGACCAATATAAAGCAGGTGAACTGATAGCCAAACAGTTACTTGAAGATATGGGTGACACAGGTACGGTTGTCCTGATGTACAATAGCGGAAAAGAATTTTTCCAAGTACAAAGATTAAAAGGCATTGAGGATGTCCTCAGCGATTTTCCAACCATCAGAGTTATCCATGGAAAAACAGAACCAACAAGAGAAGAGATCATTGCAACAACCAAAGATGTTCTAAATCAATATCCTGATGTAAATGCTTTGATTGCCGTCGATGCAAACATTACTGGTACGATGCTTCAAGAAATTGAAAAACGGTTTCAGGTCGAACCATATCATATTTATACATTTGATGATGGGCCAGAATCGATATCACTGCTTACAGATGGTAAGATTGATGGTTTACTAGAACAATCTCCTGAAATGATGGGAAAAATGAGTGTGCGATTGATCGTAGAATGGTTAAGTGGTCAGACCGTTCCTCTTGATATAACCGGTTATTTTACCGACATTCGTATCGTAAAGGAAAATGATGTACGATGAATAAAATACGGAAAAAAATCTTATTTCTGACGACAATCATCGTTGTAATTATGTCAATCATTTGGATAGCGCTTACATTAAACAATCAAAAAACATTAAATCAATATAATGATATTTTACAACGGTATTTGCATATGAACGAAGTCACGACAGCTAGCCAGCTCGTGATTGCGAATCTTAATAATTATATGCACAATCCATCCTCTGACACATTAGCGCAACTTGAAAGTAGTAAGCGGAAAATCGAAGTAGCCAAAAAAGAGGTTATGGCACTAAGAAATGTAGAGAACGATTTTCCTTTAACAAACTACAGTAACTTAATTGATAGCTTTATAGAAACGACCGATCGATTTATCTTATTTTATTTAGAAAAAGATACGGAAGCTTCTGCAAAAGAGTTCTCAGAGGCAACACGAATTTCTACGTATATCTCTGAGATGACGTTAACACTCTTGGACAAAGAATTGAAGACCTATGACCTTTTTTATCGTGGCATGATTGATCAATCACAGGAAATCATTAAGTTAGGATTATGGGTGCTCATGCTAATTACCTTCATCCTCCTGCTAGGAACGTATTGGTTTTCGTTAAGTATCACACGACCAGTGCAAAAATTAACAAAGGCAGCAAATGAATTTTCAAAAGGAAACTTTGATCATCCAATTAGCGTGGAAACAAACGACGAAATTGCCTTTTTAGCTAAAACGTTTGATCGAATGCGGATCAACATTAACAATCTTATTGTTGAAATGAAAAAGAAAGCGCAACTTGAACATGAGCTACAGCAAAATAAGTTGCTTCTTCAGGAAAGTCAGTTTCGTAGTTTACAAAGCCAGATTAATCCGCACTTTTTATTTAACACGTTAAATACCTTGTCCAAGAAAGCCTACTTAGAAGGCTCGAACCAAACAGGGGATTTGCTTGTTAGTGTCGCTGGACTTTTACGCTATAATTTAAAACGATTAGATCGATCAGTTACACTTCGAGACGAGGTAAATGTGTTACAACAATATATGGATATTCAAAAAGCTAGATTTACAGATCGTTTGCGACTGCATTTGGAAATCGATCAAACTTGCTTAGAGGTTGAGGTACCATCTCTTACCCTGCAACCTATTATTGAAAATGCGGTGATTTATGCCATAGAGCCATCTGAGGACGGTGGCGATATTTGGTTCCGTGTCAAAGACGAAACAGATACAGTTACTGTTGAAATTGAAGATAATGGTGTCGGAATGGACGAAGAGCGGGTCAAGCAGATTTTAGCAGAAAATCTCGTTCAAACAGAAGGACACTCTACAGGAATAGGTTTTAGCAATGTGGTAAAACGGCTTCGACTTTTTTATGGAATTGAAGAAGTCATTACCATTGATAGTGTTTTAGGAAAAGGAACGAAGGTTCGTTTACACATACAAAAACAAAGGAGGCGGAATGTTTGTTAAAGCTTCTAATTGTTGACGATGAACAGACTGAGAGAGAGGGAATGGAAGCCATTTTACAAAAAGGGTTCCCAGATCTAATCATTAAGCAAGCAAAAAACGGGAGAATGGCTGTCGAGATGGCAGGCGACTACCAACCTGATTTAATGTTAATGGATATTAAAATGCCTGGAATGACAGGTCTAGAAGCAATTCGTGTCATTCAGGAAGAATATCCTGACATTAAATATATAATGGTAACAGCCTTTGACACGTTTGATTTTGCGAGACAAGCAATTAAGTTAGGTGTGAAAGATTATTTACTTAAACCAAGTAAAGCGAGCGAGATTATTGACACGGTCGGTAAAGTGCTTCAGGAAATTGAAGCAGAAAAAAAAGCTCGGCTTATTCAAAACCAGCAGCAGATTTCCTTGAAAAAAACATTAAGTGTCGTTGAAACAGATGTGGTAACACAAGTTTTGTTTGATCACGTTCATGAAGTACATCTCGATATGCTCGTTGAAATGCTAGAGATACCGATGACAGATGAAATGTTCGTGATGATTGTTTTATTTCCAAGGGGAGCAGAAAACATGTTCGGAGAAGTGAAACAGATCATCAGGAACACGAGGAGTGGCTGGGTCGGTCCGTTAATGGGTCACCAACTACCAATTATTGTGTTCCGTAACCCTGAAAAAACGTTTCGTTCCCAAGCGATTACTTTAGCACGTCATATTTTTTCCTCCGCTAAATTTTCTAGTTTAGGTGGCTATATTGGAATCGGACGGATTTGCAGCAATCTAGATCAACTAAAACAATCGTATCAGGATGCCTTAATTGCCACAACCGACACAACCACAGCTTCAAAGTACCGTTTTTATACTGATCTACCAATACAGGTAGAAGGAGGTAAAGGACATCTCCTTAAGCACCGTGAAAAGGAGTTTTCCGATCTAATCCGTCTTGGCAAGTGGGAACAGGTTCGTTCGGATGTGCTCCATTTGCTACAAAATTGTGAAACAGAAGGAGTGGAAATTGTCCAAACACAACAACGTGTTCTAGAAGCACTGTGGATTGCATCAAGAGTTTTAAATGAGGTGGGAATAGATATCGTAGTCCCACTCTATTTTTCACAAGTGAGTGACTATAGACAGTTACGACTCGAAACTAGTCAACTACTAGACCAAATGATCCAAGCGTCAAAAGATTATTATGACCGAATGGAAGCTGATGCAATTCATAAGGTGAAGCACTACATCTTTGAACACTCCGATCAAGAAATATCATTAGAAGCTCTCGGAAAAAAAGTAGGGTTAAGTCCTATTTATATTAGCAAGATGTTTAAAGAAAAGTTAGGGATTAACTATATTGATTTCTTAACAGAATGTAGGATTGAGAAAGCAAAGAAGCTCCTTGCTGACCCTGAGAAAAGCATCAAGGAAATTACCTATGAGGTTGGGTATCATGAGCCCAATTATTTTAGTAAGGTTTTCAAGAAAATGTGTACGATTTCTCCTAAGGAATATAGAAATGCACTACTCGGAAAAAAACAGAATGAGTAGGAATGGAGGACTTATGATTTGTAGAAAACGATCATTTTTACTCGTGTTGTTGCTAGTTATTTTTTTAGGAGCCTGTGAGCAAGAAACTGTTGAAGTGGAATCTGAGAGTATTGAATCGGTAGAAATCGATGTGGCCAAAGATGAAGTCATTAAGATCGGCTTTTCTATGGACACGTTGGAAGAAGAACGGTGGATGAAGGACCGTGACATGTTTAGAGAGGCAGTAGAGGCTATGGGGGCAGAGGTGGAAATCATGACTGCGAACGGAGATGCCGCGAGACAAGTACTACAAGCGGAAACATTAATCAGTCAAGGAATTGATCTTCTTGTTGTGGTTCCCAATAATGCGGAGGCCGCTGCTGCCATTGCCAATAAAGCGCAGCAAGCAGGAATCAAGGTTATCTCCTATGATCGTTTGGTGAAAAATGCTAATATTGACTTATATATTTCTTTCGATAATGAGATGGTAGGAGAAATGCAAGCAACCGCCCTGACCCAATTGGTACCCAAGGGAAAATATGTATACATTGGCGGAGCTGCGACTGATAATAACGCGCACTTGTTTCGGAAAGGAGTTTACAATGTACTAAAGCCTTTGATTGATCGAGGTGATATTACCGTTGTTTATGATCAGTGGACAACCGATTGGATGCCCGCCCATGCCTTTGAAAATATGCAAGCAGCGTTACAAGCAAATCATTACGAAGTAGATGCCGTCATTGCCGCTAACGATGCAACAGCTGGTGGTGTCATTGAAGCATTAGCCGCTCATGGCTTGGCAGGTAAAATACCAGTCGCCGGACAAGATGGAGACCTAGCAGCAGCTCAACGGATCATTCAAGGAACTCAAACGATGACCGTATACAAGCCAATCCGAAGACTTACCGAGGTTGCCGCTGAGCTAGCCGTTCGTTTAGCCAAGGGCAAGCAAATAGACGAAATACAAAAAATTAACAATGGTAAAATGGAAGTCCCGTCGGTATTGCTTACGCCAATAGCAGTAGACAAGGCGAATATGGATGAAACGATCATTTCTGATGGGTTTCATTCAAAAGAAGACGTTTATAGGAATGTGGGAAATTAGAGGGTTAGTAGGTTTCGATGAGGATTAGTTTTTACTATTTTTGAAGTTAGCTATTGATAATAATAAGGGTGCATATGTAAATGGAAAAAGTGCAAAAGAATAAGAAGGAAAAGAACAGATTAAAAAATATATTCATAGAGATTCGAGACTCTTTATTTGTTGAGGTTATTTGGAGAATCCTCGTTTTTCTACCAAGATTACTAGCGCGAGCTATTAAGGAATGGTCTTAAATAAGTACTACGTTTATTAGGGGTGAGTCATTTTCATATTTGTTGGTCGATGATGTTGTAGCAAACCATCTAAGCAATTACGTCTAGACATAATTCATGACAGCCAAGCCTGTGGAGTACCTATCATGCATATCTTGAAATATAACCATCTTGTAAAACAATCTAATTAACAGACCCTCACTTGGGGGTCTGTTATCGTATTTATCATGTAAGTAAAGATTTCAAACTTAACGACAAGCAAGTACATTAAATAAAAGGATGTTATCGCCAATGAAGAATAAAAGAAAACGCTCGTATAAGATTGCCGCTTGGATAGTGGCTGTAGTGGCTTTGGTCATCGTCGGCGGGCTGGTAACGTTAAATCTAAAAACCTACCAACCGATGCCAGAAGCACTGCAGGCAATGGAAGCGGAGAATGTAAGAGTTGAAGATCGTGTTATCATCTATGAACCTAATGGGGAAGCTATTGGAAATCTCGTCTTTTACCAAGGCGGTCTAGTGAAGACCGAGGCTTATGCAGTGCTAGGAAAGATGCTAGCTGAACATGGTTTTCGTGTGTTCCTACCAAAAATGCCAGCGAATTTAGCTATCACTAATACTGGTGCATTTGATAAGGTATATCAAACGTATGTTGACGACAAACCTTGGTACATTGGAGGACATTCTCTTGGTGGAGCAGGTGCTGCCATTTTTGTTTCAAATACACAGACTCAAATTGACGGATTATTCTTCTTAGGCGCCTACCCTAGTGACAGCAGTGATTTAGTATCATTAGACATTCCAGTGGTCTCTATTACAGGCTCAGAAGATATGATTATGAATAAAGAGAAGTACACAACAACAAAAGCACTATTGCCAGAAAAGACACAGTACGTGGTGATCGAGGGAGGCAATCATTCCAACTTTGGCTACTATGGGTTTCAAAAAGGCGATGGTGAAAGTTCCATCACAAGAGAAGAGCAGCATCAACAAGTAGTCACCATCTTGAAAGAAACATTCGGGGTGTCACAGTGACAACCCGATTTTTCTTTGGTTGTCACTGTGACTCCCAATCAACAAACGCTTCTAGCACAATCGAAATTAACACACCCATGATAAAGCCGTTGGACACAAGTGGTTGGACCATAACGGGCAATGCTTGAAAGAGTGAAGCATCTAACGTCATGATGACTAATCCTACCATAACTGGTACGGCTAAGCGGTGGATGGTGACCGAGTTAAAGCTATAGCCGTTTAAACTCTTTAAGGACGTTCCTAATAATTGCAAATACGCCGCAAACAACACGGCGTTCCCGACGGTTACAGGCAACGATGCGAGAAGCCCACTCAAGATTGGAAACACCCCTAAGATGGAAAGTAATGCTCCACCAATTAGAAATGGTTTACGGTGAAATATCCTCGTACTTTCTAAAAAACCTACCGAGGATGCAAATGGCGCATACGCAACTAGACCAAAAAGACCAGAAACAATAGAGTAGAATCCGGATAGAAGATAAGAACGGTTAAACCGAGCCTGCGAAGTTTTTTCATTAAATAGATTTGCAGCCGCCTGCACCGAAGCAATCGTATTACTTAAATTAATGATACTCGCCAAAAAGGTAATGGCGATAATGCCAACATTTAAATTTGGCGTTCCAAAAGGGAAGAGTAGAAGACCAGATGCACTTCCTGTTATAACCATCTGTTCAACTGGAAACAAGATCGCATAGAGGAACCACCCAACAACGATACCTATTAAAATAGCAAAATTCCCAATGATTTTCTTCCCTTTAATTTTCAGTAAAATTACAAAAATAACAATACCTATTGATAATAAACTAATTGCCACATTCAATGAGCCATCCTCAGAAACACTTAACATCCCATTTGAAAAAATAAGCATTAGCTGAAATGTTAGTAGAAACAGATACACCGTCATGACCATTGGTGTAAACACCTTTTGCATATAAACAAGCAGGTTGAATGCACCTAAAATAAGCACGACTACCCCTGCTAGTAGCATACCCGTGGCAATTCCTCCACCAATTGAAGTGAGACTCATTCCTAAAGAAGATGCCGTAACACATAAACTCAAAATTAGGCCCCATAAAACACCAGAATGTCCTTCCATCAATGGGTAGCGGTGTCCGATTGTGCCTTGCAACATACAGGCAATTCCAGTAAAGATTAGTGAACTCCGAACAATCGCGGAGATTTCATCTTGAGGTAACTCGAAAGCGACCCCAATTGAAATTGGCACAACCACCGTATTTGCAAAAAGAAAAAACAACCACTGCAATGAAGCAAAGATTGTTGAACCAGTCGTCAATTTATTCATTCTTTCCACCCAACTTTCAACAAACTAAACATCCTCATTGATTATATAAAAATTCGCTTGGAAGAACCATGAAAATGCACTGAGCGACAGACAATTGGATTTCCATGTACATTTCGATAGGAATATGGTATTAGTATTATTAATACATTCCAGTATTTTCTAGTATATTCTGGTTTGTATCATTTTTTTATCTAAAGCGAAGGGAGGACCGAAGTAGGAGTATACAAAATTTTAAGGAGTGGTGTCGGTGAAACATGTAACTGAAATACTTATAACGAACCAAGGAAAAAGGGGTAAGATCTATGAGGAACCATAATTTGGCGGTTGAAGGAACAAGGGTACAGTTAGTTAATCAACTTGTATTTTTCGATGAAGAAGTTGAACAGTTTTACAATCAATATTTTCCGAATCAAGATGTTAATCGAAAAAACATTACAAAGCTTATTGCTAAGTATAAAGACAGTGTTGAAGAGCTATTATCAAATTTTTCAGGGGAGCATCTGAAAACTATTGTTCTTATCGGAAGCAGGGTACAGTTTCGCTATCTAGAAGATGATGAGATCGAGACAGTTACGATTGTCTTTCCCAACTTTGCAGATCCAGAAGAAAATATTGTGTCCTTCTTATCACCCTTAGCAATGCAACTTCTATTAGGCAAATTAAATCAGGTATACGAACTCGAATTACCTGTAGGGAAAGTCTTAGTCGAGATTACCAATATTTCATTTGAGAATAAGGGCACTATCCTAGCAAGTTAGAAATAAACAACAACCGGCTCAGATCATACAATCTAGCCGGTTATTGTCTTGCTTTACCCAAAAATTTGAGCCGCAATCCCGAATAAAGTACCGTTCCTAATCGGCATGTTATCTGTATTGTAGACCATTACTGGGGGCTGACTCACACAATAGAAACCGCTATTTGTCAAACTCTTCATAAACTCGTGATTTCCTGACGGGACATCAATTCGCAACTTCCCATGATGCTTAGAAGATAATCGATCAATAAAAATCGTTGCGGTTTGCACATCCCGCGCTACAATTGGACCTAATATAAGGTTCTCTGATCCTAAAATGGAAAGCCCATAACCAACAATTGTTCCATTATGATCCCTAGCAATCAAGCATTGTTCAGATTGTTTAATACGATTTTTAAGAAAACAGCCTCTTTTATCTCCAAACGCTTTTTCATCAAGCTCAACTAATTCACCAAATTCAACCTCACTATATTCTTCTATATGAAGATCTTTTATCCATTCTGGTTTCGTCATAGTCTTGTAGTTTCCACAGAAAAATTTATGAACATTATCAACGGTTTTAAATGACATTTTTTCATAAAGGGGTTTTCCTGCTTCTGTTGCAATAAGCATAATGGAAGTTTCTCGAGAAACGCTTTCTATACATTTCTGAGTAGCCTTTTTGCCTAACCCCATACCTCTAAAATCTTGGTGAACAATAACCATACCAATCGATGCCAAAAAAGTATCGTATGGAATAATTGCCGCACTAGAAACAATTTTCCCCTCCGCGTTTTTATGTCCGAATATGTTCCCAGAAGCTAACACAGTCCTAACTTCATTTTCGTCATAATCCCAGCCGACTGAGGAAGATAGTTTAATTAAGCCTGGAACATCAAAATTAGTGAATTGCACTAACTCTACGATTGATTGATTAGTATTGATCATATGTACTCCTTCTAAAGAAAATTACTGTTTAACTTCGACTAGAAACAGAGGAACCCCTTTTTTTAGGCTCTTTTCTAAAACATTGTTGCTTTATAACCCTTAACTTAAGTAGAAAAATACTTTAGACGGAAATATAACCCTTAACTTTGGAAGAAAAGAGCACTGCCTACTAAATAATTTTTGATAAAATAGCATTGAATGTGTAAAAATCCGGCTTTTGGGATTTTTACGAAAGCTACAAACTTTACGAAAACAGCCTTTTTATAAGGTTAAACGATATCTACCAAACAAGCGCGGCGATCAATGAATGATAAATGAACGCTTACGCTGAAAGGATTACACTTGGTTTACGGAATATATTAATAATAGTACATAGGTGAAAATCAGACAATTCCTCCACTCAATCTGTTATTTTCTGGTATTATTTACTTATAAGAGGAGGTTGGGGTATTGAGCGTAAAAACGAAAAGAATACTAAAACTAGCAATGCTGACATTAGTACTTATACTTATAGTCCTATATGTGTTTACTAATTTTATGATCAAATCACCCGAAGATGTTGTAAAGAAAACTTTAAAAGAATTAAATTCTGGTATTCACGTTAACGGTCTAAGCGATGTTCAATCGGAAAAGCTACTAGAGTTAATAGAATCACCAAAAGCGTTTGGGTTACCAAAAATTGATCTAAATCTTCAATTAAATCATCAACTACGACAAAACTTAATGCAACATACACTCATATATGAAATAGACACCGCCTATGGAGAGTATAGTGTATGGGTCAACTTTCAATTATTAAAATATCCACCAGATAACATACCAAATGGACCAATTGAGAGATATGGAGGTTCAGCCTTGTTTTTGCTAGAAAAAATAGGTTGGAATAGATGGGAGATTATTGATGTCAAAACAAGTGAATTTGGTGAAGAAGGAAAGAAGGATGGTACCTGGAATTAGAGGTAATTTGCTATCTATACTTGTTTTTACGAGAACCATACTAAGAAACTATTAGAAGTGTATAAAGGGTGATAGGGATTGAAGTCAGATGACAAAATGTTTATCAGTGTAACGCTTGGAGCTGCTTTATTTAGTTTATGTTTGATAGTGGTAATCATTTTTAATTTCAATATTTTAGGCAATGCTTCAGAATTAATAATCGTAAATATAGTAGTTATTCTTATGGGAATTTTTATGGCTACTCAAAGATATAAACACTTAAAAAATGATAAATAACGGGATGAAATTAGCCCTCAATAGGGAAATGAATATATTTTTACAACAGTAGGTACACCGAATAGTACCATTAGCTTCTAAAACTAGTCCAGATAATTGAAGCTCAGTCTTATTGTGTTAACGGACAGTAATAGTTTAAGAGCATGAAATAAAAATCACGTGTCCTAGATCATCAGCTTTTTTTCATTTGATCTGAAATCCTTTAGTGAGTAGTAAAGATGCGTTGAAAAAAATCCACAAAAAAGGAGTGCTATTCTATGAATAAAAAATTTTCTACTATGTTTTTGAAGAGAGATTTCAAGAAAGCCAATAATTGTTGCCAAGAAAAACCTGGGTTCACTAAAGTTATTAAAGAAGATGATAATCAATTATTAAAAGTCGGAAATGAAAATATCTTAATTAACATTGCAGAGGATGATAACGATTCAACTGTGGTTTATAGCTTTACAGGGTATGGATTCTTATCAAAAATCCTATTTGCAAAAAATACAAAAAACACATTGACATTGGAGTCAACTCCAATGGTATTTTAATGTTATGGAAAAACTTTACTCTATACAAGAGGTTTCGAGAATACTAGGAATTTCGAAGGATACGCTCCGTTATTATGATCGGATAGGGATTGTCTCGCCTTCCCGGGAAGAGAATCGGTACCGCAGGTATTCTAAGAATGACCTCATCAACTTGATGAATATTCAAATCATGCAGTATGCAGATTTTTCTCTTGACGAAATTAGGGGGAAATTAAATTTTCATAGCATGGAAAATATTGACCCCGCATACTACAAAGAGGTTGCCGAGTTCCTAGATTCCAAGAACCAAGAAATTCGTAGAAAGATTGATCATCTGCAAAAGGCTAGTCGGTTACTAGACGTCGCAGCAGAAACGCTAAGGGATTTTAATAGCGAAAGGGATCAAAATCTAACAAAGATTGTCCGAGAAATTTACAAGGAAATCCAAAAAGGGGAAGTAGAAGTTCCTAAGGAAGGTTGTGGTGAACATCAAAGTTAAGAATTATTATTATTTGACTGCAGGTATCCTTGCGATACTGTTTGCAATCACACACGCATGGAACGGGCATTCTGTTGTGCTGCCTAATCTCCAAGTGGAGGGTATATCCGTAGATACCCTGACAATATTCACTTATGTATGGCACATTATCACGGCAGAAAATCTAGTATTCGGCTTCGTTTTCATTTTCATGTCATTCTATACTGAAGGATCAAGAACACGTTTTACCGCATGGATGATTGCGACGATCCTGTTGGTCAGATTGCTGGTTATTCTTGGTATAACGGTGTTACTCGACAGAGCGGGACTATCGGACACACTGATCGATTCGATTGCCATTATTGTCTATGTTACCCTCATCTTATTGGGCACTAGAATGAAGAAATGGCAGTAGTATGCTGAGTAACCCTCAGTAACAATGATTAAGGTTTCTCAACCTGTTATAACAACAAAAAGTGAAAAAGAGCAATATTGTGAAGAGACGCACTTAATGTTCGCAATATTACAACAACAGGGACAGTCATATAATTGGTTGTTCCTGCTTTTTTTTAATTTTTGAGCAAATTGGTCCGATGGGTACTTCTTTTTTTAATAGAATACATGGAATAGAATATACTTTACTTCATTGTTGTTTAGGTGAGATGAAGGAAATAGGCTATGAATATGCTGTTATTAGAGAAGCAGGTCCCATCGAGTTTTATGAAAAAGCTTGCAATGCCGTTGTTATTCCAAAGACTTTTTGAACCGTTCTAAGAGAAGGAAAGATGGTTTTTAAAATATATGATCAATAAAAACACACCACTGGGGCGAAGAACCAAACAAGCTTGTTATTAAATAACATATACTGTAATCAAAAATATCGGCTTTATTGGTTAGGTTAGTTTCAAACTAGGTCCTTGAATACAGCCAATGTAATGTACCACCTCTGACACAGAATTTACCACGAAGTGACAAAAATTGTACCACAGCATGACAGAATATTTGCCACTGTATATTCAAAAAAGTCATTCCTCTCAAATGGACCAGGTTAATCCTAGTATTGGGTAGTAGACTTATACTGTTGAAAATTAGGACGATCACATTTATTAAGTGATCGTCTCTTCGCATTTGACTTTATACTACCATGAAAATACTTATTTTCATTCTCGGTGGTGTATTTCTGTTTTTAAAATACATGTGTGACTGTGCAGCAAGTAATTAACCCAACACATTATTAATCGATTAGTTAAACAATTCTATTCACACACAATTTGTTATTTTCTGGTATTATTTAAGGGAGGAAGTTAGTTATTTTGTGAATTTTTCCACTTACATTAACGGAGTAGGGATAACGAAACTTTACATCGCAAAAATCGTAAATGAAACAAAAGAATTTTCTTCGTGATTAGGGGAGATAGATTATATGAAGAACAAACGAAGGAAGGGAAAGAGTGTAACAGTACACAGTAATAAGGTCCCGTGGCATATTTGGTTAGTGGGATTATTATTTTTATTTATTTACGGATACGGGATATATGATTATTTTATGATGCTGGGACTTAACTCTGCCTATTACAACTCTAACAATTTTGGGGCTGCAGTATACAAATATTTTGCTAATTATCCCGTAGTGCCTTTAGTCTTTTGGACAATAAATGTTTTTACTGGATTAATTGCTTCAATACTACTTTTGTTTCGCACCAGATGGGCAATGTGGGTAGCTTTAATTTCTGCAGTTTCCATGCTTTGTTTACAGGTTCTTACTTTTTCCTTTATGAACCGTTGGAATGTTTTAGGTCCTTGGATATCACTCTTTGACATTACCTTGTTAATATTGACATCCTCTTTATTCTATTATTGTAGGCGATTATTAAAACGAGGTATCCTACAATAAATAGGGGAAAAGAACAATGAGAAAGAAAAAAATATGGATATTTATAGCGGCATTAGCAGTGGTCTTAGTGTCTTTCTTTTTTGATAATTCAAAAGAGTTTTACGGAAATGATGTGGATTCTATTGCTAGAGCGATTAAGTCTATTAATGACTATAAAAATAAAGAAATTGAAATTCTTCAAATCGACGATTTTAATAATATTAGAATTGTAGGGTTTCTATCCAATAATAGTCCGTCTTATATTGAGTTCAATAAAAATCAGAAGGGAAATTATGTCAGGAGACATATTAAATCGGATAATAATGACTCATTTAGTATGTTCTTACCCTTAATTGGAACTTCAAAAATTATGTTCGTGACGAATTATGAAAATGAAATTGCTAAAATGGAGGTAGATATAAATGGAATAACCTTAGAACAACATTTTACACCCCACAAAGCAACTGTTACTTGGATTGATTTACCTCCATCATATAAAAATAGTTACGAATACCGAAATTACAAATATTTTGATAAAAACGGAAATCTGATTAAAGAAAATTAGATATTCAAGAATGCAATAGCTGAACAAGACGCGGTCGACTGTGGCAGCTCCTCCTATTACGTTAAAGGAGCAGAATAACTCTATTAATTGATTTTGTTTTTATGGAGGGAGTTATATAATGTTTAAGAAAAACAATTTAGATGCTATTACATTGGAAAATATAAAAGAAAAGATGTTTCTTATAGGTTTTTGCCAGAATTTTATCGATGAAATAATACGTGTATTAGAAATAAGAATTAAAAGAGATGGAATAAGTGAATTTCAGAAATGGTTCAAACATTTACATTATAGATTGCCTGAAGAGTTTAAGGATGATTTGCTTATTAAAAGGCTATATGAAAACTACTCAAATTGGATAGAATTAGAAGTGGAAAAGTTAGAGAAAGAAACGAAGTTGTCATGGGAAAAGCAAACAGAGGATTTAAGAGACGTAAATAAAAAAGTAAGGAAAACACAGTTAGTTATAAGACATAGGCTATCAGACATAGCATTAGACTTAATAACTAACGTAGTATGTTGAAGAAGAAAAATGAAAAACAAAAAATAAAGCCATTAGTTGCACAGTACAACCATACTATTCATTTGTAATTAATTTTTCAAAATTGGCTGGATTGCAGACCAAAAGCCTATTTCCTCGTAAATGATTTAGAGGATTAGGCTTTTTCTGTTAAAATCGTTGACGTTCTTCTAGTGGTAAACAAGTTGGCATCAATTGGTAAATTTCGTGACGATTTGTGGTAAAAAACATGGCTGGGTTGGTACATTCTTGTGGCTGTAATCAGTCCCTTTTATTTTCTAGAGAAATTCCTTTAACCACATGGAATAAAGTGGTAAAATTCACTTATTAAAGTAATGAGCTGGTCAAGTTATATATGTGATGATAAGTTGCTTTATATCTTATGTGTCCAAATAAAATAAGAAAAAGGTTAAGGTAGGGATTTAATGAAAAAGAATCGGCCTATTAGCTTTGCACCTATAATAGTAATTTTTATTGTTTTAGGATTTCTACTATTCAATGACCCAAATCAAAGTGTCAGAACACTGGTGAAAGAAATTGAGAGAGAGGTAGATAATTCATTGACTGAAAATGAAGTCGATCCAATAGATTTTTTAAATTTACAGGGGGAAAATAGAAAATATAAAGTGGAGATTGAAAGACTTAATAACGAATTATTTGATAATAGCTTTGAATTGATTAAAATAATCCTAACTTCAGACTCAATTTATGAAATATTCCCATATCGTGAAAATACAGAAATACTATATAAGAATGTTACAGATAGCGAATACACAATATTCTACAAAGACGAGACTGGCTACAACCTTCGCATAGCTTCTAAAGCCAATAGGTTATCTCATTTCTTGAATTTTTATAATCTTGAACCTGACGAACCCATTAATTCATGGGGGGGGAATTCTGGAAATTTAGTAAAATACGGTGGATTTATCACAGATACAAATATTCAATCGGTACAAGTTAAACAAAATGAACGAAAACACAAAGCTGAAATAATTAAAATAAACGAAAGTACATATGTCTGGTACTGTGTGTTCGAAAGCGAGAGAAAATCTATCAGAGATACCCCTGACAAGATGAAAATTCAAGCATTAGATAAAGAGGGTAACATTATTTTTGAAATGTAATTTGATGGAAATCTCGGTGGATAATAATATAAGCTTTTTGAAAACAAAACTTGGCTGAAATGTTGCCCAATAACATTGAGAAAGTTTTATAGAAGGTAAAAACGATTTCATCAAAGAGATTGATAATACAGCAGAGAAGTGAAGAAAGTTCCGGTAAATCAACGAAAGGGGATCATCAGTGGTACAAGCTGTAGCTGGAGTTGCAGTTGTGGCAATAACAAGCAAATCACACTCAAAAGTTAGATATTGTAAGATAAGGGTATTTTTTTAATTTATATACTATAAGAGGTATCTAATGGAATTTATAAACGAAAAAGTATTGATTATAGCACTTTTTATCTTAATTATTCATTGCATTGAAACTTTGGCCTATTCGGTACGAATTTCTGGAGCAAGAGTAAGATTAATTGCATCAGGTTTAGCTCTCTTTAATTTGATGGTAATTGTTTCGCGGTTAGCTAATATGATGCAACAACCCTTTACAGGAAGTCTGATAGACACTGCCCCAACTATCGATACCCTTCAATTTGTAGAAAATCAATACAGGGTCATCATTGGAGCCTCTACCTTAGGGACAATAATAGGAATATTATTACTACCAACTTTTATAGCGATATTCTCCAGAGCTATTATTCATCTTTCAAATACCAATGGTTCTATCCCTTTATTGGTTAAGAAGGGGGTATCTAAGGAATTTATTAAAAGGACATTTAAACACCTACATTTTCCTAAATTTAGAAACTTGAATGGTATACGTATTAAGGATATCCCAATTAAGTTGTTTATTATTAATATGATAATTACTTCCATTTATACGATAGGTGTACTATCTGCTTTATATGCCTCTTTAATTGCTCCAGAAAGGGCTTCAACAGCTATTATGGCTTCAGGACTTATTAATGGTATAGCAACTATATTGCTTGTTATTTTTATAGACCCTAAAGTATCAGTACTTGCCGATAATGTAGTAAATAAAAGAGGTAGCTATGTATCTTTAAAAGCTATTTCAATAATGATGGTATCTTCAAGATTATTAGGAACATTACTTGCCCAGGTAGTATTTATTCCTGGTGCAAAATATATCGCCTGGTTCACTAAATTTATTGTCTAGAAAGAATGTTGTTTTCAAAGGGGATAACGCTGCTAAAATATAGATCTGCTTTGATGTACATACGTGATAGGGTGAACATATATAAAGAACAATGATACCTCGCCAATATGTTACTGAGTATAGCAAGTAGTGCTACAAACGTTGTATAAAACTTGTCAAAAAATAAACCTTAATGAACATTAGTAATATAACGGCCTGTTATGCAGGCCGTTATTTATGTTCTTCACATTGGAAAATTGTGTTAAACTTAAGATAAGAATTTGGCAATAATATGAAAATCTTAGTCTTAGAAAAAGCAAATTAATTTTGCGTTGGCACAAGAAGCTACCTAGATTAATAGTAGCATAACCATTCTTACGGAAATTTCTGTTGAAAAACAGTTAGCGTTACCTTTTTATTATTGGCACATTAGCCTCTTGATGTAGTAAAGAGCAACAGTTGAAGAATAATGATAATTGAACAAATACGGCACATGGTATGGAGGGAAAAAATAATGGGAAAACCCAGTATTCTTGTTCTTGGAACTACTCACCTAAGTAATCCCGATAATGGAGACCTTTTTAAAATAGAAACGGCGGACATTCTGGGCGAGCAAAAGCAGTTGGAAATAAAAGAAGTGGTTGATTTATTAAAGAGGTTCGGACCAACAAAGGTTGCATTAGAGGTTTTACCAGAAGATAGTGAATCCATAAACCAAACTTATAATGACTTTCTACTAGGAAAATTTGAATTAACTAGAAATGAATATCATCAAATTGGTTTTCGTTTGGCAAAAGAATTAAACCACAAGGAAGTATTTTGTGTTGACTGGAATAACTCTGAACCAGACATTCCTGACATCGAATTATGGACTAAGGAACACGCTTCAGAAAAATATAGGGACATTGTAAAGGAAATGGAAAAGACAATTGCTAAAACTGAAGAATTATTAAGTAGTCAATCAATTAGGGATTTCTTACTATATCTTAATCAAAGTGATTTCAACAAAGCAAACCAAAAATTTTATATGAATCTAGCTCTAGTGGGTAGTAAAAGCAATCCGGTAGGTGCTATGTGGACAGCTAAATATTGGTATTATAGAAATTTACTAATATATAGGAACATAGTTGAACTGATCGAGTCAGATACTGAAAGAGTTTTTGTTTTATACGGTGCAGGACATGTACATTTACTAAATCAGTTTATTAATGAAAGTGGACTTTTTGAAGTTGAGAAGGTTACAAATTATTTATAGTTTATCTCGATTTGATACTACGTCAAGTTTTTAGGGGGTGTTTTATATGGGGGGCTTTGTAATTATTCTTCCCTTCCTGTCAATTATGATAGGTTTATATTTTATCACGCTAGGGTTATGGGAACTAAGAGAAGGAGTAAATAAAAGTAAGTATGTAAAATACATGTTCACAGGACTATTTTTAATACTTGCTTTAACACCATTAATCGGTCTTGTAGCAAACTTTATAAATTTTCAGCTTAGATAGTGAATACGAAAAATCGGGTAAGAAACACGCATTAAAATGAATGTTTGTCCTTCTGTATCATTTATTCATGCTTTTATGTTTGAGTATTAACTAATTCTTGAAGTCAGCAAATTTATATAACTAATGCTAATGGTGGTAGAAGGACAAAAATAGGATAATTTAGGAAGGAAATACCTATAACATGTACAATTCTGCAAAATGAAGTAGAGTTGCTTAATTTATGAATTATAGATAGAAAAAGAATAAAGAGGCTCGGAAAGTAGGAAAAAAATGCAAATTGAAAAGATAAATAGATAGAAATATTTTGTTCACAGATTACACACCATGGGGGTGGGATTTAAACTGTCAACTTATAATGGGAGAGAAAAATGATTACATAATTGATACAGGTCTTGGCTCTCATAGCATAGAACCTATAAAAAAATATATAAACGATAACAACAAACCAGTAATTGTGATAAATACGCATTACCATTGGGACCATATATGGGGCAATAGTTCATTCTCGAATTGTACGATTATCTCTCATAAACTTTGTAGAGAAATGATAGAGTCTAACTGGCAAAGTATGACAAAAAAAAATCAAAAATATATCAGAGGAGAAGTAGAAATGTGTCTACCTAATTTGACATTTGATCATGAATTATACTTCCCTGAAGACAAAGTAAGACTCATTTATACCCCAGGTCATACAATAGATTCAATAAGCGTATTGGATGAAGTAGAAAAGGTAATACATGTTGGAGACAATATAGGAGATTCACTTGAAGAACTTGTTCCGAGTCTTAATGTTGAAAAGGACGTATATAGTAAGACTCTATTAAAATATATGGAAATGGATTTTAATACTTGTGTTTCTGGCCATAATATCCTTTTGGAAAAACATGTAATTCAAAAGATATTAAACCAATTAAGTAATTAATGTACTAGAGACTGGTTTATTCAGAAAAACAGTAAAATTAGGTGTTGTATTTATGGGAGGAGCACGCAATGGATGGTGACAAATAAAGAGGAAAAAAGTGCAGCTGATTTTTCCATTAACGAACAACATGAACTAGATATAATCAAGAAACAGAACCCGTATGGAATGATAGTTCTTATAATGGGACTCGTATCGTTTCTTTTTGGTCCACGTTTTGTCATTATTCCTGTGATAACTATTATCCTTGGGCTATTAACGATCAAAACTTTCAATAAGAAAACCCAAGATAATCCTTGGACCTTCTATATCGGTTTGGCATTAGCTACATATGGTCTATATTTATTTACCAAGGGTTACATACACGAAGTGATAGTTTAGTTCAAGAACCGAGCAATAAAGAAAATCTATTAGAAAGTGTGAGTTTAAATTTTTAAAAATTCTAACATCCTTTTACTCTCATTTGTAGTTAGTTTTTTGATTTATTTGTCTTTTAAACCGTGGGATTATACTGATTTAATGCAACATCTCATTATGTTTTTTCTAGTTTTGATTTTTCCTTTATTACTAACTATTCACTACATCAAGAATAATAGGAAGGGATTTTGGTTTTCAGCGTTATTCTTTCTAATTGGCTTGCTTTTTCTTTATAGGGGGTTTTATCTGACTAATCAGTTCTATCTTCTGGATTTTATCTTTTTTAGAAACATAGAAACCACTATTGATTTGGGTGATAGAGTAATATATGGAACACATCTCTCGTTGTGGTGGGTTGAAAGTGTACTCTTATATTTATCATTTAGTGTATTGGGTTTAATTGTTGGTTACTGTGTGAGAAAAAAGGATGTTGGCCTTAACTATAGAGGTTAATCAAAATTGGACTTTTTAAGGGGGAAGTGGCTATGCTGCGATCGAAAAAATTGCCATTATTTATTATCACTGGTGCAAGTGGTACTGGTAAAACAACTGTAGTTCCCGATTTAAGGGAATCCCTACCTAATTTTGATGTGTTTGATACTGATGAAATATTTAGCGATGTAGGTGATTGGCAGAAGCTTAAGAATATATGGGTAAAAATCGCCAGCAACATTGCAGCAGGTAATAGAATGACAGTTTTATGTGGTACTATGATGCCTTGGGATGTTGAGAAATGCGATAATTACAATGACTTTTGCACAGTTTTTTACATGAACTTGCATTGTCAAGATGAGGTTAGAGAGAAACGATTGAGAGAAAGAGGATGGAATAACGAACTTATTCAAGAACATAAGAATTTTGCGAAATGGTTATTGGAAAACGCAGATAAAGCGTATAGCCCACCAATGGATGTAATAAATACTTCGGATAGTAGTCCAAAGGAAGTTGCTTTCCAAATAACAGAGTGGATTAAAAACATTACTGATGTTGAATTAAATAAGAAAGACCAGAGTCCCTGCATAATACAACCATAACTTGAAGATTTTCTTTTTAAAATCGACACACTCCACATGATTAAATGGTATTATTTTTCCAAATACAGATTTTAGGTGGTGTTGAAGATGGCTAAATACTTACTTATTTTCTCTAGAATTACTTTAGGTTTCATTTTCCTCGTTGCAGGAATAAATGGGTATTTTGTGATTTTTCATCTAGAACCCTTTATTCAAACAAGTCCAGAAGCGATGGCATTATTTGAGTTTCAATATCTATTAGTCTTTGTAAAATCATTAGAAGTTATTTGTGGTTTCTTACTGGTTATAAATCGATTTATCCCATTGGCTCTTACACTATTGGCACCAATTATTGCAAATATTCTTTTACTACATATATTCCTCGACCATTCTTTACTTCTTTTAGCTGGTTTGCTTGTCATCTTGCATATTTTTATGGTGTTTTGTTACAGAAAAAACTTTATTGGAATATTTGAGAAAAAACCCACCCTATGATTTCGGGTTTACAGAACAGTGTTTTCTAAATAGCAGAAATACGAATTAAATGACTGATTTTGTTTTTTTACAACAGATTATTTGAATAGGAGATTTACTAGTGGACCGACTCGAACGACTAATTGACTATGTAGAGGATATAAAAGATAAAAACCAAAGTAGCGCTTGTTCAATATATATAATTAAAGATAATAAAACGATTTTGGAGCATTATAGTGGCTTTCATTCTCATTCTACTAAATCAACTCCAATCAGTTCATCCTCACAATTCAACGTTGCATCTGCTAGGAAAAGTTATCTTGGTTTAGCGGTGGCATTTGCTATTTATGAAGGAAAAATAAAAAGCCTGGATGACTATGCAGCTGAATACTTTCAAGAAATAGACGAACAACTACTTGGAAAAACCACCATTCGTCATTTAGTCACTCACTCACACGGGTTGCATGAAAAAGATGATGGTACGATATTTAGAGAGTTTGAACCAGGTCATGGTTGGGCGTATAGAGGAATAAATGTGTTCATGATGGCTTCGTTGATAAATAACCTTTTTAATAAGAGTTTTCCTGAACTACTAAATGAAAGAGTTTTTTTACCATTAGGCATTGAAAAAACAGTCTGGCAAACCACCGCAGATGACATGTTAGTAAAAGAAATAATTAATCCAGCTGAAGAAGCTACCTATAAGTTGGGGAATTCAAATGACGGTACTGAATCAAACCTTCATACGACAGCATCAGAGTTTGCACAATGGGGCAATCTTCATTTAAATAAAGGCTTTGTGAATAGCAAACAAATCATTCCAAAGGAAGTCATTGAGATAGCAACTCAAATCCAAAGTCCCAACTTCAAAGATAAAAACCTACCAAGAAATGGATTGTTTTGGTATGTACAAGATACTCCCGCTAAATATAGTGAGATCGGTGAAAGAGTTCCAAAAGGTTCCTATCAAATTTTAGGGATAACCGGCCCAACTATTTTAGTTATTCCAGCTTATCATGTCGTTGTAGCTAAAATGTATAATAAGCGATATAACTATGGTGGTGAAAAGTATCGCTACTATCTACGAGAATTTAGTAATATAGTGGCTGACACATTTCGAGTGTGATGATTGCAAAATATGATAGTTAGTGAGCTATGGTTGTAGTATCTTAGATGGGACTTCGTAAATAAGCTATTTTATTTTGGGGGCATGTATGTTCATTCTTCGTTCTGGAATTACAGGTTTTCAACCTGCACCATCAGTTGATAAAAAACAATTCAAACAAATTTGTTACTCTATCTTCGGCAAAGAAGCGACGGATTTATTTCATGAAGATACAGGAAAGAATTTCTCAGAGTGTATAGTTACATGGAATGGTAGTATTGTACACGTCCTACTTAATAGTCATTATCCGTTTGTTGCCTTCACTTCTCAACGTGAAATTTCAGAACAATATCTTCCATTTATTGATGAGTCAAAACTCTCAGAACGTTTCAACCAGTATTATAAAGTGTTGAGCTCTGACCAACTTAATGAGCCACTAGTCTATAATCGAAAAGGGAAAAAGATTATTGTTAAAAATGAAAATACCTTGCACCAAGTCGAACTAGAACAACTAGCCTATTGGCAACCTGCGACAGTTGGTGAGGTCGTTTTCAATTACTGGGATTAATAATTCTTCTTAACAGAGAGGGTTTATATGGAAAATTATTTCTAAGGACATGGAAATTTTTTTCTTATACCTTAGCTACAAATACTTTTGAACTTGTTGAGAAATAGATTTCTAACATTATCGATGGTGTGCCAGTAGGAACAATCAAGGGAAGATTGTTCTTATTATTTTTAGTGAAGCCAAGGGGAAGGTTCTGGCTGAAATCAAGTATAAAGAAGGGACGATTGTATGTATAGGACTAGATTGAGTAGTTATATCTTCGGCATATTACTAGCGTTCATACTGTTAAGGTTCCTAACGGGTGAATTTCAATGGTCCTTCTTTGCAATTTTCGCCATGATATTCACGGTTTGTTATTTTTTTATAGAAAAAGCTAAGAAAAAATAAATGGTATGGTTCTCTTAAAGTGTCGGAAAAACGTTTGCTTAGCTTGACGTTCGGGGTGTCACTGTGACAAAGACTAAATCTTGTAATTGATACCCACCTATTGAAGAAAATGTTAAACTGATTGGAGGTATCTAAATAAAGGTCTATTTAACATCTGGAGGTAGTCGTATGATTAAAGATTCGTGGTTTACTGTGCAAGAGATTGATAGTAATACATATGCAATTAGTGAATATGGACATTGGGAAAAGGTTCATTCCTTTTTATTATTGGGTAATGATCGAGCAGTTTTAATTGATACAGGGCTCGGGATTGATAATATAAAAAGAATTACGGACCAGTTGACGACATTACCAATTGAAGTAATCACAACCCATGTTCACACTGATCATATCGGAAGTCATGGAGAGTTTGAAAAAATTTATGTTCATGAGAAAGATCGCGATTGGCTAGAGAACGGAATTAAAGGACTATCAATTGAACAAATAAGAAAAGATATTAGTAGAGATATAACATTACCGACACCAAAGACATTTAATCCTAGTCAATATAACCCATTTCAAGGGAAACCATCAGGTATATTACATGATGGTGATGTATTTGATTTGGGGAATAGGAAGTTAATCATCTATCATACTCCGGGACATTCCCCTGGACATATTTCCGTTTTTGACGAAACCAAAGGTTATTTATTTACGGGTGATTTACTTTACGATGAAACTCCTATCTATGCTTTTTACCCTTCAACAGACCCTGTCGATTTAGTAAATTCGTTGGAGAGAATAGCAGAGATAGAGAATGTGTCGATGATTTATGGCTCACACAACACTTTAGGACTTGAACCAAAAATATTAGAGGAAGTAAAAAGGGCAGTTAAGTTTTTAAGAGAGAATAAACTTACTACATTCGGAACAGGAATTCATAGGTTTAACGGATTTAGTGTCCAGTTCTAACTATTCGTTAAAATAGGAGCGGCTATGCTTTTGTTGGAAAATAAATCGGGGTGTCACAGTGACAAAGAACTGACAAAGAACTGAAGAACTGACAAAGTATTGAATATCAATTGAAGCATGAAAATAATGTGGAATTAGATTTCAATGATACTGGATAAGATGATCTCATTGTTTTAATTAGGGCAAATTTGTAAATGGAATCAGGTTGCATTAGTAATTCTACTCAATTTCAATTGAAAATCAGCATCTAAGGGACCTTAAATAATGTATAATTTTGGGTCCCTTTTTAGATAGTTTGTACTTCTGTTTATTGCAATTAATCGGGGTGTCACAGTGACAGAGACTAAATCGGGGTGTCACAGTGACAAAGACTACATAACTTGATTACAGATAAAATAGGAGGATATGTATGAAGAAAACAGTACCATTTTTTCAATATGAGTTTTTGAAAAAAGAATTGCAATACCTTGAACAACAGGGATTGTTATTACCTAACCAAGCAGAAAATGCAATAAATCATTATGAAGTTCAAACGATGCCGAAACAAAGGAAGTCATCATTAAATTTCATTCAAGCAATATCAATTATCGGGGCCTTTCTTATAGGTCTTGGTATATTGAGTTTTGTTGCAAGTAATTGGTCAGGACTAACAGATATGACAAAATTCTTTGTTCTATTGTTCACGTTGGTATTTATGTATCTAGGTGCTTGGTTTACAGAAGAAAGCAAACCAAAATTTTCACGAAGTCTATACTATATTGGAGGATTTGCATTTGGAGCTGAAATCTTCTATATTGGACAACTCTTTCATTTAGGAGGAGAAATCGAGAATGCCTTAATAGCTTGGGCAATTGGCTTATTACCACTGGCTTACTATCTAAAAGATAAATATATTGGATGGTTTTCATTTTCCTTAATTTATTTATTCATTCAAATGAGATTCATGTTTACAGAAGGGGAGCCTTCCTATTGGATGGTTATAATTCTTCCTATACTTTTTGCTTTTGGTCATTATGTAAAGAGACGTTCACCAATTCTATTATTAGCAAATCTGGTTCTTCTCTACCAATTCATAGAAATGAAGTTCACCTATGTCGTTCTATATGAGGATAAGTTTCCAATTGTATTCACGTTAGCTTTACCGTTATTATTCTTTATTGGTCATAAATGGATGAACAAATCTATTCCGTTATTCATTGTTAATGTATTTCTTTCAATTCAATGGTTTGTTATGGCATTGATCTACTTGGATGTAGACAAGGTGATGTATTATCTTCTGCCATTATTTGCTCTTGGTATGGTGATGTATAAGAAACAATTAAAAGACTATAAAGATGTGATGAAGTGGATAGGCTTTGGTCTTCAATTTGTTTCAGGAATAATGCTAACGTTTAGTATTTCTTGGACAAATGGTACTTACAATGACACGCCTATGTCTGTTCCATTTTGGACATTGTTCGGAATTGCTTATTTTATGTACGGATTATACCTTGTGTACCGAAATGAGTTAATGGGTGTTGTTATTGTAGGAGTTCTTGTCTTTAGATTTTATGTAGACTTGTCACTTGCCTTTATGAACAAATCTATCGCTTTCTTAATTGGTGGAATGTTATTGCTTGCGATTGGATATTGGTTTGAGAAAACCAGAAGAGGGGAGAATAAAGGTCATGAAACGAATGCCAAATAAATGGTTTATCATTGCGTTGCTTATTCCTGTCATTATCTTATTTGGTATGTTGGTGAAGCCTATTCAAACTAAGTTGATAGGAGAAGAAGTATGGCTTGGAACAATACCTATAGATCCAAGAGATTTGTTTAGAGGCGATTATGTCATCCTTGACTTAGAAATTGAAAGGGTACATACAGATTTATTAGAGCCAACTTTATATGAAAAAATTAAAGAGAATTATAGCGGGAAATATCTGACTGTTTTTGTTTCCTTGGAAGAAGGAGAAGATGGCGTTTATCAGGTTAAACAAGTAAGTGATAGAAGACCTGATGACTTATACTTGAAGGCTTCTATGGATCCCTATATCTATGACAACAATTGGAGGAGAGAAGACAGCATGGAAAATCCATATGTAGAAATCGACTATGGAATTGACCGTTTTTATGTGGAAGAAGGAACAGGATTAGAACTTGAAGAATTAGCTCGACAAGGAAAAGTTATCGTAAAAGCAAAAATTCATAATGGATATTCTGTTCTAACGGAGATAAAAGGTTTAAATGACTAATAGACAAGAAGATTCACACAACACATTGGGACTTGAAGCACAAAATTTTAGAGGAAGTAAAAACTGCAGTTAGGTTTTGAAGAGAGAATACCCTTACTAGATTCGAAACAAAAATACATAAGTTTAACAGATTTAGTGTGCAGTTTTAATTTTTTTGTACTGAGCCTTCAATTGTATCCGCTTATTAGCTAAAAAAGTGAGGTAGTGGTAGTGGTCGTTATTTTGTTTGTACTAGCGAGAATCCTTTCCTGGACTCCGTATTTCCGCTGTAATACTATAGTAATGACTAAGGAGAAGACATATGAAAAAAAAATTAATTGGAACTAGTATCAGCGCTTTTGGTTTAGGGGTAACAGTTAGTGCAATTGTCTATCCGCTAGGTTTCATGAACTCTCAATCCGTTTTTTATATAATGTTAATAATTGGAGCGGCTATGCTTTTTGTTGGAAAATTAATAGGTTATACAAGAGTTAAGGAATGAGTTCATAGATGAATAGATAGATAACATAGATATTGACGAAATATTAAAATTTTGTTATTGTAAGAAAAATTAAATGAAAATAACACAATGATTAGGAGTAGTAAGGAATGTTTATTGTTTAGAGAGCTGCTGTTTTGCTGCAAGGCAGTCAATAACTTCCCCAACTCGCCTATGAGTGGTTAGACTGATAGTAGGTCTAAACGGACGGTTTCCGTTATAACATTTTGAGGTGGTTTGTTGCTAGTGTTTTTTACAAACCAAAGAAGAGTTGGTACCACGTTAGGTTAAGCCTATCGTCTCTTTAGAGATGATAGGCTTTTTTTGATTAAAATAAGTTTTTGGAGGGAAATTCGAATGGAAATTAGAGAAGTAAAAACGGATGATGCATATAGCTTCACTGAGTTAATGAAGCAAGTTGAAATAGAGGCAGAATATATGCTTATGGAACCTGGAGAAAGAAAGGGAACTCCTGAACAAACTGTAAAATGGTTAGAACAAATAGAAAAGAAGAAAAATTCAACGATATTTGTGGCTGAACATGAAGATCATCGTTTGGTTGGATATTTAGCTGTCATTGGCGGAGATACAATAAGAACGAAGCACACAGCTTATGTCATTATCGGAATTTTAAAGGGATACACAGGTCGTGGCATAGGGACAAGACTATTTACTAAATTAGATGAGTGGGCGAAACAGAAACATATTTTACGCTTAGAACTAACTGTCGTGGTTCAAAATGAAGCAGGTGTTGCTCTTTATAAAAAGATGGGGTTTGAAGTTGAAGGAATTAAGAAAAGCTCTTTAATGATCAATGATAATCTTTTCGACCAGTATTATATGTCTAAATTGTATGAACCTAAAGCTAATTAGTGTTACTTTTATAAAAATACAAGGGGATAGCTATCATGGGTATTAATTTTGGTAAATACGATGTTCCACCTACGCTTCAAAAATTAATTGACTTACAAAATGAACTTGGCGATCCAGAACAATTTTACCAAGGTCTAAACTTTTACCTTTCTCTTGAAGATTTTCGATATTTTAATACACCTTGTGATGTAGTTGTTTTTGCAAATATCGGTTTAGATGGTGTTCATTATGGTTTTCTTACTGACTTTGGATCTGTATCTAATCTTGAGATAGCACCTATTGTTTGCGTTTGTCCAATGGATTTTGATCGTCCAACTCGGGTAGTTGCAAAGAATATAAGAGAATTTTTAAGAATTAATTTGACTGACGCTGAACTATTCTATAATCAGTTCAAAAACGAAGAGAGTTATCTAGCCGCTAAAGAGCAATGGCTTACTGAGGCTGCTAACTCTCCATACCAGCCATCTGATCATGAAAAACGAGTTCGAGAAAAGATAACAAAGTTTTTATACGAGAAAATCCATATGCCCGTGATTGAAAATCCATATCGTTACGTTCAAAACATCGAATTAGAGCGGAAAAATAGCGTCAGTATCCAAACGCGTGACGGGCTTGGCGTAACAACGCCACTACTTCAAGGTGAAGAACATACACCATTCCCGATGCAAACAGACATTGATCCAGAATTAGAGTTGGTGCAGGAATATCTTTACACCAAACCAATTGCCTCACGTCTCGCATTGATTAGGGACATTCAACTTACTTACGTTTTGGATGATAACGAAGAACTTCTCAACATCATTACTGACGCGCTGTATCATTTAGACCTTATCGACGAAGCTAACCGATTATCCGAGGTTACTTGAGGAGATTTTCTAAATACTACAACAATGGTGGACTTGGTTATTTTCAAACCAGGTCCTTGTTTTATTTGGAAGTAGGAAGATGATTGAAATATTCGCTCATATACATTTTCTTTGTCGAATAAAGTCACTTTTTGTGATATAGTATTACTTTGAAATTATTTAAAGTAATAGATAGGAGTGCGAGACAATCTAATGATTAACAACATGAAAATGAGCACGAAATTACTTTTAAGTTTTGGTTTAGTTTTGGCCATTATTTTAATGGTTATCGGCTTCACTTATAAAAATTTCATTGATCAAAATGAAGCAATTCAATGGAATAATCATACTTATAAAGTCATTATTGAGGCAGCTGATATCGAATCCAGTTTCATTAATATGGAAACCGGTGTTAGAGGCTTTGCATTAACGGGAGATAACTCTTATCTTGAACCATATTACATGGGATTATCTGAGTTTGAAAATCACTTTTCTATGATTAAAACGTTAACTGAAGATAACCAGGTCCAACAGGAGAGGTTGGATCAAATTAAGGTTCAAAAAGAACAATGGTTAGCGCTAGAAGCTGAACCATTAATACAAATACGAGAGAATAGAAGCTCAGATTATAATCTTGTAACTCGTTTTGTTCAAGAAGGTAATGGAAAGACGGCAATGGACGGAATAAGACATCTATTAAGTGAAGTAATAGCAGAAGAAGAAGCTCTTCTTGAACAACGAAGTGGATTACTAGAAGAACTTATTGTTTTTACTAGAACTATTATCTTTGTCGGTAGTACTCTTGCCGTTTTACTTACACTTGTTATTATTTTTGTACTTAATAGAACGGTTGCTCAATCGACGAGACGGATCCTCAACGGTCTTACTGCTGTCGCTAATGGTGATTTGACCAACGAGGTGAAAGTGGTTGGAAAAGATGAGATGGCCCAAATGTCGATAAAATTAAATGAAATGATTGTTCATTTACGAGAATTATTGACATCTGTCAATCATTCTAGCCAAGCGGTATTAGATGCCTCAAACTCATTGAGTGAAATCTCAAACCAAACAGCCAAAGCAAATGATGAAGTTGCTACTACCGTTATGGAAATAGCAACAGGTGCTGGGGAACAAGCGGTCAATATTGAAGAGGGTGCTGCGCAGATTAATGATTTAGGCTTAAGGATCAAAAACGTATCACTAACCTCTACTGAAATGAAAGAGGCGTCTGCCAAAACTCATAGTCTTTCTGACAAAGGAGTAGACGCAGTGCAGACACTAACAGAAAAAGCTGAAGAAAGTTACCAAGTATCTCAAAAAGCGAATGAAGCAATAATAAAAGTAAATGAAAGCACAGATCAGATTGGTACAATTATTAATAGCATTAGTGATATAGCCGGCCAAACGAACCTACTAGCATTAAATGCATCGATTGAAGCTGCTAGAGCAGGGGAAGCTGGAAAAGGGTTTTCTGTAGTTGCAGATGAAATTAGAAAACTTGCAGAGCAATCGTCTAATTCAGTTAAGGAAATACAAGATATTTTAAATCAAATTCAAAATAATGCTGATGTTGCGTTTTCCTCCATGACGGGTGCAAATGAAATAGTACAGCAACAAAATGCAGCTGTCGAGCAAACAAGAATTATTTTTGAGGATATCTCAGTTTCTATTGTTCAGCTGATTGAGAAAGTTTCAGAGGTTACTACTAATAGCAAGGACATGGATGCTAAAAAGGATAGTATTATTAGTATGATTGAAAAATTGTCTGCCTTATCAGAGGAAACGGCTGCTTCAACCGAGCAAGTATCAGCTGCTACAGAAGAACAGAGCGCCTCTATGCATGAACTATCACATCATGCTAGTAGTTTGCATGATTTATCCAATGATTTATTGGAAAAAGTAAAGAGATTTAAATTAAAATAAATGTACACAACCCGAATTGTTCAAACAGAGATTTGAACGGTTCGGGTTTTTTATTACGATCTACCCTGTCAGTCTTACGCGGAGGAGGTAATGGAATTGATTACATTAAGGTTCCTAAACATTAGAGTTAGACTTTTTAAAATAAAATTCCTAAAATTCCGTCACCTATTCCAAAAATACCTCTATAAGTTAAAATGTATAACACATTGCACGGGAATTTTTCCTAGAAAATATTAGGGCCGTGTGATGGAAAAGCCTATAATTATTCTTCCAACATGGAAATATGTGTTAAACTAGAAAGCGTGTTATATAATAATTGCCAAAAGTAGGTGTTCAGATGTTGCCAACAAAAAGTATTCTGAAGACTTGGGATAAGTTTAACTATTTTCCAATGGAAACATTAACGAAGGTTTGGTTTTACAGTAGTACACGTGGTAAAAAACAACGAGATGTATCCCTTATGAGAGAACACAGAGAACAATATGGGGTAACAGGAAATTGCTTTGATTTAGCTCTTTGGCTACTTGATGAATTTGCTAAAGATGGAATAGAAGCTTTTCCGGTGGGTCATAACCTAAACACGGGAGATGCTCACGTTGCCGTAATAGCCATAGATGAAAATGGAAATCGTTATTTGTGTGATTTAGGAGATCAATGGCTATCTCCAATTTTAATAGATGTCAGTAGCCTGGATTATACCAATGAAAAACTGAGTGGCTTCTTTCCAGGAGCCCAAGTACAAGTCCTAAAACATGACCAAGCCACAGAAATTCTTTATCATCGTCCGAACGGAAAAGTTTCAAAACAAATATTCAATACACAACCAATAGAGATGAATTACTTCCTAAAAGCTGCCGAGTTCTCACAAAATTTTATTAAGCCAAACCCGCTATTAGAATGTAGAGTTCCCTATAAATCTGAGATAGCCCATTGGGAATTCTACAATTGGAAGGGCTTTTTGAGTACAAGTGAAGGTTTATTTCAAACAACCCAACATGAAAAAATAGAAGAATGGGTAGAAGAGATAAGCCTAAAAACTAGCTATAACAAAAAAATACTATCAGATGTATTGAATACATACAAAATTATTCAGAACAAAGCAAACTAATGAGAGAAGATAGATTAACAATCGGCTATTAACTTCTTCAACAAACTTAAAGCAACTATATGCATTAATTCCGGAACTATTGTAAAGCAGTTACCCTTCTCATTTTGAGTCATTTACATAAGTTGAGGTGTACATATGAAAATTGAATTTTATGATTTAGCTTCTTTAAAAGATGAGGAGTTACATTTTGCGGTAATATGTGCTATCTATAAGGGGAAATGGGTTTATGTGAGACATAAAGAAAGGACTACTTGGGAAGTTGCGGGTGGGCATAGAGAACAAGGAGAAACAATTGAAGAAACAGCAAAAAGAGAGTTATTTGAAGAAACTGGTAGCACCGTTGTCGAACTAATACCCATTTGCGATTATTCAATGACAAGTTCTTCGAGGATAACATTTGGAAGGTTATTCTTTGGAAAAATAAAGGAGATTGGTCAATTGCCAGCTTCAGAAATAGATGAAGTAAAACTGTTTGAAAGTATTCCTGCTAGTCTTACTTACTCAGAAATTCAACCTATACTATTTGAAAAGACACTTAGATTTATAAAAGATAGTGATGCCGCTACCTTAAATTAACTCTTTAGTAGAGCTTCGGTAACAATAAGAGTTATATCCGAAACTCTTCTATTATTTAGATATACCGAAGTAATGAGCATTCATGTTGAAGAAGGCTGCAGAAGAAAATAAGAAATATACGCTAGCTTTAAATCTATCAGACTATTTAAAGGACTCATACGGGGGGCTTATGAAAAAGATTGTACTTATCGGATCAGGTGGATCAGGTAAATCTACACTGGCAAGACAATTAGGTGAAAAACTGAATATAGATGTTTTTCATCTTGATGCATTGTTTTGGAAACCTAATTGGGTAGGTGTTCCAAAAGATGAACAAAGAAACATTCAAACGAATTTAGTGAAAAACGAATCATGGATTATTGATGGCAACTACGGTGGAACAATGGAGATAAGACTTACTGCCGCTGATACGATCATCTTTTTAGATATTCACAGAACAATTTGTGCCTACCGAGTTCTGAAAAGAATGTTGAAGTACCGAAATAAAACACGACCAGATATGGGGGAAGGCTGCCAGGAAAAATTTGATTTCGCGTTTTTAAAGTGGGTATGGGACTACCCAAAAACGAAAAGACCAGATATTTTAAAAAGACTTGAACAGTTGTCTAAAGACAAGAACGTAATTATGCTAAAATCACCTAAAGAGGTTCAACAGTTTATAGAACTTTTAAACTAAAGCAGCAGCCCCTCAAGGGTCTATGAATCGGAGGATTGTGATGGCAATTATTTTTGTTACTGGGTTATCTGGGGTAGGGAAATCAAGTGTATTAAACCAATTAGAAAAAGAAGGATATCATGTAGTTGATACAGATTATGGCTATCTAAAAGTAGATAAAAACGGTGAGAACGTTTTGGATGAAGAAAAAATAACTCAAGTAATTGAGAAGTACAAAAAATCCCATTTATTTATTTCCGGATGCTATTCTAACCAAGGGAAGTTCTATCGTTTTTTTAATTATGTTGTTCTACTTAAAGCTGATCTAGACATAATGATTGATAGAATTAATAGTAGAAGCTCTCATGATTATGGTAAAAGCCAAGAGCAAAAAGCTGAAGTAATAGATACCTATAAAAATGTTTTACCATTATTAGAAAAGAGTTCGGATCTTATTATTGATACATCAGATAATGGAATTGACGTAATTTGTAACCGGTTGAAAGAGTTATTGTAGGAAATGCTGGTTAGTAATATGGTCTAAAATATATTGAGCGGTACGATGCGTCACATAACACAAAACATATTTCCGTATTTTACATAATAGTTCATGTATACTTTTGGGAGGTGATTTGAATGATTAGAGAAGCTCGGATGCAAGATATTGATGGATTAGCCCGGTTGATGGGAGAATTAGGGTACCCAACCGATACCAAGGAAATGGAAGATAGAATGTCTCCTATATTTTCAGATAAGGCCTATCAAACTTATGTGTACGAAGAGGATGGGAAACTGCTTGGAATGATTGGAATGATTTTGTGTTACCGATTTGAAAAAAATGAACGTTATATAAGGGTCGTTGCTTTGGTAGTTAGTTCTGAGTCAAGAGGGAAAGGTATTGGTAGTAGACTGCTTGAAGAAGCAGAAAACTGGGCAAAGGTGCAAGGGGCGAATTTGATGACGCTAAACAGCGGTAATCGGGCTGAAAGAAACGATGCTCACCAATATTATATTCGTAGAGGTTTTGAGGGAAAAGCCACTGGCTTTTATAAACAACTAATTTAGGAATTTACATGTAAAAAAGGAAGTTGCGTATGATTATTTTAGAAACAGAAAGATTGTATCTGAGACAGTTTCAAGAGACTGACGTATTGCCTTTGCATACCATATTTTCAGATGCCGAAACAATGGAATATTATCCAGCCCCATTTACCTATGAACAAACGCAAACGTGGATTAAGAGAAATCAAGAAAGATATCTTAATGATGGGTTTGGACTTTGGGCTATTTGTCTAAAAGAGACTAATGAATTAATAGGTGATTGTGGGCTTGTTAAGCAAGATCTAGACGGAGATATTGAAGTGGAAATTGGCTATCATGTAAGTAAAACCTATTGGCGAAAAGGCTATGCATCTGAGGCAGCAAAGGAATGCAAGGAATACGGCTTTAACCATTTGAAATTAAAAAAGCTGATCAGTATTATTGATCCAAGAAATGTTCCCTCTATACGCGTTGCAGAAAAAATCGGTTTCACAAAAGAAAGAAACTTTTTCATATTCGGAAAAAACCATGATATTTATGCAGAGTACAGAAGATAATTAATCTATGAAGAAGAAGTAGTTAACGTTTCAAGCGTTAATTGTACTTCTTTTTTTGTTTTTTTATCAGCTATGGGTTAAACAAACGTGTACGATAAAAGCAATATAATCCATGAAACATGAGCGGGAAATCCATTGAGTATGGACGATAGGTGCGTTACTCTAATACTATTCCTTAGGCAAAGGAGGAATTTTGTGACAAAACGTTCGATATTTCAAGAGCATTTTTTTCAATATAAGTGGAGTTATTTGCTTGGAGCTTTTCTTTTATCGATATCGCTCGTATTACAATTGATCATTCCCCTGTTATTAGAGAGATTTGCCGATGGTATTCAAGAAGCACGAATTGAATTGTCCTATTTGTTGGAGTTAGCAATATGGTTCACGGTAGTTGGTTTCGGAATATTTATTTTTCGTTCGATCAGTCGTATTTATATTTTTCGAATGTCGAGAATGTTAGAGCGAGATCTTCGTAGAGACTTGTTTAAGCATTGGGAAAGGTTACCTGCCGAATATTATCAGAAGCAAAAGATCGGAAATTTGATGGCTCATGCAGTTAATGATGTGAATGTCCTTCGACAAATTGGGATGCAGGGCGTCTTTCAAATGGTCGAAGCTACGGTTCTCATCACGATCGCTATTTTTTTGATGGCAACGACGATCCATTTTTCGCTGACGTTACTTGTACTACTGCCCTTACCTGGGTTAACCTATCTTGCTTATCGGTTCCGAGCCAAAATTCAATGGCAGTCTCGCCTCGTTCAGGAGGCAATTGGAAGTTTGACTAGTAGGGTACAAGAATTCTGTTCTGGCATTCAAATTATCAAGACGTATGTACAAGAACAACAAGAATTCAAGAAATTCACAAAAGAAAACGAGCAAAATGTCGACGTAAACAAACAATTAATTCGTTCAAACTCTCTGTTCACCTCACTAAGTCAAGGAATTGTCGGGTTAAGTTATTTAGTCTCTATCGTTTATGGCTCTATTTTAGTCATGCAAGGAAGTATTTCACTTGGGGAATTTGTAGCTTTTAACACGTATTTATCGTTATTGATAGCGCCGATCGAAAATATTGGCAAAGTCATTAATCTTCTTCAACAGGGAAAGGCTGCAGACAAACGAATTCGTGACGTTTTGTCGACAGAGCCTGACATTCAAGATGAGCCCAATGTATACCCACTAGCCACGATTGAGGGGAACATAGAAATTCGTCATTTGTCGTTCCGCTACAATTCTAGTGATCGCTTTTCGTTAAAACAACTGAACATAACCATTCCAAAAGGAACGAGCTTAGCGATTATTGGCAAAGTTGGTAGTGGGAAATCGACCCTCGTCAATTTACTCTTACGCATCTACAATCCGCCGCAACAAACAATTTTTATCGATGGTCATGATATTCGAAATCTACCATTAAAACAACTAAGGTCAACGATTTCTTATGTACCACAAGATAATTTCTTGTTTTCCTCAACGATTAAAGAAAACATCGCATTCGATCCTAACCCTTATGGGGATCATCAAGTCATTCACGCAGCGAAGCAAGCCTCCGTTCATCATGACATCCTACAACTACCCGAACAATATGAAACAGTGATGGGGGAGCGAGGCCTGTCGCTATCAGGCGGACAAAGACAACGGGTAAGCATTGCCAGAGCATTAATCAAACCTGCACCGATAGTCATTTTGGATGATAGTCTTTCAGCAGTAGATTCAAAGACTGAAACACAAATACTTAGAACCTTGAAAACAGAAATGAAGGGGCGGACGTCGATCATTATTAGTCACCGAATTTCAACGATCCAAGAAGCCGATCAAATTATCGTTTTAGATGAAGGAGAAATCGTGGAACGTGGGACTCATCAATCCTTACTACAGGAAGACGGCATTTATAAAAAGATGTATATTCAGCAGATGACAGAGTTAAAGTTGGGCAGGAGAAACCGTTCGTCTCAAAAAAGAACCATACGTTTGAAGAGAAGGAGGGACTAACATTCGACATACGCCACCCAAGACAAGCGAGAATGTAAGTGATCAACAACTATTAAAGAATATACTAGCCTTTGCCAAACCTTACTGGAAACTTCTTGTTGTCTCCTTGCTTTTCACCGTGTGTATCGTCGTCGCCAGTTTAGCTCAGCCGTTCATCATAAAGGTAGCGATTGACTCTCATATAAATGGATTGTATGCCCCGATGATTGCTGCTGAAAAGACAGAAGCTGCCGTTGTGAAAGATCAAATGGCTACAGCAGGGGTGAAGTTCAAGGAACTAACTGACTTTGAAGGATTTGTCTACTTTCGTTTGTTACATCAACCAGAGTCTGTACAGTTTGCAACAGATGCGGAACCGGCTAGAATTATCCGAGAAAATGGTTCTTATTATCTCGTTCATGGCTTACCAGAAAATCTAGAAACCTATCAAATACAATCAGCTAGTCGTGAAGTAGTGGTTGACGGAAGTTCGTTTCCTTTGACTGTATTGTCACAGGGAGAACTAGATATGTTCCGACAACAAGATTATCAAGGACTTATTTATCTTGGTGTTTTATATTTTCTGTTAATCGCAGTATCGACAGTCTTTACGTATTTTCAAAATAACACTCTTCAATACACTGGCCAATTTGTGATCTATGATATTCGGCAAAAGATTTTTCAACATTTTGCTAGTATGCCTATCTCGTTTTATCGGAAAAATCCGATTGGTCGATTAGTCACACGAATCACACATGATGTCGAATCCCTGAACCAGCTGTATTCTCAAGTAATTGTAAACCTAGTCAAGGAAGTGCTTATTTTACTCGGGATCGTGATTATCATGTTGTACATGAGTGTGACGTTGACATTGATCTGTTTTATTGTGATCCCTGTCATTGCGGTAATTACGTTTTATTTTAAGAGAGTGCTACGCAATAATCAAAGGTATTTACGACTCATATTATCGCGACTTAATTCGTTTTTAGCTGAAAATTTGTCTGGAATGTCAGTCATTCAGATTTTTGCCAGAGAAGAAAAGCAGTTAGAAAAATTCAATGAGTTAAACAATAAACACTACAAAGCGGGGATGCGTCAAACGGTTTTAAATTCGATTTTTAATCCCTCGATAGGGCTTTTTGGAAATCTTGCTCTTGCTTTGCTCGTTTGGTATGGCGGTCAAAGTGTGATGAGCGGTGCGATTACCTTTGGTGTCGTGTATGCGTTTACTCATTATGTAAGACAGTTTTTTGAACCGTTACGTGGGTTAGCAGATCGTTTCAACCAAATTCAAGCAGCACTAGCTTCAGCAGAGCGGATTTTTGAAACGTTGGAGACAAAACCGTCAATTGTAAATTCAGCAAATCCTAAAAAGCTTCCAGAGAAGGTGGTTGGAAAAATAGAGTTTGACCATGTATGGTTTGCCTACCAAAACGAAGAAATGATTCTAAAGGATCTTAGTTTTCAAATCAAACCAGGCGAGACGGTAGGCATTGTCGGAGCGACTGGGGCCGGAAAAAGTTCAATTATTCAACTGATCAATCGTTTTTACGATATCCAAAAGGGGAGGATATTACTTGACGGTATAAACATAAAAGAAATAGATATAGCTGATTTACGGAAACGAATTGGGATTATTCAGCAAGATGCATTTGTATTTTCTGGAACCGTTTATGATAATATCAGACTCAACAACCATCATGTCAAAAATGAAGAGATCGTTGAAGCAGCCAAGTCTGTCAACATTGATACGTTTTTTCAAATGCTACCTGATGGATACGAAACGATGCTTGGTGAGGAGGGAGTGGTGTTGTCGACTGGGCAAAAGCAGCTGTTATCATTTTTACGAGCCATGATCGCTAATAATGATGTACTGATCCTTGACGAAGCAACGGCCAATATTGATACAGAAACCGAGTTGGCTGTACAACATACATTACAACAATTCAGTAAAAATCGAACAACGATTATCATTGCTCATCGACTATCAACGATCCAGCATGCTGATAAAATACTTGTCCTAGATAAAGGAAAAATACTTGAAATGGGGCATCACGAGGAGTTACTAATAAAACAAGGAGCTTACTATCAATTGTGTGTGAATCAGAACAAAGGAAAACGAAAGGTACCAGAAAGGGGCTGATTTAATATATCAGCCCTGTTTTTGTTCATCACTAAATTGAGTAGGGGAGACGCCAACGATTTTTTTAAACGTCCGACTAAAATATAACTCGTCTTCATAACCAACTTGCTGACTTACTTCTTTAATTCGAATGTCGGAGTGGGCAAGAAGCTCTTTGGCACGATCAATTCGTAAATGCGTTAGATAATCGATGGGGCTGTAGCCGATATATTTTTTAAACAGCCGTGAATAATGACTTTTGCTAAGCTCCGCCCTTTCGGCTAGATCGTTTAACGTTATCGTTGATTGGTAGTGGTGGACCATATAGTCAATCGTTGCTTCAATCACTTGCTTGGTATCACCTGATAAAGCTTGAGAATGAAAATCTTTGATAAACGTAAGCAATAATTGTTGAAACAATAGACGTTGTTCAAAGGCGACATCCGCACCGCGACGCTTCGATAAAGAATTAATCTGTTCTAGCAAATGAACAGCCTTTGACATGTTCTTAATCATGTAAACCCCTTTTAATGGAAAAGGAACTTCTTCAGGTTGACGAAAGTACCATCTACCTTTTTCTTCAAACACCATTGAATATGCAAAACGCACAAAATAGAATTCTAAAAAATCAGTGCTTGTCGTCTTTTTATTGCAAATCATACCCGGAGTAAAAACAACAAGCGAACCAGGAGCTACTAGAAACGTCTCGCCATCTAGGACCACCTTGCCTGATCCCTTGGTAATCAGCCAAAGGGAGTGATGGGAAGGTTTTGATCCTTCTTTATGCCATGTAGGTGGACAAACCTTATATCCCGCTAGTAACAAAGAATAGGTGAACTGATTTAGCTTTGTCGCAAGATTACGATTATTTTTACACAAAAAGATCGCATCCTTTATAGTCTCAATTTATCTCTATGTATACGTGCAAAACGAATCATTATGAGTGTCCAACCACACGTAATTAGAGGCCCATAAACTTGATGTTTTAAACGAGACATTCGCCCATACACTTCTGGTCATGTTTGCATAGGATGTAACTGTGAAAGACGAATTACGATATACAAAGGAGTTGTTACAATGGGTGCAGTTGCAGGTGCAGCAGGTACAGGTTTCGTTGGCGGATTCGCGTTATTAATTGTGTTGTTTATACTATTAGTGATCATTGGTGCTAGCTGGTTAGGACCAGGGCACGGTGCTGGATACGGAGTATATTAAAAATCATGATCGAAGAGAGCCTAATCGGCTCTCTTTTTTTCGTCTTGTTTCCATACATACTTTAAAAATTGACCATTGTTGTAAATAATATTGTGAGTAATGACAGATAATTTTGTTAGGAGGTGTCAAAAATGACAAATTATTATCAAAGTCAATTTAATCATCCAGCATTTCAACAAGGGATTTCAGGAACAGATGTTCAACAGGTAAGACAGCAAAACCAACAATCAGCTCAGGGATATACTGGAGCAAACTACCAACAAATGGGACAGTACAATTATGGTACACAACAAAACCAGTATGGCGGACAAATGAATGTTTCTCAAGTGCCGTTTCAACGAGGTTTTTCCGGAACGGATGTTCAACAAGTAAGACAACAAAACGCGCAATCATATCAACAATCAGGAATTCAACAAGGAGTTGGGTACCAACCAACAGGCTTTCAACAAGGAGTGGGGTATCAACAAAGCTATTTTGGTGGACAAATGGGACGACAACAGGCACCATACCAATCCGGATTTTCTGGAACCGACGTTCAGCAAGTAAGACAACAAAACGCTCAATCCTTCCAGCAAGGTAACAATTACCAGCAACAAGGATATCAACAAAATCAATATGGTGGACAAATGAGTTCCCACCAAGCACCGATCCAATCCGGATTTTCTGGGACAGATGTTCAGCATTTTAGACAACAAAATCACCAATCTTCTCAACCACAATTTGGTGCAGGTAGCTTCCAACAGCCAATACAACAGGGGTTTGGAACGCAACAAAACCATTACGGTCAATACAACAATCAACATCAAAGCTTCCAACCTGGATACTCTGGGACAGATGTCCAGCTTGTGAGGCAACAAAATAATCAGTTATCTCAATCATACTATAGTGGCAATGGCCCTTTCTAAGTAAACATAAATAGGTCCCGCTTTGCTTTTAAGCGGGATTGTTTGTTACATCCAATTGCTCGTCATAGGTAGGCGGGCGAATTACGTATTTTTAGTAATATAATCTAGTTTTGAGGTGCTTTTACATGAGAAAAATAAACATAATGGCTGTGACTGTGGTACTTCTAGCTACTCTGGCTGGTTGTGGGGGAGACGATCAAGCAAGGGGATTTGGGACAACAGGCCAAACTCGGAGTGGTCACGAAATCATCCTGCCGCAAATGGATGAAGCAACAAACATGGCGCAATTTCAAACGAGCTTTGATCCAAATCAAGGTGGTCCTCTTCAACAGGTTGTGGATCAACTTGAAGCAATGGACGGAGTCCGAGAAGTTCGGGTAGTATTTTTCGAAAATAAAACGTTAGTTGGGGTCAGAACGATTGCCGATAACCCTATGGTTAGAGAAGAAATTGAACGTGTCACAAGCGGGTACTCAAACAATAACAATATCGTCATTGTAACAGATGAAGACATGTTTGCTCGGATCCTTACTGCCGACTCTCTGCATATGACGGGTACTAAGTATATTGACTTTTTTGGTGAATCAGGACAAACAGGTGTCTTCCACTAGAATAGGAAGAAAAGGCGAGTATTGGTTCCTGCCAATGCCGTCTTTTTTGTCGTGGGGTGATCATACCAAAAATAAAGCAACCTATAGTTGTTGGTTGCTGGGGTCTTTTAAATGGCCAAACTAATAGAATGCTTTTTTTATATCCTCATGGTATCTATCTAACATCATTTTTTGATAATGTTTCATTAGCTCTCGATATTCAACTTCAGCGAGCATTGGTTTCTTTTCGCCGTTACCAACGATTAGTTCTGGTTCAATCATGAATATTCTAGGCTTTATCTCGTATTTCACCTGTTGATTTAAGGTATTTTCCATGCCTGCCACCACCTACGTTAGATTTTTTCCTAGATCTTACTAAAGTCTATTCGGGCAAACGTCTACACGTAAGGTACAAACACCCAAATTATTTAAATATTATGAAAAGGGGAGGGAATCCTTACTGTCTAACGGATTCGTTTTTGGCAGAGATAAAAACGAATAACTATAGAAGGTGCTGACAAATTGGCAATGGGTGTATACGCTTATTTTTTTTGCTACTCAACATTTGGATTAATTAGTGGAAGTAAAAAGCCAAATAACAAGTTCGGTCTACTAATTTTTTCGTAAATTTAATAGTACATATAATTTTACAGAATTCATGAAAATGAATGTAAAATATTGAAAAGGAAATCCATGATTTAAGGAGTCATTTAGGTGAATTAATAACCCAACTTCTGAATATGACAATAAAGAGGAAATCTAATAGAATGGGCGTGTTTAGTTTGAGGATATTGGTTACTGGTTCCACGGGACAACTAGGTTCAACTTTAGTTAAGCAACTAAAAGGTTCTGATTATAAAGTGAAAATAACTTCTAGAAGAAAACCTGAAGGAATAGAACATTTCGAGTGGGTTTATAGCGATTTATTTTCTGGTGAAGGGTTAGAAGAGGCATTAAAAGATGTAGATGTAATTATCCACGCAGCAACAAGTCCAATGAAAAATTCAAAAAGGGTCGAGGTTTTAGGTTTTAAGGAGTTTTTAGGCAGAATGAAACACATAAAACATCTTATTTATCCATCAATTGTTGGTATAGATGAAATACCGTTTAAGTATTACAAGCAAAAATATGAAGCAGAAGAGTTGTTAAAAAATAGTTCTATCCCTCACACAATTGTACGTGCCACTCAGTTCCACAATTTTGTCGATCATTTATTTTTATCAAAACCACTCTTTAAAAGATATATTGTCCCAGGAGATTTTAAATTTCAAAGTGTTGATGTTTGCGAATTTGCCAGTCACTTACTAGGTATAGTGGAAAATAAGCCACAAGGAAGAGCGAATGATTTTGGTGGACCAGATATTATGACACTAAAAGAAATGGCTGAACTAAAAATAAATATAAATAATGAAACCAATAAAGTTTTAAGTATTTCTTTACCAGGAAGACTGTACAAATCTTTCTCCGAGGGTAAAAATACAAATTCTACTCGAAAGTTGGGGAAAATCACTTTCGGGGAATACCTAAGTAATAAGCTCGGATGAGGTTTTGAAATGGGGAACCTTCTTTATATCTGTAAAAAAAGGAACTAACGCTTTTTATATGGAATTAATATAGAAACAAGTAGTGTAGTTGAGGATATGTTAGATAAACTTGGGAGATGATTTTTTGGTTAGTCTTTTAGAAAACCTATTTCAAATATCGGCAATTATATTACTCCTTTGTTCATTCTATTATTATAGACACTTTAAAAAAATTAAGAATGAGAGAAAATTAACATTCCTTGAACTGTCAGTCTATATTATAACCCAAATTGCCATTTATCTTTGTGCAGGTAGTTATGTACTCCTGTTTTTAGATAGAAATTTTGGTTAGACATGTAATTGGTATACTGAATCAAAAATCGGTTATTTCAGAAGGATTTATAAAAATTCAGCTGAATATTCAATTTTATTAGGAGATATAGAAATGGAAATGGAACAAAAGTTCATTTTAAGTATTGCATTTTCAATTTTTTTCGCCATAATTTCATTAAAATTAATCATCGGTAATATAGTTAAAACTCAAAGGCAAAAGGCGTTTGTTGATCTGGTAGCAATTATTCTAGTAATATCTACGTTAACCGTTTTTACAGTATATAGCTTTATAAAAATTTTCGTTTATTACACTTCTAGCGCTATAAATATGCTAATTGTAGCTTTGCTGGTTTGTGCTGGTGTATACACATATTTCATCTTAGAACTAGTAAAATATTATAAAAAATGGAAAAGAACTAGTCCTAATACAGAGGACTAGTTCTTTTTTTAAGGCTCTTTTCGTAGTATAAACTTCAGCAAAAGCTGATGATACTTTGTATTGTATCTGAATGATTACATATTTGATTATTTTCGTGGAGAATAGAATAATTTGTACTTTTTTTGAAGGAATAGCTAAATTTTCGGCGAAGAATTACGAAGTTGGAATAAAGACGGGACACTGATTTAATGGTAAAGGGTTATCGTGGTGCGATTTGCTAGAATTACGTTACCGCTCTGACTTTTTAGGAAAAATCGTTTGTCTCAGCGAAAACTTGGTAATAGTAGTACTACATAAAGAGAGGGGTATAAACAGTGGAAACAAACCAAAGATTAAAGACAAAAATAGTCGAAGTTGTTACGAATCAAATAGAGCAAAATGATCCTATGTGTACAAAAGAAAATTACGAAAGATTAATGAAATCTGGATATAGCCAACAAAAAGCGAAGGAAATGATTGGGGCTGTTTTGATAGAAGAGATGTATTCTGTCATGAAGGAACAAAAACCATTCAACGAAGAGCAGTATTCAAAAAAATTAGCTAAACTCCAATAAGACAAATAGAAAAAGCGTTCCCATCCTGAGTGAAATCTTGAAGGGTACGCTTTTTATGTTTAGTAACATTCTTTGTTAATTTTTCAATTTTAGTTTTCGTTTTTCTTTCGTGTGTACTAAAATCAACTTGAATTCCTCTTGAACTCGTTACATCACGTTTTCCATTTCGTAATAGATGCTCTCGTTTTTTTCTTGCATTTGACTTGGCCATTTGACAATCACTCCTTATAGGTACTTCAGCTTATTATAAACTAGGACAGCCTTGATAAACAAGAAAAACGCCAAAAGTGGCGTTCATCTGTTACTGATTATTTTGGTTGTTGCTTTGATTTTGGTTGTTATTTTGGTTGTTGTTTTGATTGTTTTGATTGTTGTTACCAGTTAAATTCGATACAGCATTTGTTGTTGCATCCACAGCATTCATTGCAACGTTTTCTGTTAATTCTAATCCCTTGTGAACTGCATGAAATGCTGCACCTGCCGTATTTTTAATACCTTCTGAAACGCTGTTTTGACCTTGTTGGTCTTGTTGTTGATTTTGCTGATTTTGCTGATTGTTGTTTTGATTTTGACCTTGTTGGTTTGCCATTTGTTCTCACCTCCTAAACAGACATAGCGTTTGTTTTGAAAAGAGTTATTATGCACAGGATTTTCACACATTTCATCCCACAATCTTACACTTATTTCTTCAACGCTTTGACACAATCTTGTCCGCTCAGATGGCTTCATTTGTTTTATGATAGATTTATAGAAACAGACAAAAAGATACATCATCAGGAGGGGGAAACTCTATGTGTTGTGGATGTTCAAAATTAGAAGACGGCAAATTAATCGTCGATCATGTAACTAGTAAAGGAAAAGAAAATTTCAAACCAAAACAAGCACATGAAATTACGTGTGAATGTGGCGAAACGTTTGTATTAGAAACACTAGTGATGAATTGCCCATCATGTCAAATGACTTACGGGGTAACACACTGTGGTTCTAGCGACAAAAATAAGGTAAAACCAGCAGGAATAAATTACGCAAGTTAATAATCCTATATCCTGTAACGAAACACCAGACAATAGCGTTTGGTGTTTTTTCGTGCACTCTCGTGTAAAATTAGATTGGGGTGAGTGTAATGAGTGATTCTAAACTAGAGACCGCAACCTTTGCGGGAGGTCGTTTTTGGGCGATGGTCCTACCATTTAGTGAATTACCTGGCGTTATTGATGTTACTGTTGGCTACTGTGCCAATCGTGAAGTCGTTCAATTAACGTTTGACCCAACGATTTTTCCATATGAAAAATTAGTAGACATTTACTGGCGCAATATTGACCCTACTGACGAAAGTGGACAGTTTCATGACCGTGGTGAACGTTATCAAACGGCTATCTACGTTCATAACGACAGGCAACGAACGACGGCAGAAGTCTCAAAGCAACAATTAATAGTATCCAAGAAGTTTGCGAAACCCATTGTAACGGAAATCTTAGCTGCAGAGCGATTTGAGAAAGCTGAGGAGAAACAACAGCAGTATCATAAGAAATTCCCGTTTCATTAACGAAAATATACGGAGGCTTCTGGTCGTATTGAGTTTTTAAAAACTACGTGGCAACTTTCAAAAGATTCAAATCAATTAAAAGAGAAGCTGACACCTCTACAATTTGAAGTTACTCAACATCAGGCGACAGAAAAGCCATTCAATAACGTGTATTTTGATCACGAGGAAGATGGCATATATGTTGATGTGGTGTCAGGTGAGCCACTTTTTTGTTCTAAGGATAAGTATGATGCCGGTTGTGGCTGGCCAAGTTTTACCAGGCCCATTCGCAAGTATCATATTACGACTCGTCTTGATAAAAGCCACGGAATGCTTCGGACAGAGGTTCGCAGTAAATACGGTGACTCTCATCTTGGTCATCTTTTTTACGATGGACCGAAAGAAGCAGGCGGCATTAGATATTGTATTAACTCTGCATCGTTACGATTTATCAAAAAAGCTGATCTCGCCACAGAAGGGTATCCGGAATATACGTTCCTATTTACCTAACAAATAGACCATAACATGATATACTACAGCTATCATGTAACAATAAGGTGAGAATTTAATGGATCAACATAATCTAAGAGTATCGGTACGGAATTTAGTTGAATTTGTTTTGATGAGTGGCAGTATTGAAATAGGAGCAGGTGGCGCTCATATTTTAGAAGAAGGGACAAAGACACATCAGCGGCTGCAGCAAAATAGAGAAGACGGATATCAAAAGGAAGTCTCGCTTACGCAAGTGTTTGAAAAAGCTGAAATAAAGGTTACCGTTCATGGTCGCTGTGACGGCATTATGGTTAATGGAGATCACGTCATTATTGAAGAAATTAAATCTACGTCAAGACCTCTTGAAACTATACAAGAAGAGGAACATCCTACGTATTGGGCGCAGGCGAAGGTCTATGCGTATATCTATGCGTTGCAACATGCTCTTCCTCAGATGGACATTCATCTTGTTTATGCTAGTCGAAAGAACACAGACACGATAACTTTTCAACAAACGTATTCATTTGAAGAATTAAGTGTTTTTATCGAGGAATTGCTAGAAGACTATTTGGATTTTCAACAAATCTTGTTAACACAACGTACGAACCGTCAAGAGAGTATTCAAGTGCTTCAGTTTCCATTCCCTAGCTACCGAAAAGGACAGCGTGATCTTCTCAAAGCAGTGTATAAAACCATTGGTGAAAAAAAGCGTTTGTTCGCCAAAGCTTCAACTGGGATTGGAAAAACCATATCGACGATCTTTCCTACAGTAAAAGCAATTGGTGAAGGAAAAGCAGAGCGGATCTTGTATGTCACTGCAAAAACAATTACGAGACAAGTAGCGGAAGAAGCCTTTCAATTGTTAAACAAAAAGGGTCTCGTTTGGCGAACGGTAACGATTACGGCAAAAGAAAAGGCTTGTCTTCAAGAAGAAGTAAACTGTTCGAAGGAACACTGTCCTTTTGCCGAGGGCTATTATGACCGCTTAAAGGATGGTTTAAAGGATATTTTATCAAATAAACAGCTAATTGACCGACCTACGATCGAGACGTACGCAAAAAAGCATCTACTTTGCCCATTTGAGTTTTCATTGGATGTTGCGTTACATGCGGACGCGGTGATTTGTGATTATAACTATTTTTTCGATCCGAGAGTGAAAATGCAACGGTGGAGCGAATATCATAAAGAAACTGTTTTACTCATAGATGAGGCCCATAACCTGGTTGATCGCGCGAGGGGAATGTATTCAGCCGCAATTTCGAAATCAGCATTTTTGGAAGCAAGTCGAATTCTTAAGGGGAAGCATCAGGAACTATACCTGCAAACAAAAGTGATCAATGACCGACTTTTGCAGCTGAAAAAGGACGTGGTAAAAGAGGGTCAGTTTGATTTTGCTGAGTTCCCCATCGATGTAGTCGAGATCGTAGATGCGTTCGTTGATCTTTGTGATCGCTGGTTATCAACACCAGGGAGTTATCTCGAAGACTATTACAACGTCGTCAAAGACTTGTATTATGAGTCGCAAACGTTTTGTCGCATCGCTGGGCTTTATGATGATCATTTCCGGACAATGATAGCCACGTATAAAAGTGAAGTTGAAGTGAAACTAATTTGCTTGGACCCTTCAAGACTACTTCGAAGTACGACGAAAAAGGTAAAAGCGACAGTGTTTTTTTCGGCAACGTTACATCCACTTGGTTATTTTCAAACCGTTTTAGGTGGTGAAGAGGAAGACTATTTTCAAGAAATCCCTTCGCCATTTGATGAAAAAAATGTTGAGGTTCTCCTAAGTCCTATATCGACAAAGTATCAGGACAGGGATGCATCTGTAGATAAAATCATCACAGTACTGAGAGAAACGATCCATCATCGTACAGGTAACTATCTCGTCTTTTTCCCTTCCTATGAATATTTGTCAAAAGTACTCGAGGAGTACGAGGAAATTGCTATGATTGATAAAATAGACTTACTAGTTCAAGCGCAAATGATGACAGAAGAAGAACGAGAGCTATTTTTAGAAAAGTTTCAACCAAAAGAAACAGGAGTACAAGTTGGTTTTGCTGTTCTTGGTGGCATTTTTGCAGAAGGTGTCGACCTCCGAGGAGACAGGCTCAATGGAGTATGCATTGTAGGTGTTGGCCTGCCAAGAATATCTCAAGAGCAGGACTTGATTAAGCAGCATTATTCCCGCCAAGGGTTCAACGGCTTTGATTTCGCCTATGTCTACCCAGGGATGAATAAGGTCCAACAAGCCGGAGGACGCTTAATTCGCTCCGAAGAAGACAAAGGGGTAATTGTCCTTATGGACGATCGTTATCTAACCACCAAATACCGTAACCTCCTACCAAATGAATGGCGAAATTATCAGAGGATATAAACGGACAAGTGGCAATGTATAAAATGTGAATTGTTATTTGCCTATCAAATTGGTTTTAATTTGGTAGGCTTTTTTGAGATAGACTCCTAACAAAAACAAAATACTGGAATTATATGTTAAAATGTAGAAGTAGGTGGATTTATGAAGTTAAGTAATGATAATGAAATAAGGTTTAGGTACTGCCTTGCTAATTTTTGCAGAAGTGCTACGCGCAATTTACAACTACTTATTGCTAACCAAAAATGAAAGGAAACTTTCAGCCCTTGGAGAATATCGCTTCTATACATCAGTATATAAATTTCAATAACTGGGTAATTGTTAGAGGTCGTTTCAATGAGATTGGAGTTGTGTTGTATGAGTTTTAAAGAAATTTTAAAGGAAAGACATAAAGTTGCAGTAACAATGAGTATTTGTATAGGGGGTTTAACCTTAAAATCAGAATGCCCTAAAAGAGGTGAACGTTATGAAAAGATTAATAACGGTATTATTTTTGACTATTCTTATTTCAGGCTGTACATTTGGAAATCAATCGGAGAAAGTTTATGAGTTAACCATATTCTTTGATAACCATCCCAGTACAGAATTTCAACGAGATTTACATAATTTAACAGATGTATATAACATAAGCAAAGTAAAAATGGATTTTGATAAACCATCACATATTAAGAAATTCCCAACATTTTTTATACTCGGTCCTAATGGTCAATTTGAAACAAAACATTTTGAAGAATTAAAGGGTTATCTAGAGGAAGATAATTAAAAGCAGGAGTTCGTGTCATTCAAGAAGAGACGGGCATAACCTTCTTTTTTAAAGTAGAAAAGGGGCGTTTTCAATGAAAAAAAATATCGTGATTGTTTCATTAAGTACTATTTTGGTCTACATGTTTTTCTATATGAACTTTGGTAAGAACGTTGAACATACAGTTTTACAAACCGATGAAATCCCTGCCTTTATACAAGGGGCTATTTTGGACAACGATGATAAAAGTGGGTTTAGTGTGTTTCAAGATGAAGGCAATACCTATATTTACTACAAAAGTGATTCCATTCCAAATGAATATATAACAACAGATTTAGATTTGAAATATAGAGGTGGGAAGTATGTTGCTACTGCAACAGTTACAACTGCTGTTAATATCCCAAATACAGATATACTCATAAAACTGAATAAGATAGTGGATAAAGACCTTGTGTTAAAAGTAAATCTTAAGTAACTTAGTGTTATATTTTGTGATTTTTTCAATACCCAAGTGAACTGTAACTCATATATAAAAAAGCACCAATTGCGGTGCTTTTCTGCTTTTTAGCTTTTACTGTAACGGATTGTGGACTCCCATCGGTGAAACACCAATACCAGACGTGTAATTCATTGCCGCCATTGGTTGAAACATACCGGTCATTTGCATTGTTTGATCTTGCGTAAATGTAGGTGGTTGGTAATAACCATTTTGATTCATCCACGTCCAAATCTCATATGCCATCTCTTGACATAACAACGCTCCGTTTACATGGTACGTACGAAGTTGCGGATCCACACACTCGTTTGCCCATTGCATCCCCATCATCGAACCTGATTTGTGTGCGTTGAGAGCTAAAGTAGCAATTGTTTGGTCAGAAATTGTCTTCACGCTTGCCATAGGTGCTGACATACTAACTTGGTGATGTGAGTAGACATCATTAGGTGTCGTAAAGTTAGGCGTTTGGAAAGCAACCTGTGTACCTCTACCTTGTAAAAGAGTAATACCTTGTTGGTAAGCAAACATCATTCGTTGTTGATGTTTAGCTAAAATTGAACGTAATTGCTGATCGGAACACTGGTTGATAAATTGTCCGTGCTGTTCAATTTCAGCTGCTTTCGTTCTTAGTGCTTCAGACGTTTCTAAAAGTTCATGAGCTGCGATATTCATTAGTGTATTCCTCCATACGATGTGATGTGGGAAAGTCCCATTGAATAGTCTGCACAATCGTTTCATTTCCATGTGAGCAGTAATTGGCAATTTGGCCTTTAAAAAGCCCAACTTTTTGATAATACAAGGTCATTCCCAATCTTTAGGCATATATTGAACGTGAACTAACCAGGGTCTTCGGACTAACAATGAAAAAGTCGAAGGGAATGACAATTATGTACTATGATCAAGGTTTCTATTCTTATCCTACAAGACAAATGTATGATCAGGAACTAAGAAATGCACAAGTAGTAGAGACAATCCGTGAGTGTATGAAAGATGAAGCTTCTACAATCGATTTTTATCAACAGTTAGTCAATATCGCACCGGATCAACAGCATAAAGATGAAATAATACGCGTACTGGAAAGCAAAAAAACGAACCTCAACCATTTTGCAAATTTTTATTGGAATCTAACGGGAAGTTATCTACCGTATCAGCAACAAGAAATACACTGTCCAAATTACCGTGAGGGTCTACAAAAGGTTTATGAGAAGGAAATAAAGAACCTAGAGAATTATCATAAAGGGTACTTAGTTTCGAACGATCCACAAGTTCAATCACTATTTGCGTGGGCATTAACCAATGACCAAGCGATTGCTTATCGGGTAAATGAACTTCGAGTAATGGCAAACCGAAAGACTGATTTTGGCTCGGAACCGTTTGTTATTAATATCGATCAAGCCACCAAAAAAAATCCCACATTTCGTACAGCTCTCTGGACCGGCAAACACTTACAATTGACTTTGATGAGTATTAATCCTGGAGAGGACATCGGTCTAGAAACTCACCCAAACACGGATCAATTCTTACGTGTTGAAGAAGGTGAAGGACTGGTACAAATGGGCGATAAAAGGGAGCGACTTGACTTTCGTCAACAGGTCGCTGATGATGATGTGATCTTAATTCCCGCAGGAAAATGGCATAATCTAACCAACACAGGGAAAAAACCTCTAAAACTTTACTCGATTTATGCTCCACCTGAACATCCATTTGGAACTGTCCACGAAACCAAGGCAATCGCGATGGCTGCTGAAGACCATGATCATTAAAAAAGCATTAACGCGCTAGCTTTACACAATCTTCTGTATAGATAGGGGGAATTCACAACTGAATTCTTCCTGTTTTTTTATGAAGAACTTTCCCTTTTACAATTTCTAACTTCTGACTGGATTGTTTATCTCTCAAGATTGGATTATTCAAGTTATCTTATGCCAATTTTCAATAATACCAACAACTTCAATGAGAGATATTTGAGAGATAGCAGAAAATAAACCTCGAGAGTACTATTTCTGAATGGTGAACTCTCTACAAAACAGTTTGAAGGGTGGTTATATATTTTGAAAAAACTAACGATGTCAATCGCAGTCGCAACACTACTTCTAGGTGGCGTAGCAGGTTGTGGCGCAGATAACCAGACAGGAATGGGGACAAATAACTACCAAGTAAATCGTGCAGCCAATGACGGTATGTTTGGTGGGCAGGGCGCTACTGGTCGTACTGGGGTAACTGGTCAAGGTGGCGGGATGTTCGGTGGACATGGTGCTGGGCAAATTGGAGTTACTGGTCAAGGCGGCGGGATGTTTGGTGGACAAGGTGCTGCTGGAGGTACTGGAGTTACTGGTCATGGCGGTGGTATGTTCGGTGGACAAGGTGCTGCTGGTCGTACTGGGATAACTGGTCATGGCGGCGGTATGTTCGGTGGACAAGGCGCTACTGGACAAACTGGTCGTACTGGGATAACTGGACAAAATGACGGATATTATGGGTTACCTTCTTATGATGTAAGAGGATTTGACGAAAGAGCACTTGGTGGATTAGGTAGGGGTTTAGAAGGTGATGGTAACGTCATGTATGGTGGAGAAGTAATTGGTGGTCAAACTGATGAAACTACTCCTCACGGGCTAGAACGTCACGGTTCGTATAGAGGCCAAAGAGGTACAGGTAATACTGGAATGAACCGATAATTTGCTTAGTGAAGTAAACAGGCGTTGGAAATTTATCCAACGCTTGTTTTTAGTTCTTTATCGCAAGGTTGGCGACAGTATTTCAGTAAAAACGCTTGAATACTCTGTTACTTTTACAAATTTTAGGAGAATCTGGTTTCATTACGCTTTTATTTGGACAGAATTTTCCATTCCTTAGGGGAATTCCCGATTAGTTCTATTCACGCCATTTCAATGGAAAAACAATATGAGAGCCCAACACTAACACAATTTCCAAACAAAAAGACCTTAACAAAAGTAGCTTTTGCTTCGCTACTAATGTTAAGGTCACGCTTCATTTATCTTTCTGGAGATGGTTCACGAACTGTAATAACAGAAGCTGCCATATATTTATGGAAGAACCACTCGCCGACACCTATAACCACTGCCGACATTAAGGCAAGTGAGAAAGGTACACCAATACCATAAATAGCAGGTCCAATTAACCATACCACAGCGGTTGTTAAACCTAGATCTGCAACGGTAACTACTGTATTGTTAGATATTCGAAGAATTCCTATGTCACCAACAACGTAACTTAACGCTGCAATGATGATGGCTAACCAGAAGGTTCCTCCTGCTGGATAATTTGCAAACATGGTCATGACAATTAATAATGCAATGGTTACCATTGCAACTTTTACTAAAATTGCGGATAAATGTCTAATTGAAATCCCCTCCTAAGAGTAGTGTAAGGTTAGTATTAGACCAAATTCGAAATAATATAGCTGAAATCCCCTTTAAATAGTTGCATGTATCTCCAATAAATAGAAACAATTTGGATAAAATACAAAAGTGTTTATCTTATAAACCGATACGGAGGAAAAGCTCATGACTATATTAGAAATGTTTATTCGAACATCCACTGGCTTTGTTGTCCTGTATTTTTTAGCTCGTCTTTTGAATAAAAAGCTTATTTCCCAGATGACATTTTTTGATTATGTAGCAGGGATTACGATTGGGTCCGTTGTCGCTAGTTCAATGCTAATGAAGGATGTGCCAATTTACATTGGTATGTTTGGATTAATCTTATTTTGCTTTTATACGTTTTTAAGTAGTATAACCGCTATCAAAAGCATGTGGGGAAGAAAGATTTTAGAGGATGAGCCGACCTATTTGATAAAAAATGGACAAGTATTAGAAGATGGTCTAAAAAAAGTAAGACTAACAATGGATAGTCTTTTAACAGGCTTACGAAAGAAAGGCTATTTTTATGTAGAGCAAGTGGATACTGCGATATTGGAAACGGATGGTATGATCACCGTTCTTCCTAAAACACCTTATATGCCGGCCACTCAGCAGGATGTCTTCAATGTTCAACTAAGTAGAGGTGTACCACAAGCGTTTATCATCGATGGAAAAGTGATTGAGGGAAGTCTTAAAACGCTTGGAAAAGATTTAAAGTGGGTCGAACAAGTTCTTACTGAGCAAAACATTCCATCAATAAAACAAGTATTTTTTGCTCAAATGGACCAATTGGGTAACATCTATATAGATAAACGAATGGATAAGAATATAAATTTGGAGTATGAATAAGAATACCGCAAGCGTTTTAAGCGAGACAAATCTAAACAGCAACCCTAAGAATTACAGGGTTGCTATAAGATTAATTCACATATTTTCCGTAGTCAGGTACGGCAATCTTGTCAAAATTAGTAGCCAACATTTCCAAGCTTTCCGACAATAAATTCCCTGCCATCGGTAATCCATGTCCAGTAACAGCAACAGTTGGATTTAACCGCTGTAGCGTAATGACAGAATCTTTTGCCGCCTTCCAATCAGGAGTTAAATATCTCGGTGGACCACTAATCTCCTGTTCTACAGTCAGAACTTTATACAAGGATTCTTGTTTAACTGTCACAAAAGCGTCGCCTGCAATTAACGCACGATCTGTATCCCTAAATAACGACACATGCCCAGGCGAATGTCCCGGAGTGTGAATCCAACGAAAGTGGGGCATGTGAGGCACCTTTCCATCAGACGGTAATGCTTCTACTTGATCACCTAAGTTTATCGGCTCATTTGGAAAAATCGGTGACATTTTTGCGACTAATCCACCTTCAACCGATGGATCTGGCTCAGGATAACTCATTTTTCCTGTTAGGAATGGAATTTCTAGAGGGTGAGCATAAACAGGAATATTCCAGTGCTTCACTAGTTCAATCACTGCTCCTACATGGTCAAAGTGCCCATGTGTTAAAATAATTGCTTTTGGTCGACTAATGGAGCCAAATCTCGCCTCAGTCGCAGCAATTATTTCGTCTGCAGAGCCTGGCATACCGGCATCAACTAAGACAAAATCTTTTGAGTCAGGACTACCAACGAAATGAATATTAACAATTTGGATTGTATGGCAATACAAATCAGGTAAAACCTCAATTCCAACTCCATCTGCCATTGATGTAGCTGGGATTGTTTTATAATCACTTCCGTAACTCATTTCCTTTTCCACTATCCAATCTCCTCCTTACGTTCGTACACCTTTCATAGGCGTACATAGATATGTTTTCCACGAAAAGAGGTTATATTTAAGGAAGAAACGTGGCTAATAGGGAATAAATGTTATGAGCCAAAACGATACCAATTATTCCTCGATTAGCACTAACATACATCACAATCACCATGTAAAACCTTGCCTGAACGAACATGTTAAGATAAGATACTAGAATAGTGCAGGTTGACAACCTAGAAGTGACGGTGGTTTTATGAAAATTGAATTAGAGAATGAAGTGATCGAGTGTCATGTTCAATATGAAAAACGGAAAAAACTTTCATTAAAAATTGATACGAACGGATTTATTACGATGAAAGCTCCTCGACATACCAGTGAAGAGATCATTAGAAATGCGATTATCCAACAAGGACCATGGATTTTAGAGAAACTAAAGAACATCAAAAAGGCTCAAGAACTTCCTAAAGCCAAGGAGTATCATGGGGAAGAGAAGTTTCTATATCTCGGTAAGGAATATCCGCTTCACGAATTAATCGATACTAGTGAACTAGCAGAAGAAGACCTACAAAAGGCGTTAAAAAAGTACTATATTGCTAGCTGTAAAAAAATTATTGCCGAACGAATCAAACCATATCAAACACAATTAAAGGTCAAGCCAAAAGTTGTTGAAATAATCGATTCGAAAGTAAAATGGGGCAGTTGTAGTTCAGATAAAAAGCTTTGCTTCAACTACAGACTAGCAATGGCACCAGTTGATGTGATTGATTATGTGATTATCCATGAACTTTGTCATCTTCATCATATGAACCATGACCGATCGTTTTGGCGCCGTGTTGGCAGCATCATGCCGGATTATAAAGAAAAAGAAGCTTACCTAGCAAGATATGGCCAATTTATGACGCTTTAATACTATAGCTACCATTAGACCTATTAGCATAGTTTGGCCAATTGTTTCTTATCGAAAAAACATCCAAAAAAAGAGACCGGGACAAAAGTGTCAGACACCACGCGGATCTGTCGAAATACGGTGCCTGACACTTTGTTTTGTCCCAGCCTCTTTTTCATCACTTGTTTAAAACTCCTAAGTATTCCTTCCAAGGTCCAACATCTTCTTGATATCTTTTTGCCATAATCCGACCCATTTGATTTAGATGAGTAAAATCATGGACTACCCATGTAGAGAGCAATTCTTGGACAGTAACTTTTCCGAAAACAGGGTGAAGTCCTGTTAGCTCAAGATGCAGAGTAGGGTTGACCAATCCTCTAAGTTTTTCAATATTTGCTGTTCGGAGGAGTTGAAATTGGCGGACCCTTTCATTCATTGAGTGTTCCCCTTGACTTTTCATATGTGAAAAACGATCAAATGGTGGAAATGGTTTTCTGTCAGCTTGTGTGAAGATCCATTCTAGCCTGGGAATCCAGTTTGTTTTTTCACATTCAATTAGGTGATTGATCACTTGTGAAGCGTTCCAAGTTCCATCACCTTCATCGCACTCAAGCCAACCCTTACTTAAACCAACAAGTAAGGTCTCAAGAGTAAGTGGAGTTCGTTCTAATATTTCAATTGCTTCCTCGAAGGAAAAGTTCATCGGCATCACTCCTATCCGTTTGGTAGAATATATTTTTCTAGACTAGTACTTAAAACCTAATTATTCTCTAAAATGAAACTTTTTTCCTTTACAGACGTTATATTTACTAGAAACAGAATTGGAGGGACATCATGAAACATCTAAAAGAACTTACTGCCGTTATCGTAGCGATTAGTTTGGTGCTTAATATTTTCTTAGTATCCAAAATAATGAGAGTTGAAGAACAAGTCAATCAGCTTTCTCATGAGCAATATAGTATGATCAACAGGATAGAAAATCAATCAAGTAACATAGGTTATATGCTAGATGAATTCAAGCGAGAACAAAGCTGGATTAGTTCCATTCGAATGGATATTGATACAGAAGGATTACCTGAAAAACCAGCAGCTCTCGATTTTGAGTGGCAAGTAAAGGAGCTTATGGTCAACTCAGAAGTTTTCTTTCATTACAAATACGGTCTAGAAAAAGAGTATCGTAAAGTAGCTGCCATCGACCAAGGAAACGGACTCTTCAAAGCAAAAATCGCCATGAATCTTCCTTTAGAACCTGAATGGCACACCTCGTTTAGTTTTTCATCAAACCAATTAGAGATGGAACGAACGATTGAAGAACGAAACCACCAAGAGTATCAAAAATATGAGCTCTCGTTCTATATCACAGTTGAGAGTGACCAACTTCTGAAAAGCAGTAACATTCAAACCGAGCATATCGGTTACTTAGGAACCAGCTACTACGGGATGATTGAAGCTTATGGACATCAACATGACAGCGGATACCATATTACTGTTAATCGTCCGTCATACTACGGTGAAACGAATATGTCCTTAACAGATGTGTACTTAGTCAAATATCAAAATGGAAAACTGTTAGAAGAAGAAAAGTTATTATTAAATGAATATATAAATGATGGATATATGGAAATGGATGAAGTAGTCGTATTCGAAAAATCGAGTTCTGATGAGAAATTTGACTTTAGTCGGTTACTAATCAGAGTGGTATACAGTGATGGAGCCGTTTTTGAACGTGTGATTTACGGAGAATAATTCCATAGCATAACAGTAATGTCATTTAGGACTGCCATTTATGCAGTCCTTTTTTGCCGAACAAAGAAGATACGCTCGCCAATAAGAAGGAGTTACGATTTTTCGTATTGAATTAAAGAGAAAAAAACGTATCTCTCATTTGCAAGAAGGTAGGATGCAACTAAGGAAAAGTTTGAATTCCTCTTATATTGGATTTCGGGTTTAACTTTTGGATGTTTAACCGATCTGGTGAGAACCAAATTGGGGTCTTTTCTTTGCGATCAGCATCGGCGGTTTGGTTGGTTTAGCAATTCGCTCGAAAATGAACAACGTAAATTAACCCCTAAAGACAAGCACGAAGACTAATCTTCGTGCCTGATAGCTCCATGAGTGAGGATCGCATGAACTCCTTTGACCCCGTTGACTACTTGCGTAATTCTCAAGTCTACAGCTACACTCGCTAGTGCTGTAGCTTCGGTTTTGGTAATACCGTAATACCCTTGGATCAGCTCAACCATTTCGGCTAAAGCGACTGCCGTTGCCTCGTTTAGGTCTTCGTGAAAACCAAAGGTAATCCACCCAGAAGCCGTTTTTGCTCTTGGCATTTGGTAATTGAGGTTATCATGCACAATAAGTGTAAGGTCAACAAAATCCATTGGACATTCAATCGCCGTACCAGAACTCTCTCCGTCTCCTTGTAATGCATGGCCATCCCCTACGGAAAATAAACCTCCTTCAACGGCAATCGGCAAAAACAAACTTGTCCCTTTAATTAACTCTTTACAATCAATATTTCCACCAACATAACGAGGAGGTGCAGTGGGATGAACTCCTTCTTCCGCTGGAGCGACACCTAATAAACCTAAAAATGGCGATAGAGCCACGCTAAATTTGCGATTGCCGATCTTGCAACTGCCTGTCATCGTCGTCGGATTCAGTTTCCAATCGACTTGAAGGCGCTCACTATTTGTCAAACCCAATTTCTCGTTTTGCCAGCTAGCGTTTCCGCCCGCCCAATTTCGACCATACCAGCCAGGTACTAAATCGTTGATACGGACCTCAAGGACCATTCCGGGTTTGGCTCCTTCAATAGCAATTGGACCGAAAATTGGGTGACCAGGTTTAGCCTCGTTTTCCCTAGAGGTAAAAATCGTACGTTCAACCCCTTCCTCTGGTGAATAGCCCCATTGGATATCCAGTGTCTTTAATTGAATGGAATCGCCTGAATGGATTTGTAAAATCGGTTCATAGTCCTTACTAAAAGATCCGTGAAGATTTTTAGAGTGTAACTCAATTTTATGTATCAAGAACGATTGCCTCCTTTTATAAGTAGTGATTTCATTATAGTCATTTTAGGACGGAATGGAAATGCAGTTTTGCAGAGGGTGGAATCAATCTAAGAGGACATACGTTCCGTTATTTTTGAAAAAAAGGACAAATTTGAAATTTCGAGGACATACGTTCCGTTATTTGCCATAAAAACCTGAAAAAACAACGCTTTTACAAAAATAAGCGCAGCTGTGGCCGCGAAAATGTAAAAATGGCCAAAACTCATAAAATAACGGAATCTCTGTCCTCCAAAAATCTAAGTTTGCTAGTTTGAAAATAATTTCTCATTTTCTAAAAAACTCTTGTAACGAAATGGTAACTCGTGGTACTACATAAATGAAACCAACATCATAAGGGAGGGGCAGCATATGGAGTTGGAACAATTATATAAAGACATTCAACCGAATATTTATGCCTTTTTCTATGTGAAAACACTAAATAGAGAGGTTTCGGAAGATCTTACCCAAGAAGTGTTTTATCAGGCGGTAAAAAGCTTTGGGACATTTCAAGGGAAATCGAATGTAAAAACGTGGATATTTGCAATCGCGAATAATGTTCTAAAAAAGCATTATCGCTCGAAACGATATCGAAATGAATTAACGGAACAACTGCACATAGAACCTTCTGACATTGAATCCACAGAAGCTCATGTTCTAAAAAAAGAGGAAAAACTGCGCATCATTCGTCTTATCCATAATCTCGATGAACGATCAAAGGAAGTCGTGATGTTACGTATATACGGAGAATTATCCTTTAAAGAAATAGGCGAGCTACTAGAAAAAACGGAAAACTATGCGCGAATTACGTTTCACCGAGCAAAGCTCAAAATGCAAAAGGAGTTGAGTAGAGATGAAGGATGACGTCAAAAAACATATAATTGAAGACTTACTACCGCTATATGAAGAAGGTCTCCTTAGTGAGGAAACAGCCGTTTGGCTAAAAGGTGAGCTTCAACAAAACGAGGACCTTAAGGAGTTAGTAGAATTGTCAGGCAAAGACTTACCTAAGACTGAGATCGAGTCTCCGGTAGATACCAATAAAATGTTTCAACACATCAACCGAAGATTGTCACTTTATCAAATTATCTTTGTAGGCCTTTCGTTTTTATTAGCGATTCATACATCAATCTTAAATAATAGCTTCGGCTTTATTTTATGGTATACAGTCCTAGGGAGTATCACCTTTCTTTTTTACAAGGACCTAAAAATTGTATTTTACATTGCCTTTTTACCGATCTTTTTTTGGTCAATCGGGACGAACATCTCAGATTATTATGCTGGCCATCTTATTCCCGGAACAACATTCCTAGAGTTTCTCACAAACAGTGTCCTAGGCTCGTTGTTGCTCTCCGTCATTCATTTTATCTTTGCACTTATCGGTAGTCTAATTGCTTGGCTGATCTTGAAGTTACAGGAAAGGAACTGAGATACATGTTGAAAAAAATCATTTTAAGTACAGCATTACTACTGCTCGTTGGATTGGTTCTGTTTGTCTATAACGAATTTAACGGAAATCCAATTAGTGAATATCGCGCCGAAAAAGCGTTGCAAACGTTTTTAGCAACGAACTATCCAGAGAATGAGTATCGAGTTAACGATGGCTCCTATGATTTTAAGTTTAACGAATACTTTTTTATGGTAAACGAAATCGGAACTGGAACAGTAGTAGCTGAAGAGGTTGGAGCCGAGTCAAAAACTCCACCAATCGAAAACTACCATTTTACCGTACGAGGCTTCGTTTTCCCAAAAGTAAACTTTGATGGGATTCGATCATCACGATTAGACCAACCGTTAATGATGCGACTAGGAAAAGAAGCAAGTAATGAGATCTTCAAAGAACTTCAACAACATATAGGGACAATTCACCATGTGGAAGTAACTCTTGAGGTATTGAAAGGTCAGTTTGAAGGACGAGTAGATTGGGAACGGACGCTACCATTAGACAGACCGTATCAGATTTTCATCGTACTAAACGCAAGTGAAATGAACGCAGACGATGTTTATCAAACAGCCAAAGCTATACAGAAATTATTAAATGAGCTAAACTATCAGTACGGAAGTGTCAACATCAACGCGAATATGATTGACTCTACTAGTATCTCAAAAGACCACAATGGTTACGTCAAGTATGCCCTTGGCTTTCGTAAAGATGACATCATCAAAAGAAACGATGTAGAAGAATTTTAAACTCAAAAGTGAATAGCTTTTGAGTTTTTCCGTTCTATGGGCTGTACAAGCTTAATAAAATAGTTAAACTAGAGGAATAGAACTAGGGGAGGGGTTACACGATGGATGATCACCTACATTATGACCGTTTTGGCGAAATAGAAACTTGGGTCATCAATGGCAAAAAGTATGTTTGGAATGATGGGTTTCATATTCCAGTGCAGGAATTAAAAAAGCTGGCAATTCATCAACTACCTTTAAACGAAAAAGTTCAACCTATCGATAAAGAAGATGAGAACTATATTGTCCCTACATTTCCTGATCTACACCTGATTCGAACAGAAAAAGGGATTGTTCTAAACGTAGAAACCATACTTTCTACCACTCATTGGACACACCCAGTTGTATCAATGCATTGCTTTTGCGAATGTTTGATAGAGGAAGTCAATAGTAACGAGGAATTTCATTTAATTGAATACTCGGACGACGACTCATCCAATCAAATGATTGTCTATGAAACCCTGCTCGTTGATGTCCAAACTATGAATGAGGCACTAAAATCAGCGGTGCATTCTCTAAAATCACTAGAAAAACGAGTCAACTGGAGAATTGCTGACAAAGTGAGAGAATGGGCAAGTGAGATAAAGCCAAATGAATAATCTTTGTACGCGTGATTTGAATAATCACAATGTAGTGGAGGCTTACTTACATAAGCCTCTTTTTTTGTAGTTTAAGAAAGCATATAATTCAACGTAAAAATTGTCTAGCTCCAGGCGCCATCTGCTCGTGGGGTTACTCGTAGCAAAGAGCCAAGAGGCAACTCAAAGGTGTTCTTGGCTCGAGGTCAAATAACCTGACCAAGGAAAAAGTGATCTTCCTTTTTCCTAGGGCGCCTTGCGCTTTTCTTATTAGTTCAATTCAAGGATTTAAAGTTATGCTGCTATACAGAACACAAAAGAATTGCCCCACACCAGTCAGGATCATTGACCTACTATCCTTTTGTTAACCAGATAAAAAAGTACCAGTAATCCCCAATCCAATAACCTATCCCTAGGAACAAATCCCTGCACCTTTTTATGTATTTTTAACAAATATTGGTAAAGAGGTTGAATCCCTAGTTTATTAACTTATAATTTAATTCAGATAAAAAATCTTTGTTTCAATGAAACAAATAGGGAAAAGGAGATACATATGAAAAAGAAAACGATAATCATGATTGTAGCTTTATTATTCGTTAGCATAGGTTTTTCAGGTGTAGCAGGGTACGCGATGGGACAAAATGATGTGATTGCTAAACTCGCTAAACACATTAAAATTACCAATGACGGACGAGAGATTGATACAGGAAATGATGTACCTTTGTTGTATAATAACCGAACCTATCTACCAGTCCGAGTAGTCAGTGAAGCCTTAGGATATGATATTGAATGGTTTAGCGCATCGAGTACTGTGAATATTTCAAAACCAGATAGTGCCTATCCAATCATTTCGAAGGATGGAGTTGAAATCGTAGATTCATCAGCTTCAGTAACCATTAGAGGAGATACTGCTATCCATTCAGTTTCTGTGATCATTAACCAAACAAAAAGTTTCAGCTATGAGCCTATCTTAATTTTTGAAGTCTTAAAAAATGGTGTTGTAGTAGATTCGCAACTGGTAGAACTAGAAAAAACTACTGGCAGATATGTTAAGGATATTAAATCTAGTCAGTTCTTCCATTCACTCGGTACTAGTTTGACAGCTGATGAGAAACTTAAAAAATATAACGAGCAGTACTCGTACAGGTTAAAAATTAAATAGTCCTATTTAAAGGTAACTGTTCAAAAAAACATATAGCAGTAGTTAGCAGTAAGCTAGCTACTGCTATATGTTTGCCCGTTCCTAAAGTCTCAGCGTGTTACTTAGAATAAACCCCGTCAAAGTCCTCTAATAATAAAAAGGTTTCCCTCTGTTGCACTGAGGAAACCTTTTTATCCTATATTTCAATGATATTTTTTGGAGTATAGTCTGACGGAGGTGTAGATAAGAAATCACTTCGATCAGAGATAATCTCTCTTTTTCGTAAATCCCTGTAAATTTTTTGGAGATTTTCTAAATAAGGCAGATAAATATGCTTTATCACATCTTCATGAAAGGCTAGCTTTTCCAGCTTCCAAAGTTCAAATTTGTTCGAGTGTAGCATGAGTAAACTGCCAAAGTGATAACAGACTAGCGGAGTTTCTCCCAGAAGGATTCGTTCTTTGTCTCGTTTCACTTTCAGATCTGATTTCATGACTAAGTTCCAAGGGGCAGCATCGATTCCTTTATGACCAATGGTCTTAATGTTGGAAAATAGATGAGGAACTTGGTTTAAATATTTTTGATCCCCCCACCTAGTCGGATCATCGAACGAGTCATAGCACCAGTCTAAGCATTTCTCTTCCCACCAATTAAGAATTTTGCGACTATTAGGTTCTTGCTTGAAGCCAATCAGACCAGCTTGGTAAACACCGTGAAGGCTCTCAATGTGTTTCGTGCTTCTTTGTTTACTTAAGAAAACAGAAGAACTAGACCAAGAGTCAAATAATGGTTTTGGGCTACTATAAAAGTACATATCTGCATCACAATAGACTAAATGATCAATCTCACTAAATGTATTTAGAACAAAGTTACACACTAATGGTTTCATTGTCCAACACGTTTCAGTTAGGGTCCGTTCTTCGTAATCTTCGCTAAAGGATCCATGATGAATTTGTGATGCAGTGATCAGAGTAGCATGAGGTAGAGCCAACTTTTTGAGAGCCGAGAGACTTTCTTGATCCATACAACAAATCCAGAGATGAAATGCTTCCGCATGTTTTTCAAGGGAGTGATACAATGCGAGTCCTTTAATTAAATATTCCTTGCTTACAATTGTGCAAAAACAATAATAGTCTTCAGATTCATCCATAAGTACCCGTAATGGCGTAAACTTATAATAGTTTTTAATTTTTGAACGTTCTTTATCATTGAAGTAATTTTCTACTTTTATTCCTGCTATTTTAAGCTCCTCGATCACTTTACGTATTTTTCTTATATAAGGCTCGTAAAGGTGCTTCTTTATCATTTTCGGAATTTTTATATTATGAAGTGACCATAGCTCATATTCATCTTCATTCATGACTGATAAACAGGCGAAATGGTATGCAACGATTTTATCTTTATTAAGATAGACGTCATTCTCTTTTATCTCAATCTTATAATTATTATTGTAGACACAGTTCCAAGGCGCAGCATTAATCCCTAAATGTTTAGAAATTTTCACAGTTTTGTAAAGCTCTGGAATTTTATCAAGATATTTTTGATCCCCAAATCTTCGGCCATCGGACATTTTATAACACCATTCTATACACCTTTTCTTCCACCATTTAAGAGCTCTTAAACCAGAGCGATCGTTTCGAAACCCAACCATACCAGCTTGATACTTCCCGTATTTTTTTTCCACCCATTCTAAGTCACGCTGTGTCGTCAAATAGACAGATGCGGATCCCCATTCATCAAAGATTTCTTTAGGGTCAGAGAAGAAATATAAGTCCCCATCTATATAGAGGATGGACTCTAAATGATAGCTTGTCAGCAAGTATTCGATAAGTGGTGCTTTTATCGTCCAACAATATTCATTCATTTGTCGTTCCTTCTTAATGACTTTAAGCGTACTATTTTCAATTTGTTTTACCATAAAAAAGACCATATGTGGTTTTCTGAGCTTTTTTAATAATCTAAAAGCCTCTCGATCGATACAACATACCCATAGCTTAAACCGATCTGAATGATCAACTAAAGAATCATATAAACTCAAAACCCTTAAGACATAATCCTTGCTAGCGATCACAGTTATATGGTAAAGATCCTGATTGTTATCAACATCTCCAATGATTTTTGAGTTATACGGAAGTTGAAAAAAAGATTGACTACTACTATTCTCAGACATTTCCTTACCTCATTTCCTATTTTTTTACTCTTAGTTAACGTATGTATCCTATTGATTCTTGTTCTAGTCGATGAACTATTTTACAATAAATGGGAATTTTTTAATAAATTCATAGACTCTCATACAAACAATAAAGGAGCAAATTCCATATGCTTTTATAGTTACGAGAAAAAGGGGGGTTGATTAGATTATAGAAAAACGAAATTTATACAATTAAGCAGAGAAAAGCAAGAGGAGGTATATGATGAAAGTAGTTATTTTAGCAGGAGGATATGGAACAAGATTAAGTGAAGAAACAAAAGTGAAACCAAAACCTTTAGTTGAGATAGGTGACATGCCAATCTTATGGCACATTATGAAAATATATTCAACATACGGATATAATGATTTTGTCATTTGTCTTGGCTATAAAGGTTATATGATAAAAGAATTTTTTAAGGACTATTTGTTAAAAAAAGCGGATGTTACCTTTGATTTTTCAGGGGACCAAGAACAAATACGCATACACAAAGAAAACATTGAGCCTTGGAAAGTAACTTTAGTTGAAACAGGTGAAAAATCAATGACGGGTGGCAGATTAGCTAGAGTCAAACCGTATTTAAACAATGATACGTTTATGCTAACTTATGGAGACGGCTTGTCAGATGTAAATATTGCGAAACTAGTAAAATTTCACAAAAATCATGGGAAATGGGCTACTTTAACAGCGGTGCAACCAGAAGGCAGATTCGGATCCCTTGATTTAACATCAGAAAATCAGATTAACAAATTCATAGAGAAACCACGAGGGGATGGTAATTGGATAAATGGAGGCTTCTTCGTCCTAGAACCTAATGTCTTCGATTATATTCATGGTGATGCTTCGGTGTTTGAAACGGATGTATTACCAAAGTTAGCCCGCGATCAGCAACTAATGGCATACAAGCATCATCAATTCTGGAAACCGATGGATACATTAAACGATCGAAATAACTTAGAAAAACTATGGAAAGATGGAAATCCCCCATGGAAGAAGTGGACAAATCATGATTCATAAAGAATTCTGGAAAGATAAAAAAGTGTTTTTAACAGGTCATACCGGCTTTAAAGGTACGTGGTTAAGCTTATGGTTAACAGAACTTGGGGCAAAGGTCACTGGTTATGCACTTGCGCCTCCAACAAACCCTAATCTTTTTGATTTAGCTAAAATAGAAGAACTCGTAGATTCAAGAATTGGAGATATCAATGATGCCCAAAAGCTTAAAAACTCCTTACTAGAGTCAGACGCTCAGATTGTATTTCATATGGCCGCTCAGCCAATTGTTGGAGACTCCTATAAAGATCCTGTTGGAACATTTCAAACGAATGTGATGGGAACCTTGAATGTTTTAGAGGCGGTCCGGGAAGCGGTAGAGAAGGGAAGCCCTATTCGTGCAGTAGTGAATATTACTACTGATAAGTGCTACGAAAACCAAGAGTGGCATTGGGGCTACAGAGAAAATGAACCATTAGGTGGAAGCGACCCTTATTCTGCAAGTAAAGCATGCTCAGAGATAGTAACATCTGCGATGAGGAAATCGTTTTTTGAAAATAACCCTAACACAAACGTAGGTATCGCTACTGCTAGAGCAGGAAATGTCATCGGGGGAGGCGATTGGTCACCTGAGCGGTTAATCCCGCAATGTATTGATGCGTTACTTCATAAAAAACCGCTAAGCTTAAGAAAACCAAAAGCAGTAAGACCTTGGCAGCATGTCTTAGAGCCATTGGCCGGTTATTTAGTGTTAGCCGAAAAACTATACGAAGATCGAGATAAGTTCTCACAAGCATGGAATTTCGGCCCTAATTACCAGGATTGTCGCGAAGTAGGTTTCGTCGTAGAAAGGCTTGTTGAATTGTGGGGAGAAAAAATCAATGTAGAGGTATCTAGTGACAAACCATATGCTGAATCAAATTTACTAAAGCTGGACTATTCAAAAGCAAAAGCACTCTTAGGATGGCAACCTGTATGGAACTTAGAGCAATCACTTCAGCATATTATTGATTGGACCCTGTCATACAAAAATCAGGAGAATATTCGTGAGGTGACAAAGCGTCAAATCAACGAATATATGGCAGGGTTTAATAAGAGGAAGGGTCCAAATGGTTAACTTAAAGGGAGTTAGAGTATTTGTTACTGGTGCCACAGGGTATATAGGTTCTTCTTTAACCAAAAGGCTTGTAAAAGAAGGAAGCAGTGTACACGTGTTAGTTCGTTCAGCATCTAACAAACATGGGTTAAGGGAAGTCATAGACCAAATTACTGAGCATGTCTATGATGGGACTTATCAATCCATTGATCAGGCGATTCGTGACTCGAAGCCTGAAATCGTCATTCACCTTTCTTCCTTCGCTTCCATTAGTTATGAAACAAAAGACGTGCCTGCTATGTTAGAAAGTAATATTGTTTTTGGAACTTATCTAGCGGAAGCAATGGCTAACCATAAGGTGACAAACTTATTAAATACAGGGTCATTTGCACAACATTTTCAACAAGAAGATTACTATCCCAATAGTCTATATGCAGCCACCAAACAAGCATACGAAGATGTATTACTTTATTATACAAAACACTCTATATTAAACAGCATTACCTTAGTACTCTTCGACAATTTTGGTCCGAATGATCCCCGTCCTAAGATTATGAATTTACTTTATCGTTCAATGAAGGACGGAACAACACTTCTCATGTCTCCAGGTGAACAATGGATGGACCTGTTGTATATAGATGATGTAATAGAGGCCTATATTCAAGCTGCTTCTCTTCTTATGGAAAATAAAGTGCTGGGCTCACTACGCTATGCGGTAGGAAGTGAAAAGCTCATTCAATTAAATAAGCTCGTTTTGTTAATGGAACAGCTTTCTGGAGAGAAAATTCGAGTCAAGTGGGGAGCCAGAGATTATCGATCAGGTGAAATCATGATACCATGGCGAAAAGGCGTACCACTCCCTGGCTGGAAACAATCCATTCCATTAGAACAAGCGATAGACAGATTTATTAAAGAAAACGATCAATATAGAACCTAACAAACTACTTGGAAGGGAGCTTTCAAAAAATGAAAACAGTTGTATTCATAAGCGGTCCCTCTGGGTCAGGGAAATCGACAATGAGGAAAATATTAAAACAAACCTTAGGCTCACATTTTAATAACCGAATTGCAGGAGTTGAGGTAGATGATATATATCGCTTCATCGACCCTCATTTTAACGCGAAAAATCATCTTGAAATTTGGAGAATGGCAAGAGAAAGTACTGGTCATTTAGCTAATGGAATGCTCAAGAGCGAAATTGACAGTGTATTTATTTTTGGGAATACAATATTTTCAGACGAACAACTCCAAGATGTAATGAAAAATATTCATAGTGAACATGAGATAAAGTACTTCCATATGACATTATCTCCAAATCTAGAAGCCTTGCAAGAGCGACTCAAAAAAAGACAAAAGACTGTCCCTGATTGGCTAGGTAGTCACTTAGCAGAGCGACAACCATTTCTTCATGCAAAGTGGACTAACGTGATAGATAACACAACTAAAACGCCAGAAGAAACGTTAGAAAAAATTTATAAGCTTATAGAAAAAAACAAGGATATGAAAAGTTTTGCTAATAAGTCACACCCTAGCTGGTTAGATCGAATTTATAAAAGAAATAAGTAAAAATGATAACTCTATCTCGCTTACGGCCAGACGATTTATTCGTTTGGTCTATTTGTCGTTGACGTGAAAATAGATGGTAATAAATGATGGAGAAGAACCAAGGATCGTCTAGTTATGCAAACAATTTTGTAAGAATGTATCTAGGATGGTTATAAAACTATACAACCAGTAGTCCTAGACATAGTATAGTAACAATCGTAATGCCATTTAGTATTGCTTTAAGCAACGAGGAACTAGTTTCCAGGAGAGGTGAAGATATGGTAACCATTATTACAGTGACAAATCGGCAACGATTTATGGACAATGTATTTTCTAATTACAAGAGACAAAGGATTGCTGCAAAAGAATTAATTATCATTATTAATAATGATGATATTGATATAAAAAAATGGCATTCAGCAGCAAAGCGTTTAAAAAATGTAACCATTTTTCGTTTGCCATCAAAAATAACGTTAGGTGAATGCTGTAACTATGCTATTTCTAAGGCTAAATATGGAATTATTGCAAAATTTGATGATGATGATTACTATTCTTCTCGCTACCTACTTGAGGATACGAAAGCTTTTAAAGACCCTAAAGTACAATTAGTTGGGAAGCGCGAGCATTTCGTCTATTTTAAGAACTCAAGTCAATTAGGGTTACGAAAAACCCATAAAAATAGTCCATTACCAGGTGCAACGTTAATCTTTCGGAAAAAAGCCCTTAAGAAAGTAAAATTTCGAAGTTTAAACGAGGCAGAAGATGTGATGTTAACAAGGGATTTCAAAAATAAGGGCTATAAAATTCGTTATAGTAACCATTACAACTACGTTTGTATCCGTTATGAGAATTCACACCATACCTGGAAAATAAATGACGAAGAGCTTATAAGGTACTGTAAGAATATTAGAAAGACCAAGAGTTTTAAACCGTTTGTGAAATCAAAAAAATAAAGTAAACGGTAATTTACAATAATGTGAGGTGAATGACGTGGTATCGATCTTCACTGTTACAAACCGAGAACGATTCATGAATAATATATTTAAGAACTATCGAAAACAAAAAGTAAAATCAAAAGAATTAATTATTGTTTTAAATGACAAGAGACTTAATGTTCGTAAATGGAAAAAGGAAGCTAAAAAATATAAAAACGTATCAATTTTCCAAGTAGGAGCAGAGAAAACACTAGGAGAATGTTGTAATTTAGCGATTAAAAAAGCTAATTATAGTTTGATCGCAAAATTTGATGATGACGACTATTATTCTTCGAAGTACCTGGCCAAGGATATTAAAGCATTTGATGACCCCACCGTACAAGTCACTGGAAAAGCCACCCATTTTATTTATTTCAAAAAGAAGAAGTTATTAGCAATTAGAAAAACAGATATTTCTAGCCCTTTAATGGGCGGAACATTGATCTTTCGAAAAGAAGTAACAAGAAAGGTGAAATTTCAATCAGTCAATGTCGGCGAGGACACTTACTTCCTTAAGGATTGTCAAAAAAATGGTTACAAACTTCATTATTCAACTATGCATAACTATGTTTATATAAGATACGATAACTCACATCACACCTGGAAGACGTCTGAGAAAAAATTGCTTAGGTCAACCGAACATATCTGTAAGACCAAAAACTTTCGGCGTTTTGTAAAATCTTGACCCTATACCGATTTAGGTTTTAATTTTTCATAAAGGCAATCGAACACGACCTCACTCTGGCAACATACACTTTTTTACTATTTAATTAGCAGACCGAACAGTAACTGTTCAGTCTGCTTAACCAATCGTAGATCCAAAAATAAATTAGACTAACAAATAGGGTACTTGTCGTTGCATTTACTCTTGCTACGCATAGGTTGTAAATATGATGAAAATATCATGAAGGTTGTTCATTGTTAAACTAATGCTAGTGAGAGGTGTATGTAGCATGAAAGTTCTAGTAATAGGTATGGGATATGTTGGAACGACGTTAAGTCTAGTTTTAGCTAACGAAGGGCACCAAGTCACTGGTGTTGATATAGATGAAGAAAAAATCACAACTTTAAAAAATGGAAAGTTATATTTTTATGAACCTGGCCTAGATAAGCTTCTTGAAGAACACTTACAAAATCAAACGATTACATTTTCAACAGATATACAAACAGGGATCAAACAGAATGACGCGATATTTATTTGCGTAGGTACCCCTCAATCAGAAGATGGCAGCCCAGATCTACAATATATATCTACATCTGCGAAACAAATTGGACAATCAATGAACGATTATAAACTTGTTATTATAAAGAGTACAGTTCCAGTTGGCACATCTGAGCTTGTGAAGCAATTGATAGAAGAAGAGCAGCTTCGTAAATATCCGTTTGACGTTGTTTCAAATCCCGAGTTTCTTCGTGAAGGTAGTGCATTATATGATAGTCTTCACCCAGATCGAATTGTAATTGGCAGTTCAAATGAACGAGCATTAATTCAAGTCAAAAACCTATTTATTAATTTACGCTGCCCGATAGTAGAAACAACACCAAGAACAGCTGAGTTAATTAAATACGTTTCAAATTCCTTTCTGGCAACTAAGATAACGTTTATGAATGAGATTGCCAAACTTTGTGATTCACTCGGATCGAATGTGAATGACATCGCTCGTGGGGTTGGACTTGACCACCGCATTGGACCAGATTTCTTAGAAGCCGGTATCGGCTATGGTGGATCATGCTTTCCAAAGGATGTCAAAGCACTCTTAAAAATGGCTGCAGCACAGAAAGTTGAATTGCAGATTTTGAACAGTGTAGACCAAGTCAACACTACTCAGTTTATGTACCTTATCCAAAAACTTGAAGCGAAATTAGTGTCCTTTAAGGATAAGCGTGTCGCTGTATTAGGTGTTTCGTTTAAACCGAATACAGATGACGTAAGAGAGTCACCTGCATTGTCAATTATTCATTACCTTCTAAACCAAGGTGTGAAAGTAAAAATCCACGATCCGATCACTCGATATTCTGAAGTAGAACAATCTGCGACAGTAGAAGAAGCGGCAAGTGGGGTGGATGCTATCGTAATTTGTACGAATTGGCCAGAATACAAAGAGGTCGATTGGAAGCATATAAAAACTTTGATGAGGATGCCAATTATTTTTGATGGTAGAAATATGTTGCCCGCTAGTGAACTCTCCAATCTCGGTTTCTATTACCAAGGGGTTGGTGTAGACCACAATGAATAGGTATGCACCGTGCCCTTCAGGATTACTATCACATATACTCTAGTACTATTTCTTTTTTCACTGAAAGTAAAATTTCTATATTTCGTGTTGAGGTGAAGAAATGAAAAATCTATTATTCGTTGGTCATGACTTTAAATTCATGACTGACATCATTAAGTTTTTCGAAAAGAAAACCAATTATAAAGTAAAATTCGATAAGTGGAAAGGTCATTCAAAGCATGATGAAAAGAAAAGCTTAAGAATGTTAAAGTGGGCTGACATCATTATTGCAGAATGGTGTCTTGGCAACGCTGTCTGGTATTCAAAAAGAAAATTACCTCATCAAAAGTTAATTGTCCGACTTCATCGTCAAGAGTTATTCAGTAAGTATATTGAGGATCTAAAAATAGAGAACATAGATAAGTTCATATGTATTGCTCCTTATCTAAAAGAAGAGGTTGAGAAGAAACTAGGATTACCCCAAAATAAATCGATTTTAATCTACAATACTACGAATGTAAAACGCTTTGATCAGTCAAAGGCAAAAAACTCTATGTTTAATCTTGGAATGCTAGGCTACCATACAAAAAGAAAAAGACCTGATAAAGCTATCGATATATTTGAGAAACTAAAGAGCAAAGATGAACGCTTTACCCTAATCTTAAAAGGGCAGCATCCCTCGAAAGTTAGGTGGGTGTGGAAAAAAGAAGAAGAAAGGGAGTATTACAAAAGATTATTTGCACGAATTAAATCATCCCCTTACAAGGACTCAATTATATTTGACGATTTCGGCAATGATGTTCATGAGTGGTTTAAACATATTGGTTTTATTTTATCAACAAGTGACCATGAAGGTTCTCACCAAGCAGTTTCAGAAGGTATGGCGTCTGGAAGTTTACCCATGATAACCGGATGGAAGGGAGCTGACCTTATTTATCCGAAAGAATATGTAAAGCAAACCACCGATGAGGTCGCAAAGGAAATTATAACCTATGTAAACAACACAAGTGAGTACAAGAGAAAACAAAAACAATGTATCAAATACTGCTATCAATTCTTTGACAAGAAAATCATTTGTCGCCAATGGCTTGACCTTCTATCAAATTCATAATCTAAGTGTTCATCTAGGAGGAGATGAGATTGGAAGTAGATATAAATAAAGAAGTGACAGCAATCATTAAAACGTTTGAGCGGAAAGAGTGTTTAGACAATCTTATTAACAGTATCAAATATTATTATCCTGACCTCCCTATTATTGTAGTAGATGATAGTAAAAATCCTACTCCACGGCAGGATGTCGAGTACCACATTCTCCCATTTGATAGTGGTGTTTCAAAAGGCCGCAATTTCCTCGTAAGTAAAGTTAAAACACCCTATGTTCTAGTTCTTGATGATGACTACCAATTTATTAAAGAAACGAAAATAGAAAAGCTACTAGACGTCTTGAAAAATACCTCAATCGACATGATTGGTGGCCGGTGGATCATGAGGAAGGATGGCAAAATTAAACTTCATAGTTACCACGGTCAACTTAAAATTCGAGATGGGCTTTTATACCACCTCAAGAAGTCAAAAGGCAAAGAAAGTGGCTACAAGCTTTACGACATTATTCACCAATTTTATTTAACACGAACAGAAACATTAAAAAAGTATCCCTGGGATGAAAATCAAAAAGTCTGTGATCATATAGATTTTTTCTTAAACTGTAAAAATAAGCTTAAAATCGCTATTCATCCTGAAGTATTAATTTTTCACAAAAAATACCGCGATGATAATTACAGAAAATATCGGGGTAGGAGAGATATCTTCGCTCCTAAGTTTTTGCTAAAACACGGGATTACAACACTTAAAAGAAAAAGGGTATCTCACTGGCAATCCTCAAATGAACTTAAGTATCTACTAAGTAAAGAGACTAAAAAGTACTTTCGCTTTAAGGGGTGAAAGTATGACTACAACTACATGGGGCAGGTACGCTGTGAAGACAACTCCCATTGGGGTTGGATATCAGGGACAAATATATAAAGGCTACGACAAAATCACTCATAAAAGAATCGCTATAAAAAAAGTGACCAAATTAAAGTATGCACATAGGGAATTAATGATATTAAAAAACCATGGGACACATCCATGCATACCCAAATTATACGGTTACTTTACCAGAAGAAATCAAGGCCATATTGTCATGGAATTTATTAAAGGGGTTTCGTTACTAGAATTAAAGAAAGAACTCCAAGAAAAAGAGGTTGTTCGCATTATCATTGCTGTTCTAGAAGGGTTTGAACACTTACATCAAAAAGGTTATTTGCATTGTGATGTTGCTCCACAAAATATTATGATTGACGACAAAAAGCTATCAAATGTAAAAATTATTGACTTTGCAAATAGTGTTCAAAAAGGAAAGAAGGGTTTGTATCAAGGGAAGAAATATAAAAAGAAAAACCCTTATGGCCCTCCAGAATTAAGAGAGAAAAAATGGGAATTAAATGATAGCACCGATTTGTACGGAGTAGCTGCTACATGTGTTTATTTGTTGAATAAACATGAACCCCAATACAGTGAAAAACACAAAACCCATATGTTTTCAATAGATAATGAAGGGCTAATGCGCATCCTCCAAAAAGCAATGCATCCTGATAAGAAGAAAAGGTATTCGAGCGCAAGGGAAATGATTAATGCGCTACAACCATTTGCCTAAAGGAATGATTGTTATGTTTAATAAAGAAAAAACGATAGAAAGTCAACTAGTAAGAATTGACGACTATTTTAAAATTCAACAAACCATACGATCCAATGAAAAAGCACCGAGTCTCGCTTTTGGGATTTCTCTTAAGAGTAAGAGAGTTTCAAAAGATTGGAATTTAATCGAAAAAAATCTGTCAAAAACGTTAAGAACAATTTTGAACAACACAGATAAGCACTTTCAAGTTGTCATAGCAGGCCACGAAAAACCTGATATTCCTGAAATGCTAGATAAACAAGTGACTTGGTTACAAGTAGATTTTGACCCACCAACCAAACCAAAAGGATTTAGTCCGGATAAATTCAAAAAAAGGACGGTGATTGGGACATATTTAAGAAAAAGTGGCTTTACAGGATATTTTATGCCTCTAGATGCAGACGACTGGGTTCATTACCGTTTTGTGGAATATATTCGTTCGCAACCAATCACTGATGCTTTTGTCATCGAGAAAGGGTTTATGACGAACATAAAAAATCAAGAAATATGGTTAAGAGAAGATTTTTTTAAGGGATGTGGAAGTGGAGCAATCTTTTATTTAAAAAACAAAGACTTTCCGAAATTTTCGTTAAAAAAGGAAGTAAAACGTAAATTGTTCCGATTAACACTAAAAACTCATCCAAGAATTTTAGAATTCTTGGCTAGAAAAAATAAAAAATGTACAATCATTGACCTACCACTAATGACCTACGTATTTGGCCATGGTGAGAATAATAGTATTATCAAAGGGAAGAAAGAAGCAAGTAGATCCGCGGACTATTATCATACTAAGGGAGAACCGATCGACATGTTGTTTTTTAAACACTTCAGAGTTTAAGTAGAACCTTCTCTCATTGGGGTGATATCATTTGAACACTCAAATCTGGAATAACTATCGGGTAGAAAGGCATCCCGTTGGTAAAGGAAAAAAAGGGAATATTTTTCGGGGCTATGATGCTATCAATAAAAGAGATGTCGCAATTAAAAGAATGAAAGACATTGAAGGAGCCAGAAAAGAAGCTGCGATTATGAAGGAGTACTCCCGTCACGATTTCTTACCAACGTATTATGACTTTTTTATCGATGAAAGATACGCATATATTGTCATGGAATGGATTGAAGGTAAGAGTATGAAGAAAAACAAAAAAAAGCTAAAGTCTAAACAGGCATTAACGTTCACCTTGAAAATATTAGACGGACTTCATCATCTTCATAAAAGCGGGAGCGTACATTCCGATTTACACCGTGGAAATATTATGCTACTTGCACCTAATTATAAGTCGTTAAAGATCATAGATTTTGGAAATGGAAAGCTTATTGAAAACAAAGCTCACAAATATCCACATGATCTATCATGGAAACAAGTAAAAGACCAAAGTAGAGACTTATATCGAGCCGCGGCATTATGTGTTTACATGTTAACGGGCAAAAGGCCTCAAAATGAAAGGGATATCCAGGACATAACTATCAAAAATAAGGAACTTCGAAACGTACTAGTTAAAGCACTATCAATTGAAAAAGCAAATCGTTATCAGACTGCCCAAGAATTTAAACAGGCCCTTGAACCATTCCTCAACAAATAGTGGATTATTAAGACTTGTTTTAAACGAAGGAAGGTGATGTTATGGTTTCTGTAATAACCTGTACAATAAGAAATAAAAACATGGAAAACGTTTTTCAGAATTTCAATCAGCAAACATACAAGAAAAAAGAGTTAATCATTGTACTCAACAATGACAAGATGAATATTAAAAAGTGGAGGCGTGCAGCAAAAAAGTACAAAAACGTTAGAATTTATCAATTGTCGAGCAAGATAACCCTTGGAGATTGTATGAATTATGCCGTTGGAAAAGCGAAGTACGATTATATTGCGAAATTTGATGACGATGACTTTTATGGTCCACATTATTTAACAGAAACGATGCAAACTTTTAAAGAAACTGGTACCGATATTGTCGGGAAAAGATCCGTTTTTGTCTATATGGAACAGACAAAATCTCTCATGCTGCGGGCCAGACCAGAAATGGAGAATGTCCGTGATGCAACATTACTCTTTCATAAAAGAGTTTGGAAAAAAGTTCGCTTTAAACCGAGAAATCGAAAATCCTTTTGGATATGGCAAAATAAAGCGCGTGAAAAAGGATTTAAAATAGAGACGACAAGTAAGTATAACTACACCTATAGTAGGCGTGCTCCTGAAGACCACACGTTTAGTATCAGCGATAAAAGTTTCATGAAAAAAGTAACGTTTGTCGCAAAGATGGATGACTATAAAGAGTATGTACAAAGAGACCCTTCTACTTTACGCGACGCCGAAGGTAAATAGGGGGGTGCCAGTAAGAGCCTCCTTTGGGGGTTTTTACTTTATTAACAAGAAAACGTACCTTCGACTTGAGATTACTCACTTACAATCAAGCTTTCCTTCCTCAACCCTCTAAAAATAATACCTCATAGACTTTTCCCAATCGTTGTATAAGTTAAGATCCAACTCTTTTACTTGATTTAAGAAAGAACTTAATAAATGAAGTCGCTTTAATCCTATAAATAATTTTTTTGGATTCCTTTTTTTTATGAAAGAATTTACGTGGTCAATTAATTTAATCTGATGATCCGTTGTAAGGATTATATGTCTTAACTTAAGATCACGCCTCGGTATTCTTAGGCGCTTTAACTCTTTTAACAGTTGGATAATTTGTCTTGTAATATCTTTTGAAATCTTTTTTTCTTTTTTTAGATATGCTTCTAAAGTGGTCCCGTCAATATACTCCATTACGATATGTCGTTTTCCCGACTCTATTAGGTTAGGAAAGAATTTTGAACTAGCTGCCATTTCAAGTACTTTCTGTTCTTTTGCTCTATCTCTTTCATTCGTATAAACTTTGACACACTTCTTAGGTGAAAGTTTAAAGACAGCCCCCTGACATCCCTTACCAATGAACTCATAGGGTGTAGGGTTACAAATAATGTCTACTTGGTTGACCCCTTTTACAACTCTTATCAGGTGATAGTGATTCATCTTTTTTCCCCCTTACAAAAGTAGTTCCTACAGTTTATTCATAGTATTAAAAGTTGTAACGGGATTAGACCATTGCTGCTCCAGTTTCCAGACAAAAATATCTGATAATTGCTAACTATAAGTCATTGATAAATACATGACCTAATGCTAAGATAATATGAACTAGCAAACTAACATCTAGTAACGTGTTAAAGTGTGCTAAAACTCTATACATAGGAGGGTGCATGAATGTTAAATATTACTGCCGACAACAATTCCCTCTTGCGGAATGACGTAAAGAAGTTAGGAAATATCCTCGGGGAAATCCTTGTTCATCACGGTGGATTGCCATTGTTAGAAAAAGTTGAGGCAATTAGGGAAAAAACAAAGAATTTACGAGAAAATTACAACGAAGATATTTATCATAGTTTAAAACTAGAAATATCAAATCTCCAACCACCTGTACGTCAACAGGTAATTCGTGCATTTTCTATTTATTTTCACCTTGTCAACATCGCAGAGCAAAATCACCGTATCCGTCGTCAGTATCAATACCAATTAGACGGAAAAGGGAACCTTCAGCCTGTATCGATAGAAAGTGCGGTTGCATCGCTTAAAGCAAACAATTTCTCTGAAGAAGCTATTCAAGACGTGTTAAACGACTTATCACTGGAGTTAATTATTACCGCACATCCCACTGAGGCGACAAAGCGTACGGTACTCGAGACACAAAAACGAATTTCTAATTTACTTCAACAATTAGATAACCCCTTACTAAGTAAGAAGAACCGAGCAGATCTAGATGAAAGTTTGTTTAATGAGGTAACGGCTCTATGGCAGACCGACGAGTTAAGAGAACGGAAACCAACGGTTCTAGATGAAGTAAAAAATGGTCTTTACTATTTTGATCAGACGCTATTTGAAGTGTTGCCTGGGGTACACCAAGAATTGGAAAATCAATTAAAAGACTACTTTCCTGAGTTTTCTTGGAAGGTACCGAATTTCATCCATTTTGGTTCTTGGATTGGTGGAGACCGAGATGGCAATCCAAACGTGACACCAGAAGTTACATGGGAAACATTAATCCTTCAACGAAAATTAGTTTTAAAGAAATATAAAGTGGCGATTACAGACTTAATGAAACGTTTTAGTCAATCTACATCTCGGGTTGAAATCAGTGCAGATTTTATACGTTCGGTTGAAGAAGAGGAGAAGTTATACCTTGAGCAAGGAGAGACGTGGCAAATTGAAGCTGAAATTTACCGCCGTAAGTTTGCGGTCATTCTGAAACGTTTACGCCATGTCGGTCAATCGGAGCAAGGATATCAAGCACCAGAAGAATTCCTACGTGATCTACGAAGCATTCAAGCAAGTGCAGAGGAACATCTACCAGCCAACAACAAGTTAAAAACCATGCGTAAACTCATTCGCCAGGTAGAATTGTTCGGTTTCCATTTATCAACTCTTGATATTCGAAATCATAGTGGAGAGCACGAAACAGCGATTGCAGAGATTTTAAAGGCAGTCAAGATTACTGATGATTATTCGGCACTATCTGAAGATGAGAAAGTCCATCTTTTAGAAAAGATCTTAAATGAGCCTCGTCCACTTTTATTAGTAGAAGAAGATTATTCTAAAGAAACACAGAGCGTACTTGAAGTATTCAAGATGATTAAACGAGCGCATGGTGAATTCGGACCACGTTCAATCGAAGTATACCTAATCAGTATGACTCAATCTTCGAGTGATTTACTTGAAGTGCTAGTCCTTGCCAAAGAAGCTGGTATTTATCGTTTGCATGCAAATGGTAAAGTAGAAAGCAACTTAACCGTTGCACCATTACTAGAAACAGTTGACGATCTCATTGCTGGACCTGGCATTATGAAGCGATTGTTTGAAATGGACGTTTACCGCAATCACCTTCGGGAACGTGGCGATCACCAAGAAATTATGCTTGGTTATTCTGACGGTAGTAAAGACGGAGGGACGTTAACTGCGAACTGGGAGCTTTTTAAAGCCCAAAAAGAAATTCATAACATGGCGAAAAACTTCCATATTCGTTTAAAGTTTTTCCATGGCCGTGGCGGATCTCTAGGACGTGGTGGCGGTCCATTAAACCGTAGTATCTTATCACAACCGGCAGAAACGTTAGGTGATGGCGTGAAAATCACTGAGCAAGGCGAAGTATTATCTTCTCGTTATTTGCTTGAAGATATCGCTTATCGTAACTTAGAACAGGCAGCGTCTGCTTTACTTGAAGCATCAGCAAACGCTTCAAAAAATCTACTCCAAGGCTACTTACGTGAACCAGCATGGGAACAAGCAATGGAGGAAATTTCGGAACAATCGCTACGAAAGTATCAATCGTTGGTATTTCATGATCCCGATTTCTTAACCTATTTTAAGGAAGCGACACCGTTACGTGAGTTAGGGGCATTGAACATTGGTTCAAGACCAATGAGCCGTAAAGGTAGTGAGCGCTTCGAAGATCTACGTGCGATTCCATGGGTATTTGCCTGGACACAATCACGACAAATGATCCCGGCGTGGTACGCAGCAGGATCTGGCTTACATTCATTTGCTGCAGTCAGCGAAGAAAACTTACAACTGCTGCAAAGCATGTATGAAAAATGGCCGTTTTTCCAATCAACAATCAATAATCTTCAGATGGCACTACTAAAAGCTGATTTACAAACTGCTAGAGAATACATTCATCTCGTAGCCGATCAAACGATCGCTGAGCGAATTTTCCAAGATATTTCCGACGAATATAACCGTACAAAAACCGTACTGTTGCAAATTACAGGAAACAAGGAGCTCTTAGATCACTCACCGAATATTCAAGAGTCAGTAAAAAGACGGAATCCATATGTTGACCCGTTGAACTTCCTACAAGTAAATCTCATTCAAAGTATGAGAGAATCAGAAGAACGATCTGACGAACTACTAACAGAGGTTCTATTAACCATTAGCGGTGTTGCTGCAGGGTTAATGAATACTGGTTGATTACAGAATACAAAAAGGATCCACAAACCATATCACATTGGTTCGTGGATCCTTTTTTGTATTACACCGTTAATAATCGTGGGAATAGGATATTGTTTTCTAAATGAATATGCTCATGAGTCATTGTTTCTAATTCCTCAAGTTTTAAATACGTTAAGCGGTACGTGTTGCAAGCGCCAGGAGGAAGTTGATAGTCGCTTGTAACTGCACGTAATGTTTTTAAAAGATCTCCAGCTGCCTCATGCTCAGTTTCTAGCTTTTCAATTTCACTTTTTGCTTTCGCAAGTTCTTCTAGCGAGCCTGATTCTTCAAAAGCAACAATGTGAGGAAATACATCGCGTTCTTCGTCAATCATGTGTTGGTCCATCTCAGTTTTTAAGCTGTTGAATGCTTGATAAACATCGCGTAAATGTGGGTGAGAGTCACCATGGACACGGTACACTTTTGTTACAAAAGCACTTAACTCAGAAAGAATTTCAGATGTATTGACATGGTACTTGTTGACGATATGGTTAACTAATTCTGTATATTTCGCTTCTTCCCATTTTACTTCATTCGTTTGATTGCTATTTTCAAATAATTCATTAATTGTATTTAAGATTTCAACTTCGTCTAAGTTTTTCTCGCGAAGGACTTCACCGATTGGGCGATCGCCACCGCAACAGAAATCAATTTTATATTGTTTAAAAATTTTGCTTGCTCCAGGAAATTTCGTAACTACATCACCAGTTTTAGTTGTATTTGTAAACATTGCGTTCATGTTTGAACAGCTCCTTTGTTTTGGTATAGCTAAATCATAATTGAATTAACAACATCCCAATAGGACATTTGTCACAATCACAGAAATATTTTAATAAATTTTTATCTATCAATTTTTCCCAATCAAAGAATAAAGCAAATCTTATGCAAACTGGAAAATTATGCGAATGGTTTGATATTCCATTGGAATACTAAACCAAATGAAACAATTAGAAAGGATAGGGTTGAAATGAATTATAGTCCATATGAAGAGGAGTCATTTTTATTTTCCAAAAAGTCTGCTAGGAATGCTTTTATCGTATTGGTCTTGGTGTTCTTCTCCATATATTTTGGTTCTGAACAGCTTGGCTATATTGATATGGCACTTTACGGCTACCTTTGGGCAACGATTTTATGTTTTGTATTATTAACAATCCGAATTACATCGTGGACCCTTCGTCCGCCTACCCGAAGATTATGGAAACAAGGGCTCCAGATGATGTTCAGCTGGAAGGGTTTAAAATTTGTTTTCAAAACTCTATACAGCAATTTTGGTGAACAGGGGTTTATTCGAAACCGGTCTTTTTACCGGTGGGCCCAGCACATGTTTATTTCTTGGGGTGTGTTAATATCCTTTGGAATTACCTTCGCACTCGTCCTTAATTGGTTACACTTTGAGTTAATTGAACCTAAAACGTATGTAGCAGTATTTTTCGGGATTCCTTTGTTTCAAATGTTGGCCGATTCATTTTTAGCAATGTTGATTTATCACGGCTTAAACTGGGCAGGTATTGCTGTCATTATTGGTTGTGGAATGGCACTTTACAGAAGAGTGACAGACGAAAAGAAGCTTGTCGAGCAGTCAAAAGAATATGATTTCTTTCCACTCGTACTGTTAATCGCCATTTCAATTACAGGTTCCTTATTAACGGTTTCGGCTATTTGGATGGAGGGCTTTTCCTATTTAGGAATTGCCTTAGCCCATCAAGTTACCGTTATTGTGTTTCTCTTGTATTTTCCATTTAGCAAGTTTTGGCACTTACCACTGCGCTTTTTAGCCGTTGTTGTTCCGATGTACCATGCCATGGCTGAGCAAAAACCATGTGCGAGATGTGGTCGGGAATACGCCACTCAAACGCAAATTAAAGATGTCCAGTTAGCCTTGGAGAAACGTCAATTGTCTGTTCCCATTGACCAAACGTCACTTCATTTTTCTGATATGTGTTCAGAATGCCGTAGGGTTAGTCATCGCTTAGGTGGCTATGGGGCGAAAATTCACCTTGGACAAGCAAATGTCGTCTTAGAAAATAACGGTCGTAACGGACTACAATATGTGAAAGGGGAGGAATAATTGATGGGTCATGCTCAGAATAGAGACTATTCGCAACGAGAATACGATGCGATTGAAAGAGACGGGGAAGAATTAATCTCCACACATTGTTGTTTTTGTGGAATGCAATGTGGCATGAATATCCGTGTCAAAACGGAAACAAAAGAAGTAGTTGGGGTAGAACCGAGATACGATTTTCCAATGAATGGAGGAAGGCTTTGTCCCAAAGGAGTGGCCGCTTACCGGCAGGCCGAACATAAAGAACGCCTTCTTTATCCGTTAATTCGTAAAAATGGTGAACTAGTCAAAGCGAGCTGGGATGAAGCGATGGATTTGATCACATCGAAAATTCAGGAAATCCAAGCCCAGTACGGAAAAGATGCGATTGGCGTTTATAGTGGTTCTTCGATGACAAATGAAAAATGCTATCTGATGGGCAAATTTGCACGTATTGGACTCGGAACGAAAAACATTGATTATAACGGCCGCTATTGTATGTCATCCGCATCGTTTGGATTTAACCAAAGTGTTGGAATTGACAGAGGAGCTACTAACCCATGGTCAGATATTAAATCTGCAGACGTGTTGTTGATTGCGGGCTCGAACACAGCAGAGTGTCACCCATTATCAATGCCATATATTTGGGGTGCAAGAGACAATGGAGCAAAAATTATCGTTGTTGATCCACGCCAAACGAAAACAGCACTAGTAGCCGATGTTCACTTGGATATTCGACCTGGGACAGATGTTGCAATGGCCAACGGTTTAGTCCATGTCATGATTGAAGAAGGCCTTGTTGATGATGACTTTATTCAAAACCATACAAATGGCTACGAGGAATTAAAGGATCTGGTTAAAAAGTATACGCCAGCTTACGTATCCGAAATCACTGGGGTCACTCCTGAAAAAATAATCAGTGCAGGTCGTATGTTTGGACAAGCGAAAAACGGGATGACGATGTTTGCTCGTGGGGTGGAACAACATGCTACGGGTACAGACGCTGTTTCTTCTTATATCAACCTTTGCTTGGTCACAGGGAAAATTGGTCGAAAAGGTTCAGGATTTGCAACATTTACTGGGCAAGGAAATGGTCAAGGTGGAAGGGAACATGGTCAGAAAGCTGATCAACTTCCAGGTTTCCGCAAAATAACTGATCCGAAGGCGAGAGAATACATCGCTAGCGTTTGGGGTGTTGACGAATCTGAAATCCCAGGACCAGGTTTGTCAGCGTTTGAATTGCTACAAGCACTTGGTAGCGAAATTAAATTTTTGCTCTTGGCCTGTAGTAATCCGATTGTTTCATCACCGTCAGTTGGTGATGTGGGTGAATACTTAAAGAGCCTCGACTTTTTTGTGGCGATTGACATGTTTTTATCAGAATCTGCGGAATTAGCTGATGTCGTTCTGCCATCCACCGTTTGGGTAGAAGATGATGGCACGACGACAAATGTCGAGGGTCGCGTGCTGAGATTAAGAGGCATAGATCGTGCACCAGGAGAAGCTAAACGAGATTGGGAAATTATTTGTGATCTCGCCGAACGTTTAGGTCGCGGAAAATACTTTAAATATGACAAACCAGAAGATATTTTTAATGAATTACGAGTCGCAAGTAAGGGTGGAATTGCTGATTATTCCGGAATTTCTTACGAGAAATTAGATAAAATGCAAGGCGTATTTTGGCCGTGTCCGACAGAAGAGTCAGAAGGAATGCCAAGATTATTCGAGGATTTAACCTTTAATTTTCCAGATGGTAAAGCAAGGATCAAAGCATTTGAACATAAAGGTCCGAATGAAAAAATTAGTGAGGAATATCCAATCTTTTTATCAACTGGTCGTGTCGTCTACCATTATCTGAGTGGGAACCAAACGAGAAGAATTGAATCATTATTAAACTTCTGCCCAGATCCATATGTAGAAATTCATCCGAAATTAGCACTTAAGCATGATATTGGTGACGGCGATATGGTAAAAATATCGAGTGCGAGAGGGAGTATTGAAGTTGTCGCGAAAATAACAAAGATTACTCGTGAGGATATGGTTTTTGTACCGTATCACTGGGGGAAATCGCTCGCAATTAATCATTTAACAAACCCTGCTTTGGACCCTAACTCAAAAATACCAGAATTTAAGGTTTGTGCTGTGAAAATAGAAAAAGCAAAGAATGTAGGTGTAAAGCATGGGTAATAAAGTCTTATATATCGATTATGAGCGATGTATAGGCTGTAGGGCATGTATCATCGGGTGTGAAGAATGTAGTGGACATGATCATTTGTCGCGAATGTTCGTCGATGAATTAAACCCAGGAGAAACGGTCGCTACTTCACCAACGCCTTGTATGCATTGCGTCACACCAGCCTGTGCGGAAAGCTGTCCGGTTCAAGCGATCTCTGTAACAGCTGAGGGATTTGTCCTATCAGCTTCTATGGAAAAATGTATCGGTTGTAAAAACTGTACGTACGCTTGTCCATTTGGAATTCCACGAGTGGATGATGAGAAGAAGGTCATGTACAAATGTGATATGTGCTATGACCGAACTTCAAAGGGACGTCCACCGATGTGTGCAAGTGTCTGTCCGACAGATACGATCCTTTTCCTCGAGGAAGAAGAGTTGAAATACCACTCACCAAAAGAAGTTCAGTTTAAATGGGATTTTGGTGGGACAATGATTGAAACGAAAACTGTCATTGGTTTACCTGATACAAAATCCAATCGTTTTGGCTATCATGATGGACAAGGAGTGTAATTATGAAGAAGATTGAAGAATTTCTTCGTTCACTTACATTTAATATTCGAAGAGACAAAGAGTTGGACTTAAATAGAAGAGGCTTTGTTGCTTCAACTCTTGCCCTAATGGGGGTCATGTTTTTAAGTTCAACACCTTTGGTTGTGTTGTCAAAAAGGAAAGAACCTACCGACTTAGAAATGTTTATCGCTAATCATGACCAATTGGCGATTGGCGACAGTGTTACTTTCGGTTATCCAACTGAAAGTGACCCCGCGATGTTAATTCGCCTAGCAGAAGAAGAATACCGTGCTTACCACATTAAATGCCCACATCTAATGTGCCCGGTCTACTGGGATAAAGACGATGGCAGAATTATTTGCCCATGTCACCACGGTTTCTTTAATGTTGAGGACGGTTCGGTAATTGCTGGCCCACCTCAGCGAGGACTTCCAATCATTGACCTGGCGTTTCGAAACGACGGCATTTATGCCGTTGGCGTCATTCAAGAACAGCACTAGGAGGTGAGCTATACATGAGAATGGCATGGTGGATTTTTATTAGTTTAATCACGTTCCAGATCATTTTGCTCCAATACATGGTGGAAGAGTACTTAGCTGGTCATTATGAATCGATGGGCTACTATGCGATATCGTTAGGATTTATGTTTGTTTCAACGATCATTACCTACCTATTCTTTAGAAGAATAGATAAGGTTATGGATCAATAAATGAGGAGTGAAGATAATGGACAATAAAAAAAACTTGGCGGAGTTAGAAGCTGACTTTTTTCGTAATATTCAAGGAGACCAAGAGTTACAGCAAATCTTGCAAAGCTTCGCACATGAACAAATTCAGCATCATCCACAAACCTTTCACTCCCACGCGTTTGGTGAAGGAACGTATACAAATGAACAAATACAAGAAGCACACAGAAATATCTCATTAACAGATGGGCACTTTGAGGCAATGGTCAATCATTTCGTCCAATCACTAAACGCACATGGATATAGTGAAGAGGATAAAGAAAAGGCCCTGCAAATGCTACTGCAATATAAAGATGTGGTGTTGGGGAGTTAGACAGAAGAAAAAAAGAGGTTGGAGATCTATTCTCCAGCCTCGTTCTTTTTTTTCAGGGTTAGTTCAATGACTTTTTCAGCTAATTCATTGTACATATCAAAAAGGAGTGAACCTTTACGGTAAATAGACGGCTCGAAGTCGCCTTCTTCTGGGGCGATGATTGGTAGCTTTGCCAAAACCTCTGATCCGAGTGAAGTAGCGAGTTGTTCAGAGCCTCCTTTACCAAAAATATAATATTTTTTATCAGACTCTGGAGGCTGGAAATACGACATATTTTCAACGATTCCAAGCAATTGATGGTTGTTATTCGCTGCCATTTTCCCAGCTCTTTCTGCTACATGGGAAGCAGTCGGATGTGGTGTTGTCACTAGAACCTGATGTGAAACAGGGATTAGTCGACTAACATCCAAGGCCACGTCTCCCGTGCCAGGTGGCATGTCTATAACGACATAATCAAGCTTGCCCCAAATGACATCGTTAATAAATTGCTCGATAACCTTACCAAGCATCGGACCACGCCAGATAATCGGGTCATTGTTTTTGACAATAAAGCCCATCGACATAATCGAGACACCGTGTGATTCAACCGGAATAATTTTATTGTTCATGGACTTAGGTCCGTAACTTATGTTCATCATTTTCGGGATACTGCTCCCGTAAATATCGAAGTCAATCAGTGCAACTTTTTTTCCCTGTCTAGCTAAAGATACGGCAAGATTGGCTGAAACGGTTGATTTCCCAACCCCACCTTTTCCTGAAATAACAGAGATGATTTCACCAGATAACATAGTTATCCCCCCATAACTTGATTATTTTGATAGTCCGTCTGGCATTTCTTCATCGTTTGATTAATGTAAGAAACCCACTTGTCCCAATTTTTGTTGATGTACACCGAATCACCGTCTGGTAAGTAACCTAGAAAACTTTTGGAGTCGTCAATGTCACCATCTAATGTAGATGAGATGTGGTGAATGGTTTGATGAATTTTTCGATAGTCATCAAGAGACAGTTCACTAGAATATTGGAGGGTAATAACTCCATCAGCTATGTGAATATCACCAACTGGTTTATCACCAGGTGAGAGTGTGATTTGATAGTGAGAAGGACCGACTTTAGATAATGTTTCTATATCGAATGCCGAATAATCCGGCTGATTTGATACGGTAATGGTAGTAGATAACAGCTGTAAAACCCCCTTACATTTTTATTACAAGTATGGCAATGTTAGCCACAAAGTAAACATTTGATTGAAAAATGTCGTCTTAGTACTAAATTTCTAGGTTGGTAATACATATTTAAGGAATTCACATCTAAGGGGGCGCAGCATGACGACAAAAGCGAAGAAAATCTTTGTAGGCAACTATAAGGGTGGAGTTGGGAAAACAACAAGTATTTATCAAATAGCTTTACATATGGTTGGGCTAGGGAAACGTGTGTTACTAATTGATCTTGATCCGCAATGTAGTCTAAGTGAGATTTGTCTTGCGCGACACGAACGTCGCTTAGATCAACTCGAGGACCATGAGAGCCTAAATTATATTTATGATATGTGGGAGCAATATAAACAATTTCAACGCTTACCTTTTTCGATTGACACAAAGCCACTAGTGAAAGAAACTCCTGAAAATGTCCATTTTATTCCTTCCAATACGTTTTACTCGAATGGAGGGCTTGATGACATATCCTTACGAATGAATACCCACTTTGAGAGTCTCTTACCTTTACATCAATTTTTTCACCATAGTCGCCTTGATGAAAACTATGATTATATTTTGTTTGATTGTCCTCCTAGTAACAATATGATTACCCAAGGTGCTTTTTTGTTGTCGGATTATTATATTATTCCTACGATTTTCCAAACACTCAGTACTCGAGGTGTTGTTCATTATATTCAAACGGTTGAAAAGATCTATGAAAAAACGTGTAGAGATACCGAACATAAATTACTGGCTAGATCGTTGTTTGGCGATAAACCTCAATTACTAGGTATCTTTGAAACGTTAAAAAAGCATTCGGTAGAAAATCGACCGTTGATTAATGACCTTGTCAGTGACCTTCAAGGTTCGAACGTTCAGACTCTCTTATCTACAGGCGGAAAAGAGAAGTTTATTTTTGATACGATTATCTTCCACTATGAAGGGATTGCCAGAGCCACAGCTCTAGGTGAAAAACGAAATGATTATGCTACATTAACCGCTGAAATTCTCGACTGCATTGAAATGAACGCATAGGAGCAAACAATTATGAGTAAAGAAATTGTCGATTATTTAAAGCATTTAGTAAAAATTTATAAAGCCATGGATGCTAAGCATTTTGAAAACGATATCGCAAACATTGAACGGATCATCAGTGACATTGGAGTTCCGGTAAAAACGACGGAGAAAAAGGCGAAGAAAAAGTCTTTCCGTGAAATCTATCAGTTCCTTTTAGAAAAGGAGTATCATTTACTAACAGGGACGAAATTAAATTATCAGGTGTTTGGCGTTAGCAACGATATCATCAAGTTTATCGAAACAAATAGCAAAGCCGACGTCATTAAGGAAACAACGGCACTAGATTTGAAATTGTTATACAGCTTACTGACCAATGATCCGACCGAAATCAAAGGAACAAAAAGTGATTTATACGAAGCAATCAAACGCAATGTTCGAGCAAAACGACGAGGCGAAGCGTTTGTCAAAAGCTACTAGAGAAAGAGCGGTATCCACGGTGATACCGCTTTTTTGTTGTTTTGGTATATTTAGGCAGCGATCTGAAGAAACTAAATTGACGAATTTTAGGAGGTGATGAGATGAAGAAACGAATATTGATGGTGATGGTACTCATGTTGATGCTACAAGCGACTAGTGTGTTTGCTCAGCAAGAACCAGAGTATGCCCCATGGGGAAAAATTGCTGTGGAGCGAACAACTAAGCAATTTCCGAAATACGAAGTCGTCGACTATCTGTATGAAGGAAAAGTTGTTATTTCAGATGAGCGTCAGCAATACAATTTTAAATTGATTTTAGAGTTAAATGACGAGAAAAAGGAAGTGAGAACCTACGTTCTTGTCAATCCAAAGCAAAAGAAGCTCATTGATGTTTATTTTGATGAATTATAAGAGTTCGAGAAGAGAGAGTCAGCTGACACTCTCTATTTTTTATCTTGGAATGAATTTACAATTTTTGCGTGATGATATAAACTAGTTTTAGGTTTATGACCTGGTCATAATAGGAGGGGATATCTAATGATTTATGTAGTAAGGCACGGACAAACGAATCTAAATAAAGAAGGTAGATTGCAAGGCAGATTAGGATTGCCATTAAATGAGGCTGGCATTGAACAAGCAAAGCTTTTACAAGAAAAATTAACTGGCGTAAGCTTTGATTATGTGTACTCCTCGCCACAAGAGCGGGCCATTCAAACAGCAGAAATCGCAACAGGGAAAAAGGTGATTGTTGACGACAGGCTTGATGTATATGACTTAGGAGAAGCTGATCGATTATTAAAACAAGAAGTGAAACTGGCTGGGCCGATTCCAGACTCTACGTATTATGATGGTGTTGAAGAGATTCCTAAGTTTGTAAATCGAGTATTTGGGTTTATGCAGGAGTTAGAAACGAAGTACGGAAAAGAGGCGACAATTCTTATATCCGGCCATAGATGTACAACCGGTTGTATTGGTGCTTATTTTGAGGGAATTCCCAAGGATCGAAATATCATGAGATACTCGTCGCAGAATGGCGATTATAGGATTTACAGTTTTCGGTGAGTGGGAGGGAGGGTATTTCGCGGACACCAGTTCCGTTATTTCGTGAAAAATGGCATGTTTTTGATTTTCGCGGACACTGGTTCCGTTATTTAGGTGAAAAAGGGCTAATTATCCCTATATTCTATCAAATAGCGGAACGTATGTCCGCCAAATTTTCAAAAGCTCTAAAAATAGTAAAATAACGGAACGTATGTCCGCGAAATCACCCAAACTCGCAAACCACCCCTCCCTACCACCAGTAAACCAATCTCCCCAACCGTCTACCCATACAAATCACCCCCAATTCCATGCATGATTTGTCCACCTATCGAATAGCTATAAACTAAAGCTTATCCATAATTTATAAGGGGGGATATTGTATGGTCGAAACGATATTGAAGATCTTTATGAGTGAGCAGCAGGCGCAATCGATATTATCCAATTCACTAATTGAGTTTATCTTTCTCATTTTATTCGTGACATTTGCGGTTGCTGTATTTGTTCACTTTGCCTTGTTTAGTCGTTTAAAACGAATTCGAAATTATGTCCAGACATCTAACACATTGGATATTAGTCCGTTAAATAGGTTTCAAGCTGAGTTTGAGCACAAGCGAAAGCAGGAGTCTGTAGAGACATTTGTTCAGAAGAAGTTTTCTAGCTGGAAAATGTTTCAAGTACCTGTAATTAGTCTAATTAAAATCATTCAAATGACCGTATCAGTATTTATTTTAGTTGGGGTATTAGGTACGTTCATCGGACTCTCAATGTCTCTAGGAAGTATCGAAGGAACTGGTGATCAACTTGTCGAAAATGTCGGGCTAGTCCTTGCCGGCCTTGACGTCGCTTTCTATACAAGTATTGTTGGTATGGGGTTTTCATTAATTATGACTGTACTTACGAAAGTAGCTAACACCGAGTATCTTTTAACAGACATTATGTTAAAAGTTGAATCGTACCTTGAAGATCATGATCAAAGTGAGCTAGGCCGTTTAATTGAAGTCTCTGAGTCGATAAATACCTCAATCGTCCAACTGAAGGAAACCAATCAAGAATCACTTCAAAGTATTGAACAAGCGTTTCATGGCTTCCAAGAATATACCGTTGGCCTGCAACAATCGGCAAAAGACTTAGCGTTGTTTAATGAAGGTCTATCGAAAAATTTACAGGATTTCACGGTAATATTTGACGGCATAAGAGAATTAACGGCTGGCTTTGATAGTGGTGTATCGAAACTCAACAAGAATTTTGAACAGCTATTTACGTATTTTCATTCCATGGATAAACGAAATGAGCGCATCGCTAGTGCGTTTACAGAAACCTATTCAAAAATCAAAGAACTTTCCACTTCACAAACAGAAACTCTTCAACATTTTCAAGAGTCGGTGGAGGATTGGAAAAGTTATATCTCGACAATTTCTGATCGGCAAGAAGCAATCCATGGCATTTTTGAGAGAACTACAGCTCAAAGTGATCATCTTCTAAAATTGATGAAGGAAAATAATCAGCAGTTCAAGTCTATTTTCGGAAGCGATGTTTCTACAAAACTATCTGGCATTCACACGTCGCTAAGAGACCTTAAAGGGGATTTTGACAAACTAGGATCTTCAATTGTTCGTCTTCCTGAAGCACTTGATACGATTCATATTACCCAAAATGAGTATAAAAATCTTCTTAAAGAGCGGCTAGAAGACTTAAAGCAATTTAACCACGAGTTTAATAGTCATTTAAGAGCACATTCGAAAGAGTCTCAAGTCTTTGAGAAACATCTAAATGATGCCGCAAGGTCCTATGAACAAATTGGCATGAAGAATAGTCAGCTGTTAAATGAAATACACCGAACTGTCCAACAGATCACGGACTCTTTCCAACATCGGGAAAATCAACTAGAGTCGAGCGTTGGTGTTCTAAAAGATACTCTGTCAAGATATGTAGCCAATTTAGATAGCACGATGGGAGATAAATTAGACAAGATAGCTCGAAATCTAGGTGAATATGTTATTGATATGAATGAATCGATTAAAAAGGAATTTAAGCAAATTGGTCAGGTGACGGAAGATACGCAAGTAAGGAGTGCAAGAGCCCTTCAGCAAGCCATTCAAGATTTAAATCAAGAGTTCCAAGTCCTCAATCGTCAGCTTCAATCGTTTAGTCAAGAGGCAGTCAGACCAACTCAACGAGTAAGGATTGGCACAGGCAATGATTAATAAATACAAAAAACTATTTAAGGGAGAACAGGATGAAGGGCATTTCTGGCCGTCATTTACCGATCTATTAACAGCGATTTTGCTATGTTTTATCCTGATCTTCATTATCATGATGGTGATAAAATCTTTTCAAATTGAGGAAATGAAGCGGACGATTGATCAGATTATGGGGGTTCGAGTAGATTTAATTCAAGAGCTTAATGACGAGTTTAGCGATTCAACCTTGGGTATTGAGATTGATGAAAACACAGGCGCGCTCATTTTCAATACGGATATCTTGTTTGAGTTTGACGACTCTGTTCTAAAGCCAGTCGCGTTTGAGTTTTTAGATGAGTTTGTTCCAGCGTATTTAGATGTCTTGTTAGAAAGAGGCTATGAGAGCTATATTTCCGAGATTATTATTGAAGGTCACGCCGATCGGACGGGTGGTTACCTATACAATCTAGAGCTGTCACAACAACGGGCCTTTAGTGTTGCTGAATATATTTTAAGTGATGCATTCCCATACAAACATATCCAAGAGCATTTAAAAGACAAATTAACGGTAAATGGTAGGTCTTATACGGACGGCCGTACCGACGACCAGGGGAACTATAGCCACAAAGACTCACGCCGAGTCGAATTTAAGTTCCGATTAAAAGATCAAGAAATTCTTGAAAAAACACGTGAGCTACTAGGTGGTAATTAGTTGCAAAAACAAGAAAGAAAACTTACATTATATATGAAAGAGGTGGTACTAAATGGACATTTTTGAAGCAATTAAAAATAGAAGAAGTATCGGTAAAGTAAAACAGGATGCTATTCCGAAAGAATATATTGAAAAAATCTTGGAGGCAGCAACCTACGCACCGAACCATCACCGTACAGAACCGTGGCGTTTCTTTGTGGTTGAAGGGGCTGCGAGAGAACGTCTCGGAGAAGTTTTTGCGACGATTGTGACAGAACAAGAAAGCGATCATCAAAGTGATGAGTTTCAGGTTAAGCTTGCAAAAGCAAAACGAAATCCATTACGTGCACCAATCATCATTGCCGTTGGGGTTGAACCGAGTTCTGAGAAAAAAGTCATTCGACTAGAAGAGTACGCAGCCGTCAGCAGCGCGATCCAAAATATGCTATTAGCTGCTCACGCACTAGGATTAGGCTCGATTTGGCGAACAGGTGCGATTTGTTACGAGGATAAGGTACGAGATTTCTTTGGCTTATCAAAAGAAGGCGAAGTACTCGGCTTCGTTTACCTAGGTTACCCAGATATCGCACCAAAGCAAGTAACAAAAACTGATTTTAACACGTATACAACTTGGATGGATAAATAGGCTAGTAATCGAGCGTTGAAACTGACTTCAGTTTTGACGCTTTTTACGTACTATCTAATTTAACATAAGAACAATCTAGCTCAGAACGCCTTACGCGCTTCTAACTTTGCAATTATTGTAAATTTTTGATTAAAATAGAAGTAGCTGATTTTCAAAAATGTAGTAATAAGATGAAACGATCAAATAAGAAATGGGGTTATCTATATATGGCAACAATTGAAGATTTTCTAAAATTAGATATAAGGATCGGAACCGTGATTAAAGCCGAGATTTTTCCAGAAGCTAAAGTACCAGCCATAAAATTAGACATTGATTTTGGGGAAATTGGTATCAAACAATCTTCCGCTCAAATTACACGGAGATATGAACCAGAGCAACTTGTGGGTAGTCAAGTGGTTGCAGTTGTAAACTTCCCGCCGCGAAGAATTGCAGGCTTTAAATCTGAGGTATTGGTCATTGGGGGTGTCCCAGAAAAAGGGGACGTCATCCTTTTAAGACCCGATGCACCGGTTAAGAACGGAACACCAATCGCGTAGCTTTCAAAAAAGTCATGCATTGGACATCTATCTAATGTTTACATAACTAATTAAATCATTCACATAACTGTTCTAAAAAAAGCTTTACTTCTTACTTGAAGTAAGGCTTTTTGTTTGTTATCTATCATTTTTACAATATTGTAAAAAATGTCTTTACTACTAATCTGCAAGAGAGTATATTATGAGATATTACGTATAAAAATACAAACACAGTAAATATCTGCAGCAAAATCATTCATAGAAAAGAGGTAACATCCCTCCTAATACATACCGGAAAATAAATCCAATAGAATTAAAGGCATAAAGATACATAATCTCTAGTCTAAAAAAATACATACTAAAGGAATGAATGTTATGAACGATACGATTCAACTAAAAAGAAAGCTAACGCTGTTTCATGTAGTGGCGATTGGGATCGCTTATATGTCACCATTTGCTGTTTTCGATACATTTGGAATTGCTTCAGATGTTTCCTCAGGCTATGTTCCCGCAGCATATATTATTGTTTTTCTAGCCATTCTTTTTACGGCTCTTAGTTATGGGAAATTGGTAAAAAAGTATCCGATGGCGGGGTCTGTTTATTCCTATACAAAGAATATTATCAACCCATATGTAGGGATTATGGTTGGCTGGGTGGCTTTCATAGCTTATTTAGCCCTACCGATGATTAATGCCTTACTTGCTGAAATATATTTATCTGCAGCTTTTCCTGAAGTCCCGGGCTGGATGTGGGTAATTGGGCTCATTGTCGTCATTAGTTTTTTAAATATATTCGGTATTAAACTTGCAGTATCCGTGAATATATTCTTCGTGGCTTTTCAATTTCTAGTAGGAATTGTCTTTATCTACTTAAATGTTCGTACAATTGTTAATGGACCTGAGAGATTTATTGCCATCAACGATTTATTCCCAGCAAACTTAGAATTTTCGGGATTGTTTGGAGCGGCGGCTCTGTTAGCTTTAGCTTTTATTGGGTTTGACGCCATTACAACCCTATCTGAGGAAACAGTTCAACCGAAAAAGAATATCCCTAGAGCAATTTTACTGGTTGCATCGATTGGTGGTGTGTTTTTCTTTACTGTTACTTACTTTATGCAATCCTTGTTTCCTGATGTTTCGGTATTCAATGACATCGAAGGTGCATCGCCTGAAATTGCTTATATTATAGGTGGAAATCTGTTTCTTTCTGTATTTACCGCAGGTGCTTTGTTCTCAGTATTTGCATCAGGTCTAGCAGCCCAAGTAAGTGCCTCTCGTTTGCTATATGCAATGGGTAGAGATCAAGTGTTACCAAAGCGATTCTTTGGATATTTACACCCTAGGTGGAATTCGCCAATTCCAAACATTCTTATCATCGGTTTATTAGCCGGATCTGCTTTATTACTAGATTTAGAGGGAGCAACTTCGCTTATAAATGTTGGTGCATTTACAGCATTTTCATTTGTAAACCTATGTGTCATCGTAATGTTCTTTAAATATAATGAACCTCGCACTCTAACCTATATCGCAGGTCATTTCATTGCACCACTCATTGGGTTATTGTTCATTGTATATCTATGGAGTAATCTTGATTTATTTTCAATCATTTTCGGTGGAGTTTGGGCAATTATAGGCTTTATATACTTAGCTTTTTCAACGAAATTTTTCAAGAAGGAACCACCGAAAATAGATTTTGATGAACTTGACAATGCTGGGTAAGCTATATAGTTTGTAGCTAGTAACAATTTATAAGTAATATAGGGGGAAATACTTGGATGAATGGTCTCAAACGAGGTACAGTAGCTCTTATACAACACAAAGAAGAATGGAGCAAAATCTTTGAAAAAGATAAAGATATGTTACTTCATATCTTAGGAAACAGTGCTGAAGATATCCAACATGTCGGAAGTACAGCAATACCAGGTATTTCAGCCAAACCTATTATAGATATCCTAGTTGGGCTTAAAGATATATTCGAAGCAGAACGCTTCATTTCAAAATTAGAAGAGAAATCTTATGAATACAGACCTAATGCTAGTACACAAGATCGATTATTGTTTATAAAAGGTGGAGAGAATTTTAGGACACATCATATTCATGTTGTTCAATATGACAGTAATGAGTGGAATAGGATGATACATTTTCGAGATTATTTAAGAGAAAATCCAAATATAGCAATGGAATACAAAAAATTAAAGGAAGAACTAGCAGAAAAATTCCCGAATAATAGAGAAGCGTACACGAAAGGGAAAGAAAAGTTTGTCAAACAGATTGAAAAACTGACATAGAAGAAACCATAGTATTAACTATTGTCGTGCGTGGCGTCTCGGTCGCTTGATGCAAGGTGAAGCACATAAATAAAGAAGCAGATTTAAAGCAAGGAAGTTAATCTAGTAAAATCTCAATATTCAAACTGATAAGCATTTAAATTAAAGGATAGCGTAATATGTTTTCTTAAATTAAACTAACTTTGATACTAGAACAATAGTAATTACACTTTCATTTAAATATTGTAGTAGTTAAGTAAAATTGCTGTTGAAGATACATTTATAGAGGAGGTTAATATGAAGAAATCATATTTTTGTATTATTTTTATCCTTATGTTGACGATCATAGGGTGTTCAAGTAACGAAAATATTATTGACAAGGCCGAGAAAGAATTACCTTACGAAGTATTAGTTCCAAACTATATTCCAAATGGTTTAGGTTTATCATCTATGTCTTCACGCTCTTTAGAAAATAATTATCTAGAGTTACGATATGAAAGTGAAGATATTCAAACATACTTTCGATTTAGTCAAGAACCCAATCGAAGGTTAAATCCAAATCCCAAAAAATTAATAGAAGATGTAGAGAAAGGCTTTGATCCATATGCCACGACTCCTGATACTGAATTGTTAGTAATAGACAAATTTATTGGTCAGTTTCAAAGGGACGGTGATACAATTTCTTATCAGTTTTTTGTTCATATACCTAACCAAAATGTTAATGAGCTCATACGGTATGAATTTTATTCTGTCGGGGTAAGTGAAGAGGAATTCCAAAAAATAATTTCATCTTTAGAATACTATTAGTATCGAATGCTTATCTTTTGAAGGATAAGCTCTCTTTGTATGGAATAGTAGTATTGCTTAGCTAAGAAAAGAACAATACTTACTAAATTAGTGGTGAATTCTTTGTATTTTTACGAAAGCAACAAACTTTGCGAAAACACCAAAATGAAAAGAGGGATGTGAGTGTATAAACAAACACTGTGCTTTATACGTAGGAATGATGAATTACTAATGCTAAATAGAGAATATAAACCAACACTAGGGTTATGGAATGGTGTCGGCGGAAAGATAGAAGGTAATGAAACACCTCTAGAATGTGTGATACGTGAAGTTAAAGAAGAACAGATATTGACATCAGTAATTGTGAAATCCTTGATAAGGGGATAATTACTTGGGACGTAGATAATGCTTCTTTTACTGGTGGAATGTATGTTTATTTAATTACCATTAAAGGGGATTTTAGTTATGATACTCCTAAAAAAGTTGATGAAGGGATTCTCGATTGGAAGAAAATCTCTTGGCTACTAGAAGACAAGAACTTTGGTGTAGGAGAAATGTTACCTCACTTCCTACCAACTATTTTAAACGATGAAAAAAAATACAACCATTTTTGTGTACTTGAAAATGCTAAAATAACTAAGTATGAGCTTAAAGAGTTAATCACCAACTGAACAGTACAACCTTTTCAACGATCGTGTGCGTTAATGCTATAGCCTTATCAATCAATGAACCCCAGTATACATTATTTTGTGTAGTGGGGTTTTTAATTTTTCTAGGTCTGCTATTTTCATTGGTACATGTGTGGTAAGTTTCTTGACGTTCATCTTTAAAAAGATGGCACTGGTATTGAAATCTTGTGTTCGTTTTCAACCTAAGGGAAAAACTCTGGGTTGAATTGTTCAATTTTTCCAATAAAGGAAGAAAAGCTGGTACAATGTATGGTAGGATATTAGTAGTAGAGGGGATAGGAATTTGAAGATTTCCGATGTATTTTCTGATTTACCAACATTAGAGACAGATAGAGTATTGTTAAGAAAATTTACACGTAATGATGCTGCCGACATGTTTGAATACGCCTCGGAGCCAGATGTATCTAGGTTTGTACCATGGGAAACTCATAATACCATCGAAGATTCGCAGCGTTTTCTGGATATTATCCTTCACCAATACGAAGAAAGTAAGCTTGCTCCTTGGGCGATTGAATTAAAAGAAAGGAAAAAAGTGATTGGTACCATTGATTTTGTCGCTTGGTTCCCAGGACATTCTCGTGCTGAAATCGGATTTATCCTTTCAAAAGACTATTGGGGAAATGGCTTAATTCCTGAAGCAGCTAATAAAGTCATCCAATTCGGGTTTGATCATATGGCCTTAAACAAAATCAAGGCACCGTGCATGGTTGAAAACCTTCAATCCCAAAAAGTATTACAGAAGCTTGGAATGACGTTAGAAGGCGTCTTGAGAGATGAATACTTCATCAAAGGCAAGTATAGAGATATGGCTGTTTATTCACTTCTAAAGAAGGATTTCACAACAAAGTAACATTACATTTTTTCAAAAACAACGTTAATTAGAGGTATTTGATGAAAAGTAAATTTGTAGCAATGGCGATATTCGTTCTACTAGTACTTTTTTCAATCGTCACGGTTTATATAACTCCCACTTCAACTTATGACTTGAACAATAGTAGGGTTCAAGAACACTTTCAGCTGACAGATACTTTGTCATCTGAACTGATGATAGAGGAATTCAGCTATGTAGTAGAAAAAATACTAGAAGTCCATCCAGACCCTAAAAGGAATATAGGTCAGGAGAACTGGGATCAACTAATTGTTGAAACTAGAGCTAAGTTAGCGAAACCACTCAGTATCATTGACTATTTTGTTATCACCCAAAGCTTTGTAAGGAAAATAGGGGATGCACATACATATATTTTCCCGCTCACGCTTCAAAGTAGAGTGTTACCAATAGAATTTACATGGGTAAACAACGAGCTTATTGTTACGGAAAGCCAGGTCGAAAGCATAAGCCGCGGCGATCAAATAACTCGTATCGGAAATAAAGAAGTACAGCAATTAGTAGAATTTATGGCAAGAATAATCCCTTCGGAAAATGAATATTGGATGAAATACTTATCTAGTCGATATCTTAGACAGGAACTGTTTTTAACAGAACAATCGAAAGACAACCATGTTCCAGTAACGATTAAAACTATGGATGGGGATGTGAAAGATACTCAGCTAGAATGGCTGGATAATGAAGAAGTTAATCAGAGCAGTGCCAACGAAGAAGTTTGGTATGGCTATGATCTTGATCCAGAAAACAATGTGGGCTATTACTATCTAAATGAAAGCATCGTTACAACCGAATACGAACAGAATGTTAGCCAATTTTTCCGTGAGGTGGACGAGCTGCAGCTAGAAAACATCATCATTGATGTAAGTTCCAATGGTGGTGGAGATTCTCGTGTTGCCGATATCTTTTTACGCCATCTTCCAAATAGAACGTATAGAAGCTATGGAGTGCTTACGAAATATTCTGTAAGTGCTAGTGAACAAAGAGGTTATGCACAAGTTGATGGCTATGAGGAGCATCCCCCGTCAGTGGTTGCAAACTCACAATTGACACCAACCTACTTTGGTAATGTCTATGTTTTAGTCGGGAATGGCACATTTAGTTCTGCTACGATGTTTGCCACATTGTTCCATGACTCAAATTTGGCATCGATTATCGGTGAACCAACCGGAGGTGCTCCTAGTGGTTTTGGCGATATCCTCCAATTTCAACTTCCTTACACTGGTTTTTATTTACTCATTTCCCATAAGGAATTTCTACGGCCCGATCCATCCTTCGGTAAAAAACAGTCACTTTATCCAGATATAGTAGTAGAAATGAAAAGGGCGGATTTGTTGAGGCTAGATGATAGTCAGTTAAAGAGAGTACTAGATTATATAAATCATTGATTAAATAGATTATGGAGAGAGAGTCATGATCAGAAAACGTTCAGATAGTCTACTAGTTAAACAATCAAGCCTATCCTGGTTATGATGTTTATATCAGTTTTTTTGACTACTGAATTACAATTGCATTAGAAAAATAGCTTTAATACGGAGGAGAAAAAAATGAAATACGCTTTACTATTTGGTCTATCTTTTATTATTGGTTTAATCATTTTAGTTGCTACGGGGAGTTGGAAGGGCGTTCATATCATCTTAACAATTTTACCGTTTGTATTTATTCTGGTTTTATTATGGTTGATTGGCTGGTTTGCAATTAGTTTTATTAACATTCAAAGAGAAAGAAATCATATTCTCGCGGAAATTGCCAGTAAACTAGAAAAAGACCATATGTAAATAAAAGCTAACTTGAAGTTTGTTCATTGCCTTACGAAAATTCCTATTATCTTTGAAAAGACAGCTGCCCAACACAGTATCACAGAAGAAACATTTCCAAACCGGAGGCTCATTAATGAAAAAAATAGTGACGCTACTACTTATCTTAGTAAGTATTTTTATCGTTTACGAAGTAACGAAGGAAGAGACATTTACAATTGTGGGGAAGGAAGTAGAAACTTCCGTTCGGATTGAAAGTAACAAGCTACTTAATCCAACCTATAAAAGAGCAACATTAGGGTTGATGTATGTAGACATAGTGAACGTCGATGGTGAAAACATAGATGCCAGTGAAATTAAGGTAGGCGCTAAAATAAAAGCTGAACTTAAACCACTAGCTCTGCTAAGCAATCCTCCTGGATTGAGTGCTTGGAAAATAACACTGCTAGATTAATGGATGTACGATACCGTAAAAAGTAAGTAATGTTGAATTTACTGTTTGTCCTCAAAATAAACATGCTTAGCTTTGATTTCGTCTGAAATTGTTAAAACACCATACGAATACTGTTTTTGCCTTCTCTTATCAGTTGCTGACCCTGGGTTAAACAACAGAATATCGCCTACGTTCTTTAAGAGAGGGATATGGGAGTGTCCGAAAATGATACAATTAACATTTTCACCTTTAAAAGCAGCAAGAGCTCTTTTCTCCGTAGTTAATCGTTGGCCATGCCCGTGCACAACACCAATTTTATGTCCGTGTATTTCTAGGACGATCTTTTCAGGAAAAAGAGCTTTCACCTCATCCGAATCGACATTACCAGAAACTCCTTTTACTTCACAGAACTGAGCAAGTTCGTGATACACTTCAATCGTCTGCCAATCCCCCGCATGAATGATTAGCTCCGAGTTTTGTAAATCGGGAAGAATCTGCTGAGGCAACTTTTTTGCTCGTTTTGGTATATGAGTATCTGAAACTACAACAATTTTCATGATTTTCCTCCGTTAAAATATTGATAATTCTAGCATACATAGTTAGCTTTCGCCTAATTCCACTCAATTTGGTAAAATAAGAAACAAACAACTAGGAGGGAAGATCATGGAAGAAGCGTTAGATCGCATTAAAATGCAATTAGCACAAATGGATAAGGAAAATAAATGGGGCGATGTAGACCGCGATGACGTGATTGATCAATTAATTTTTGAGGAAATAAAAGCTGCTTCATATCAATATGCTTATGAGAAAGTAGGGAAGATCGTCGAGTACCTTTTAGAAGAAGGGGAAAAGCTGAAGATTTAACCAATAGGTGAGGAGTGGACCAAATGGAACATGAAAAAATGAAAGAAAAGGTAAAACAGGTCTTTGGGCAAAATGCCGAAGAATACGTGACAAGTGACATTCACGCCAAGGGTGATGATTTGCCGCTTATGATTGAGTGGCTAAAACCACAGTCAACTTGGATCACCTTAGATGTTGCCACAGGCGGGGGGCATGTAGCGAAAACACTAGCACCTCATGTAGCGAACGTATTCTCAACTGACTTAACGGAGGAAATGTTAGCAAACACGGCTAAACATTTAAAAAAGCAATTCGAAAACATTTTTTATGTAATCGCAGATGCCGAACAGTTACCGTTTCTAGAAGCAACATTTGACGTCGTGACATGTCGAATTGCTCCTCACCATTTCCCTAGTCCTGCGAGCTTCATAAAAGAAGTAACGAGAGTATTAAAACCAGGTGGAAGGTTTGTTCTTATTGATAATGTCGCTCCCGCCGAGCCCCACCTAGATCAATTTATGAATACCGTTGAAAAGCTTAGGGATGAAAGCCATGTCCGCTGTTTAACGGTGGATGAGTGGAGAGGCTTGTTTGCCCAACATGGCTTGACCGAACAACAATCTCTAAATCGTAAAAAGACGTTTCAATTTCCAACTTGGGTCCAACGAACGACTTCTAGTCAAGAACAACGAGACCAGGTGGAACAGTACATGCTATCAGCTAACAAAGAAATCAAAGACTATTTTTCAGTAACATCAGAAAGTAACCGGATCCAATCCCATCAAATTGACGAGTGGATGGTCCTTTGTGAAAAACAGCTAAGGTAAACTACGTTCTAGTTCACCTTTTTGGAAAAATCAGCTATCACTGGAGTGAGAACGATTACTTTTGGTCCAAGAATTTTAAAAACAGGAATTGCCGTAACATTGGCTTTATACATCTGTTCAATGTTGAATTTAGATCCTCCCATTTTTGCTGGAGTTGCGGCCATTTTAGCGATCCAACCATCGATATATCGCACGTGGAAGCAAATGATCGATCAAATTATTACGAATACCTTAGGAGCTTCGATATCGCTCTTTTTTATCTACTTTTTTGGTGAAAACCCAATTACCATTGGGTTTGTGATTATGCTGGTCATTTCATTAAGTATAAAACTTAAGATGGAAAAAACGATTCCGCTAACGCTCGTAACTGTGTTAGCGATCATGAGTGCAGCGGGTAGTGAGGATTTTTCTTTTGCGTTAGAGCGATTTATGATCATTATGATCGGTACCGCTGCAGCAATCCTTGTTAACATTATCGTCTTACCACCGAAGTACCAACAAAACTACTTTACGCATGTTCAGACAACGTTTCAAACGATGTCATTGATCCTACGAACGGCTATTTCCAATGAGTTAACGGAAGCATCGTTTAAAGATCAGCAAAGTAGTTTAACAAAAAATATCCAAAAACTTGAGGAACAATTTCAATTGTTTGACGAAGAGCGATCAAAGCTTGGGAAATCCTCAAAACAGATAAATGCCCGCGAGATTATTGTCTTTAAGCAAATGCTGAAAACACTTCAGGAAGGCGAACAAATCATTGAAAATATTGAGGAACATTATTTCCAAAGCCAAACTGACGAGTCTGACCATCAATTATTTGATGCACATCTAGAGCTATTAATGAAGTACCATGAAAACCTATTATTAAAGTATCAAGGGAAGATTAAAGAGCAACCAAATGGCTTAGAGTCTCAAGTGTATGAGGCAAGCAACGAATTTTTTGAACAAGCGTTAAAACGATATACACCAAAGCAACGCTTACTAATTATTGTTTCTTCCATCATGGATTATACGTTTCACCTACAACGGCTAGACAAAGTAATCCAGCAATACTTAAAGAGCAAGGAATAGTGGCCTGAACAAGTGTCAGTCACCGCTATGTAGGATCGGCGTGGTCTACCTTGTAAATAGCTACTACATGAAAGTTCACTTTCTTCGATTGGATGTTATGTGTCAATCATAATACATCCGTGTTGATGAAAGTGAACTTTCATTGGTGTATACCCTATAAATAGTTTTTACACGAAAGTTCACTTTCTTCGATTGGATGTTTTCCGTCAGTCATATTTACATCCGCGTTGGTGAAAGTGAACTTTCATTGGTGTCTGACACTTTTGTCCGAGCTTCTTCATTTTACCCAATGGCCTACTAACCGTATAATTTCCATCTCAATCTGTCATTCTACTACTATTGACGACATGGAAGGGATGTAATAGGTGAGGAAAAAATTACTGGTGACTATAAGTACTTTACTTGGGCTTCTTATGGTCACAACTTCAGGTCATGCAACTGAGTTAAAGGACGATGATCTTCAGGATCTAGCCTTTAAGGAGCATTTTCAAAGGGCCGATCATTCAGACCAACAAAATACCTTGGCAGTGGAAGGGCAATTTCTCCTCATGTCACGGGAACAGTTCACGCACTGGTTATTAACAATTGAATGTAACAGGAAGATCACTCTCATCCAACATCATCATACCTGGGCGCCTTCGTATTCTGATTTTACAGGAAACAACCATTTTTCATTATTACAAGGAATGATGAACTTCCACATAAATGAGATGGGTTGGGACAATATTGCTCAAAACATCACCACATTTCCTGATGGGACAATCGCTATTTCTCGGCCGCTACACTTGCCTCCTGAAGGGTCGATTGGAGCAAAAGCAAACTCGAACGGACTAAGCATCGAACATATCGGAAATTTTGATATTGGAAATGATCAAATGACCGTAGAACAAAAAGAGACGATTGTTCACATTACAGCCTTGCTTTGTATAAAATTTGAGTTAACGCCTTCGATTGACACAATTACTTATCATCGGTGGTGGGATATGAGAACAGGAGAAAGAGTGTTGGATGACGGCGAGAGTTTCCAGGTAAAAACGTGTCCAGGAACTGGTTTTTTCGGTGGTAACACGACAGCTAGTGCGAAAACATATTTTTACCCATTAGTAGCTGAAAAAATAGCGGAGATCTTAGCCACCATAAAATAGCCTAGTCTCTCGGGACTAGGCTATTTTTCTTATCTCTTCAGCATTCGAACGTTATAGAGGGTAGCGTTAATTTCACCACCAACGACAAGTATGAGACCGCTTAAATAAAACCACAGCATCAGAATAATCACACCACCGAGACTGCCGTAGGTGGCGGTATAATTATTGAAATTAGCAATGTAAACAGAAAAACCGAATGAAATAATTTGCCAGCCAATCGTTGCCAGTAACGCACCATAGAGAACATCTCGAAACCCCAATGAGCGATTTGGAGCAATCATATAGAGGAGCATAAGGACGACCGTCATGATGACGACACCAATGACCCAACGCAGGCGATTTAAGTATGTGTACAATTGATCAGATAATTGGAACAGCTGATCGATCCCTGAAATGATTACGTTTCCGAAAACAGGTAGTAGTAAGGTCACGAAAAATACCGTGACAACACCTAAAGTTAAAAAAATCGACATGAGGCGAATTCGAACGAACGATCTTGTTTCATCAATGTTATGAGCACGGTTCAAGGCGCGAATAAGGGCATTTATTCCATTTGATGCAGTCCAAAGCGTCGCTAAGATACCAAATGATAACAAGCCACCTTTAGGCTCCGCGATTACTTCAAGAACGGTAACGGTAAATAAATCTGCCAACTCGGGTGGAGCATAGTCATGAACAAACGTGTAAATTTGCTCAATATCAAGAGGCAAATAAGGGACCACCGAAATAATAAAAATGAGTAGTGGGAATATCGATAACATAAAGTAGAAAGCTAATGTTGCAGCCCAATCCATGATCGGGTCCTTTTTTACTTGTTCATAGAATTCTCTTGCAAAAATATGCGTTGCTTTCAAATAGAACACCACCTTAGATCTACTACTGATTAGTAAATGCCCAATTTTTTTTGTTCTTAAACAATTCTACACTTGGGTTACAATGCCCTTTTTTCCCAGTTCATGTTCAGTTCATAATTTCATGCTATGCTTCGTTTAGACAAGGACAAACTACGAGTAGAACATAAAGGATGGGATAATACGTGAATGCAACTATTTTAGTCGTGGATGATGATCCACATATCCGAACACTAATTCGTTTATATTTAGAGAACAGTCAATTTACTGTCATAGAAGCCGAGGATGGACAAGTTGCTCTAGACATTCTCTCAAAAAAAAAGGTTGATTTAGCAATAATCGATGTGATGATGCCTCATGTAGACGGACTCGAATTAACAGAGGATATCCGGTCATTTTTAACGATACCGATCTTAATGGTTACAGCCAAAAGTGAATCACATGATAAAGTAAAAGGGTTTCAAGCGGGAACGGATGATTATCTAGTCAAACCATTTGATCCAGTTGAACTTATTTTACGCGTCAAAGCGTTATTAAAACGCTATAATGTCGTCTCAGAAAAAATAGTAAAAGTAGGCCCTGTCACAATTGACCTTGAGCGATTAGTTGTGTCTTCTGCTGACGATACCATTAGTTTGAAAAAGAAGGAATGTGAGTTATTGTTTGTACTCGCCAATGCCCCAGGAAAAATCTTCACTCGTACTCAGCTCATTGAAAAAATTTGGGGCTTTGACTATGAAGGAGATGAGCGAACTGTTGATGTTCATATCAAACGACTTCGTGAACAGATCACTGTGTTTCCAGAACTCAACGTTTCAACAGTAAGGGGCTTAGGATATCGGTTAGAGGAGCTATAAGTATGAAAAAAAGTCTCTATCTTCGTACGGTCAGAACATATATTGGAGTTGTTTTACTAAGTTTAGTTGTTTCCTACTTTATTACTTCGTTATTTTTTCATCAGGAAATTATCTTTGAAGACGAAGTGACTAAGCTGACAAATGGTGTTGTTCAGATTATTGAACTGTCGAATGAAGATGATATCCCGAAACTGATTGAGATTTTAGGGGACTTCAATTTGGCCATGACCATTGTAAATGAGAAAGGGGATAACTACTCAAATAGTCATGAGCCTTTTCGTATCACGGAAGATATTTTGCATGAGGTCGTCACCGGAACGGACAAGCACCCCATCATATTACCGTCAGAAAACAATGAACGGATCGTTGGCGTTCCGGTAACGATTAATGATGATGTATATGGGCTATTTATGACGATTGATTTTAGAGAAGAAGTAGGTGCCTTACAACGGGTCACATTATACGCGCTGATACTCGTATTACTTAACGGAAGCATGTTAATCTTACTAGCTTCACGCCACTTAGTGACACCAATTAGAAAATTAACGAATGCAGCAAAAGAAATGGCAAAAGGAAATTTCTCTGTCAGATTAAATAGCAAAGGGATAGATGAAATTGGCGAGTTAATTACAAGCTTTAATTATATGGCTTCTGAAATTGGCAAAATCGACAAGATGAGGGACGATTTCGTCAGCAATGTTTCGCATGAAATCCAATCACCACTGACGTCAATTAAAGGCTTTACAAAGGCAATCAGGGATGATGTCATCCCAAAGGAACATCAAAACGACTATTTGGATATTATCTATCAAGAATCTGATCGACTTTCTAGACTTGGTGAAAATTTATTGCAGCTGGCATCACTAGACTCGGAACATCATCCATATCATCCTGTGAAATACAAATTGGATGAGCAGATAAGAAGGACGGTACTGGCTACCGAACCACAGTGGAAGGAAAAGCACCTGCAAATAGAGTTAGATTTGGAATCTGTAACTATCTTTGCCGATCAAGATTTATTTGATCAAGTATGGCTAAACCTAATCACCAACGCAATCAAATTTTCACATGAGGGTGGAACGATTTCCCTTGAGTGTGAGCAGACGGAGCAAGAAGTAACAGTGAGGGTTTCTGATACAGGGAAGGGAATCCCAGAAGAAGCGATACCGCACCTTTTTGAACGATTTTTTAAAGCTGATAAGGCAAGGAGTAGTTCAATGAAAGGGAATGGCCTAGGATTATCGATCGTTAAGAAGATTTTAACGATCCATGGCTGTTCAATTCATGTCCAAAGTAAAGAAGGACAAGATTCAACTTTTACGGTAACAATACCAACAACAAAATAATTACCGCTAGTTCATATTCAGTTCACATACGTTTTTTATACTATACTCAAAGAGAAAAGAAAAGGGAGGTTACCATCTATATGTTTTTTCATCCAATGGATTTTCTCATCTTTATGGCATTAGGTCTTGCACTCTGGGCGCAAACACAGGTAAAAGGAAGCTTTCAAAAGTGGTCACGAGTACGGGCAACGTCTGGCTTGTCGGGAGCAGACGTTGCGAGGAGAATTCTCGATCAGGAAGGTCTTTCTCATGTGCGAATAGAACATTCAAAAGGTGGCGATCTGTCTGATCATTATGATCCAACAGCCAAAGTTATAAGATTATCAGGTCCTGTGTACAGCGGGAATTCATTGTCATCGCTTGCAGTAGCAGCCCATGAAGTGGGGCATGCGATTCAAGACGATCGTAGATATTCTATGCTAGTCCTACGTCACCGTTTATTTCCGATTGCAAACTTTGGTTCACAACTAGCTCCGATGCTGTTTCTTGGAGGGTTCTTATTAGGAATAACGAACCTAATTGGCATCGGTATTGCGTTATTTGCAGGGGCCGTACTTTTTCAAGTTGTGACCCTTCCTGTAGAATATGACGCTAGTAAACGAGCAAAGGATAAACTGCTTGAACTAGGTATGATTACCAATCGTGAAGAAAAAGGTGTTGGTAAAGTACTTAACGCAGCAGCACTTACTTATGTAGCGAGTACGCTGATGGCCGTGCTACAGTTGATTAAATTTATCATGATTTTTAGAAGCAGAAGGTAGATAAAATAGTGGAGCTTTTTATCAAGACTCCTTTCGTAAACCTTTGATCCTGCGGTTACTCGTCGCATGAAAAAAATTGCTCCTGCGGTTACTCGTCCCATGAAAGGCTATGGCTGTGATCATAAACTGATTCGCTTTAAATAAGTTTGTTGAGTTAATTACTCAGTTTAATAGGACAGTAAGGATGTCTGCCAAACCTTGTGCAAATGCCTATAATATTTAATTTGAAAAACAACAAATGAAAAACAAAATGACCTTAAAACTAGCATAGTAGTAGACATCTTTTAGAAAACGCTCAAAGGAGTGCACATTAATGGCATTATCAACACTTCAAATGCAAAGCTTGAAAACAATAAAAACAGAGCTTACTAGATTTATGATGACCTATAAATTTGCTCTAGACGAACTTAATACAAAAATTGATATTCTACAGCAAGAGTTTGCTTTTATTCACGATTACAACCCAATTGAACATGTAACGTCAAGGGTTAAATCTCCAGAAAGCATTGTCAAAAAGGTAGGCAAAAAAGGGCTACCATTAACTCTAACCGCAATCAGAGAAAACATTCACGACATAGCTGGGATCAGAATTACCTGCTCATTTCGGTCTGATATCTACGAGTTAAGTACTATGCTTCAAAGCCAGCAGGATATTCGAGTGATTGAGATCAAGGACTATATTAAAAACCCAAAGCCGAATGGCTATCAAAGCTTACATCTGATCCTCGAGGTCCCGGTGTTTATGACAGATCGAGTTGAGCATGTTTGCGTCGAAGTTCAAATCCGAACCATTGCCATGGATTTTTGGGCAAGCTTAGAACATAAGATCTATTATAAGTTCAATAAAGAAATTCCAAAGAGATTAGCAGACGAGTTAAAAGAAGCAGCCATTTCTGCAGCTCATCTTGATAAAAAAATGGAGAATATTCATAAGGAAGTTAATGAGATAAAAAATGTTGAAGATGTAAATGACAACTCCCATGAGTTAATCATCAATAACGAAAAATTCAATCTACCATTAGATTTTCTAACACGAGCAATAAAAGCGTAAGCAATAATCGGAGGGAGGCTATTCAATCATGATGCCTGCAAAATTAGATAAACTACCACCCTATATAAGAGCAGAGTTTGAGAAAATCCAAGCGATAACGTCTCCTTTAGTGAAAAAAGGGTTTCTATTTACAATTGTCTCTATCCTGATGATGTCGTTCTCTATGGCTAATCTATATGGACTCATTTTTCACGTCACAGCAGACCGGAAAACGCTGATGATCCTTGCCTGCGCTCTAATTGGTGCGATTGGAATGGCGCTTTACAGAGAAACCATCTATCAAAACGAGGAAATCCGCAGAACAAGTATCGCCTATATAAAAACAAGAATTAAAGAAAGCAAAGCCATTCCAGCAGAAACAAAGGAAACATACCTCGAAAAAATAACGAGGGAGCCTGTGAACGCCTTTATGACATTCACCGAATTCCTTAGTCGAGAAGAGCGAATAAAACGCATTGAGAATAATTAGTCAAAAGCCCCGTTTTGTGAACGGGGCTTTTTGCTTTGTACATGGTTTTGGAAGTTACTATAGATTTGTGTGATACGTGGCTGGGTTAATGTAGGGATTTTACATATTCAGGCACTAATAAGCTGGATTAGCGCCTGGTTTTTACAGTTACTTACAGATTCCTGTTCCAATATGCTTGGTTGGCGCATCGTTTTTACAGTTACTTAAAGTTTCAGGCACTAATAAGCTGAATTAAGACCTGGTTTTTACAGTTACTTACAGTTCCAGGCACTAATATGCTGGATTAGCGCCTGACTTTTACAATTATTTACAGATCTTTCGTCGGTTCAGACCTCGTCACCCACAATCCTTACAGTTTCGTCACCAGTTCAAGCCCAACCAACCAGATTTTCACTCTTACTTTAAAACCACATGAATCCAACCCGAACCCTTTTTACAAGTTCATACATACTAGAGTTACACTCTCCCTATTAAAACAAGCTTCAGAGGCAAAATTGTTACAAATAATCTATAAATATAAATTTATATTTATTTTTATTTACTAGAAAGGCAAATTTGTTTTATAATGTAGCTCGTATGCAATTTTGGTTCGGTATTCTACACGCCTTAACTTTTTCATATCCTATTCAACAGAAGGAAACAATGAAACGAGAGACTCTTTTTATTAGGCTACTTTTGAAAGGATTGTTGTATCCATATTAAACAACATCGTCTTTACACTAAGAAGACGAAAAGAACCAATGATATAAGCAACGGCATAAATATTCACTCCATACCCGCCAGATCGCAAAACCTTAATTAGACTAGCAGGAGGTTCATAGATAATGGACGATTTAGCAAAAGATAAGGGTACTAGCACTCATACCACAGCCGATTATTTGAAATTTATCATCCCATCATTACTCGGTTTGCTATTATTCTTAGTACCCATTTCAACAGGTGAAAGTATTACTATACCGGTCGCTTTCTTAGCCAAGCAATTAAATGCACTACTAGAAGGCGCAATTCCAATCATTACTGTACTTATTCTAGCGTTTTCTGTACTAGGTTCTCTGATCGCAATTGTAGTGAAACCTGATTTTCTCGTAAAAAATGACTTCTTAAACAAACTTTTAAATGTCTCCATCTACTGGTTCATTGCGCGTTTGTTAGGTTTTATTTTTGCAGTTATTACCGTATTTCACATTGGTCCAGAGTGGATTTCCTCAGAAGACACTGGCGGATTGTTAATGTATGATTTGATGCCAATCTTACTCACGACATTTTTGTTTGCAGGAATTTTCCTACCTCTGTTATTAAACTTTGGATTGCTTGAGTTTGTAGGGGCATTACTAATCAAAGTGATGAGACCTATTTTTACACTGCCAGGGAGATCGTCACTAGACTGCCTAGCTTCATGGGTAGGGGACGGTACGATAGGGGTATTATTAACAACGAAGCAGTACGAAGAAGGTTATTATACAAAACGTGAAGCGGCGGTTGTAGCAACGACATTTTCCGTAGTTTCAATCACTTTTACCATTGTTATTATTGAATACTTACACCTTGGGCATTATTTCGGACAATATTACTTTACAATTATTCTAGCAGGATTTGTTGCTGCGGTTATCATGCCGCGAATTCCGCCACTTTCTAAAAAAGCTGATACGGGATATGAAAAAGCAACGTTACAAGTGGAAAACGTCATCCCGAAAGACGTTTCTATGGCGAAATGGGGCTTAAATCTTGCTGTTACAAAAGCGAAAAAGAACGATAAACCTCAGGCAGTGTTTAAAGAGGGGTTTCAAAATGTCGTTGATATGTGGGTAGCCGTTCTGCCAATCGTTATGGCGATCGGAACTGTGGCATTGGTTGTCGCTGAACACACACCAGTGTTTGAAATCTTAGGAAAACCATTTGAACCGATTTTAATGTTCTTACAAGTACCAGAAGCACAGGCGGCGGCTCAAACAATGGTCGTTGGGTTTGCCGATATGTTCTTACCAGCTCTGATCGGTAGTGGCATCGAAAGCGAAATGACAAGATTTATTATTGCTTGTGTATCAGTTACTCAACTTGTTTATATGTCAGAGATGGGTGGTTTACTACTGGGTTCTAAGCTACCTGTTAGTTTTAAAGATTTAGTGCTTATTTTCATTTTACGAACGATGATTACCCTACCAATCGTTGTAGGGGTAGCACATATTATTTTTTAACATGGAGGGTGGAGCAGGTTGAATTCCATTCAAATACGAAATCTAGAAACGATTGAGGAATTAGAGAGAGTTAGACAATTAGAAGCGGTGATTTGGAGTATGGAGGATTCTGTCCCCGTCAATCAAACTGCTGCTGCCGTAAAAAATGGAGGCCTCGTCATCGGGGCCTTTCTTAACGAGAAGCTAGTTGGCTTCCAATACAGTTTTCCTGGCTTTGATGGAAAAAAAGTTTATTTGTGCTCACACAGTCTAGGGATTCACCCTCATTATCAGAAAAAAGGGATTGGAGAAGCTCTTAAACTTGCCCAGAAAAAACTGGCCCTGGCTAAAGGGTATGATCTTATCACGTGGACGTACGATCCACTAGAAACAGTGAATGGCTATCTAAACCTACATAAGCTTGGCGCGGTATGCTCCACCTACATTGAAAATGCCTACGGCGAGATGGACGATAACCTAAATGCCGGTATTCCAACTGACCGTTTTTTAGTGGAATGGGAAGTAGGGAGTAATCATCGTGTGGAACCCGTGCAGGTGTGCGGAGCCCCGAGAGTCATCTCTACTAGTAAAGTTGGTGATTTTATTCTTCCTGAAAAAATTGATTTATCACCTCAAGACGAAGTTCTACTGGTACCTGTACCATGGAATTTTCAAGAAATGAAAAGAGACAATCTAGCACTAGCCATAAAGTGGAGAGAAGTAACAAGAGAAGTTTTCCAACACTATTTACGCTCAAAATGGCTAGTAGTTGACTTGGTTAAAGACCAGGGGCAATATTTCTATGTGGTTAGGAGCAGCAGTAATGGAGATTAAGAGCATTGTCCTTAGACAGGTAAAAATGGATTTATTACACCCGTTTACGACGAGTGTTGGAACGGAATATGATAAAAACTTTATTTTAGTTGAAATCATTTCAGAAACAGGTTTATCGGGTTGGGGCGAGTCGGTATCTATTATTGAGCCAATTTATAATGAAGAAACAGTACAAACCAATTGGCACATCATGAGCGATTTTTTAATTCCGACACTAATGAAAGCATCGATTAAACACCCTGACGACGTATCTGAGTTGTTTCGGCCGATCCGCCGCAACTTTAATGCAAAAGCCGCATTAGAGTGTGCCGTCTGGGATCTGTATGCAAAAGAACAAAATATGTCACTCGCACGTGCCCTCGGTGGGGTGAAGGAGAAAATTGAGGTTGGTGTCAGTGTAGGAATCAAAAGTTCAGTGGATGAGCTAATGCACCAAGTCCATGGTTATGTAAACGATGGCTACAAGCGAATGAAAGTCAAAATCAAGCCAGAGTGGGACGTAGAGATTGTCAAAGCCATTCGAAGAGAATTTCCTAGTATCCCACTGATGGCCGATGCCAACTGCGCTTACACCTTAGCTGATATCGAACACCTTAAACAACTAGACGAGTTCAACTTAACGATGATTGAACAACCGTTAGCTAGTGATGATATAATTGATCACGCCAAGCTACAAAAAGAAATCCAAACGCCGATTTGCCTAGATGAGAGCATTCATACCGTGGAGGATGCCAGAAAAGCGATTGAGCTTGGCAGCTGTAAGATTATCAATCTAAAAATAGGTCGTGTAGGCGGCTTAACCGAAACCAAGAAAATTCACGATTTATGCGAGAGTAATGGAATCCCAGTTTGGTGCGGCGGCATGCTAGAAGCAGGCATTGGTCGTGCTCATAATATCGCGATTACCTCATTAGCGAATTTCACCTTACCTGGCGACACAGCACCATCAGCCCATTATTGGAAAAAGGATATTATTACACCAGAAGTCGTTATGAACGATGGCTTTATTGAGGTTCCTAAAGGTAATGGAATTGGCTATGACCTAAATATGAAATTAATCGATAAGCTGACCGTAGCTAGTAAAACATTTTCATAATAAGAGTGCAAAAGAAAAAATTACGAGGACCAATTGACCATCCAATTGAGCCTCGTTTTTTTATATCAATTAGTCTGACAAAGCAGTTATCTACGTGCGTAAAGCTGGTGCTCGTTTAGATGTTCTATATTGCTATCATACGTTTAATTCTAAACGACCAACTAAACCGAAGAAGAAGTGCACTTTAGGAGAGATGATTTATCTACAGGGATCCATTAAAGGTTATCTCGTTTTTATGTCGAATAATAGTATGTTAATGAATTTATTTTCCTAATTTTCCATTAAAAGGTGGCGTACACATGTGCTATTTAAAAAGCAGATAAAACTTAGATATTTCCTAATCACCATTACAGTTGCTATATCTTTTCTAAGCGGATGTAGTAATCCTACCACGTTAAACAGTGAGTTAGTTGAGCAATTGCAACAACAACTAAAGGAGAAAGAAAAAGAGTTAAAACGTTTAAAGAATGAAGAGTATTCAAAAGAAATGGAATTAAAAACATACCATAACAGCTTAGGGAACACATTAGGTAATATAATTGCAATTGAATATCCATACGCCTCATCACTTTATGATTTTCAAGAAAGTCTAAAAAGAGGTTATTTGAGCTATATTGACATTTATTTAAATAACTTTTTAAAGCAGCATTTTTCTTCGAATAATTTTACAGAATTTGATTGGAACGATGAACATGAAGAGTTTATTAAAGTCGTTCAAAATTTTGACTATTATCCATTCCATCAGAAACTATTTTTGGACGACCTTCATAATCGCCCTTTTATAAATAACCATTTACCAATCTATCTTTTTATTGGCGCAGAGTTTAGAGATCCAATTCTTTTTGATAGTAAAGAAATTAAACGATTTTATTTAAGAGACAATAATAATATTACCGAGCTAATTCTCCTTACCACAGCTAATGATTGGATAGCTTACACTTCTAAAGATGTATTGATTAACGAGGAGTTGAAATCAGTTGTAATTTTAACAAATTTACTAGGTGACCTATCTTCTGCCATTGAATTTTATGAAGAACTGTAATTCGGTAATCCACAAAATGGAGTTCTGATAATCGATGCAATAGAAGAGATAGAAAAAGCTTGGCTAACTTTTGCAAATAGAGTGGGGCGTAATCAATTAATTCATTCGGGCAAAGTTAATACAATAGATTTAGCTAATGTTTACAATGAATTATCATTCTATTCAAAATTAAGATAGATATTAAATTGTTAAGGGCCAAATTAACTAACGAGTAACCTATTTTGAAAATAATGAGTTTTTTTTAAAACCATGTGTCTTAGGAGAGGAGATAGAAAAATGATTGAATTACGAAAAATAAACGGGGATAACATAGATGAAGTAATAGCGCTTGATGTTGAAGAAAACCAGAAAGAATTTATATTAAAAACTACTAATCTTAGATGCTTCGCAGACGCTCATATGTTGAACACAGATGGTATACCAGCTTCTCCATTAGCTATTTATGCGGATGATACGATGATTGGATTTTTGATGTATATTTACGATACGACAGATCATGAATCGTTTCAAAATGAAGTTTATTTCGGGAAGAAGACTTACTTCATTTGGCATTTTATGATTGATAAGAGTTATCAAGGGAAAGGATATGGCAAGCTTGCCTTTGAAAAAATGTTGGCGGAAATTGAAACTATGCCACACGGGAAAGCAGAAAAGGTAGACCTCTTTTATCATAAAAGTAATGTCATAGCTAAAGAATTATACGCTTCATTTGGTTTTGTAGAAACAGGCATCATTCAGGATCATTCGGTGCATGCGATTAAAGATCTAAACATGAGAAAACAACTCCCTGAATTATGAGCAGCTAAGAACTGCTTCTTTAATTTAAGGAGCAAAGAGTTTAACAAAAATTGATTACATTGAGGTATATTAAAATGAAAATTTTCAAAATTGAGGAGTTACAGGAAAATAAAATAATAGAATTTTTTAAGTTGCATTGGGGTAGTCCAGAAATGGTGATTTCAAGTGGAGTCTATGATTGCAGTGCATTAGATGGTTTTACGATTATTAATGATGAAGGTGAAGTTATTGGCTTAATTACTTACATAATTAAAGATAACGAATGCGAAATAATTTCATTAGATAGTATTGAAGAAGGTAAAGGGATAGGTACAAACTTAGTTCAAGCAGTAGAACACCTTGCTATTAAGAAAAAGTGTAAACTCATTAAACTCATAACAACAAACGATAATCTATTAGCATTAAAGTTTTATCAAAAACGAGGTTTTATCTTGTCCAAAATAATAAATAATGCGGTTGAGAAAGCAAGAAAAATTAAACCAGAGATACCCTTAATTGGTAATGATGGTATCCCTATCAGGGATGAAATTGAATTAATAAAGGTATTGAACTAACGGAACCTTATCTACAGTATCAGCAATAAAAACATTGGTATAATGCACCTTTTATCTTTGTGTACATGTAACCATAGATAAGTGTTTAAGGACTTGACTTGGAGCCTCTGTGGGCATGATTGGTCTTGAAAGGCTGAAGCTAAGGTTTCAGCAGGCAAACGAGCCTATCATACCCACCTCTCCAAGTAAAGTCCTATCGTTGTATACGTTAAAAGAAAAGAAATGTTCTTGAAGAACAAATTGATAAAATCAGAAAAGATTCAAATAATTTCTTACTTGTTTATGAAGAAGAAGGAATAATATTAGGGACTCTTACACTGAACATATGTCTTCAAGCCCTGCATGGTGAAAGTCCATATGGAGTAGTAGAAAATATTATTGTGCATGAAAATTATCAAAATAAACAAATTGGGAAAAAACTTTTACAATACGTTGAGGAATACTGTAAATCAATTAATTGCCATAGGATTATGTTATTAAGTAACTCGAAAAGGTACAGAGCCCATCAGTTTTTTGAAAGAGAAGGATATGATAGTACAGTAAGTAAGGGGTTCAAAAAATACTTAATGTAGATTTTATGATCTGCAATATTAAACTAAAGGGTAGCGAATGCATAACATGGATTATGGAATGGCAGTTGCGCCGTTTTCTGTATCGGGTGAGGTTTGTTGAAGAAGGTGTTTTTCACTTTCCTGTGGAGGTCTTGATATACAAGGAGGTAAAATATGGTGCTACTTAACCCAACAACTTTAGCAAATTGGTTACGACCACATTCATTAGAATGGTACAAACAACTTAGTAACCTTCAAGGTAAATATACATATTCTTGGAATTCTACACTTTCAGAGCCCAATGGAGAATCAATTTTTGATAAAGAAGTAATTCAAAACATAGTAGATAAGAAAGTATTAGATGTTGGATGTGGACACGGTGAGTTCACACTTAAATGTAGTTCTTTTGCAAAAGAAATAGTAGGTTTTGATGTAACAGATAATTTTGTGAAAATCGGTAAAGAAAATAAAAAGGAAAATGTATCTTTTGTTGTTGGAAATACAAAAAACGGATTGCCTTTTGAACCCGATGAGTTTGATTTTGCGTACAATCGAAAGGGACCTACGTCCGCATATCCTTCACTCAAAAAAGTTGTAAAAAAAGGTGGGAAACTTATCGGACTTCACCCTGGTGATGAGTTGGGAAGAGAATTACCACTCTTATTTCCTAATTTATTCGAAACGCTACACGGTACGCCAATCTTGGATACTATTTATCATAGACTTGAAATAAGCAATTTCTCGCATATAGACGTTAAAGTTGTAAATAGTATCGAATTCTTGCATAGCCCAATAGATGTAATCAAATTAAGATGCTTTGGTCAAAACCATAAAGTTTATGAAACATTGAAAGTAAAAAACCTATCTGAAATATCTAAGATTTTTGAACGAAATACTAAAAAAGAAGGTTTACCATTAACATTTTCCCGTTATATAGTTCGTGTAATTGTCTAATTATTATATTTATCTTCTTCAACTATTGAAAAACGATATATTCAAAAAGGAATACACGCATTATTTTGTGTACAAATAGAGCAAGATAATTGAGCAAGCAAGATGCATTATACATAGTAACAAATAAAATTCAAGGAGGAATTTCCTTGTTTATAAAATCTGAATTATTGACACTTAGAAAGACAGAGTTCAGTGATATAGACTTTATTTGTGGTCTGGAGTCAGAGGAAGAAAATGCAAAATTTATCATCCCATGGTCTAAGAAAATGCATAAAAAGTCATTAGAAAATACTGATATATTACACTTAATAGTTCAAGATAGGAACACAAATTGTCCAGTAGGCTATATTATTATAGCTGGATTAGAAAATAGAAATTTAAGTCTTGAGCTTGTAAGGATTACTATTGGTGACAAAGGAATGGGTTATGGAAAGGAATCGTTCAGACTTATCAAAGATTGGGCATTTTTGAAACACAATGCTAATCGTTTATGGTTAGATGTAAAGGTTAGTAATTTGCGTGCATTTAATCTCTATAAGAAACAAGGTTTTGTCCTAGAAGGAACCTTACGGGAATGCCTAAAAAATAATGAAGATTTCGAATCATTATATGTTATGTCTATATTAAAAAGTGAGTTTGAAGAAAGTAAATTTCACTAACGAATGCTAGTATTGAAAAAACAGCATTCAAGTGCGATAGAAATTAAATGTGTAGTGTTTTTCAATATGTATGTTTTATAATAAGGCTCTTTTCTAAGCATTGATGCTTTATAACCTCATTTTAGTTGAAAAAACTCCTTAGACAGAAATATATCCCTTATATTTGGGAGTAAAGAGCACTAGATAAGCTTTTGTTTAAGAGACTTTAATATAAGGAAAGCCAAATTGTGCATTGTGTTATAGAAGCAAAGCATAATTTGGCTTTCTTTCTATAAAACTTACATTCGGTGTATGCCTCTTAATTACAGTAAACCAGGGTACAGTTAGTGGTGTTGAAAAATAGTAACTGTATTCTTTTAACTTAGTTTCTTATAAAAGTTGAAAAAAAATGAAGCCAAACAGTACATAATTCTGTCTAATAATTGTAGTAAAGAAAAATGAGAGAGGGTGAACAATCATTAATACGCTTACATTGGTGAAAAAAGCACAAAGTGGAGACGATGAAGCCTTTTTGGAGCTTTTTCAAGAGTATGAAAACGTTATTTATCGAATGGCATATGTTTATGTCAAAAATCAAGCGGATGCGTTAGATGTAGTTCAAGAAGTAGCTTACCGTTCTTTTAAGAACATAAAAACCTTAAACAAACCAGAGTTTTTTAAAACTTGGCTTATCAAGATTGCGATTAGTTGTTCTATCGATTGCATTAACAAAAATAAAAAAGTGGTTCATTTAAAATGACTCGTTGCATGAAGAAGCGAATAGTACAAATAAAAGTATAATAATTAAGGATGCAAGGATAACAGATCAATTCTACGGCATTAGGTTCTTTTATAACAATGAAAACGATGAAACCATCATCGTCTCCATAACAGATGGAGAATATTGGTCAAACATCTATCAAAAAGAGTTGAATACAAGTGATGCCATGAGATTTAAAATTGGTGAATATGATGCCATTTATCACAAAAATAGTGAGCATCAGGAGATTATTTGGATGGAAGACTTAGATAAAAAATATACGTATATGATTATTACTCATTCACTCCATGTAGCTAAAGGTGACTTAATCGCAATGGCTAAAAGTTTGAAAAATAACTAGTATACAAGGTTCTGTAAAAGAGCCAAAATTAGGCTTAGGAATCTTTAAATGAAAAAATTCGGAAGTGGTCAACCTGGTTTCTTAGTAAACCAGGTCTATTTATTTGAAAGTTTGACTTTTGGCAAACGGTAGATAATGTTACTATTTTCATATTCAAGTAAAGAGCAGCATACTAAAAGTGCGCATATTGAGAGGGGTTTTTCATTTTGTTCAATGGAATTATGTTGGCACTACTATTTTTTCTAGCAACTATAATGTTACTTAGTCTTTTAGAATACGGAGATTTTATTGGGATTTACTTTTTTGTAGTATCCTCACTCATTTTTAATATCTATTTAGTGATTCAAATTAACAAAATGAAAAATGATAAAAAATGACAAAATCTTATTGAACATACGCTCAACTTATCTACAGTTTCTACAATAAATCGTTGTTGTGTAGCACCTTTTTATCTTAATTACATGTAGTCATAGATAAGCGGTTAAGGATTTGACTTGGAGGCTCTGTGGCATGATTGGTCCTGAAATGCTGAAGAAGGAGTGCGAAATGTTGCCGTTTAGGAGTATACCAAACCGGACAGAGGAAAATGAATTTTTGTTAATTTACAGGTTAAGATAATCCTAAAAAGCAGTTAGGGTGATGTGAATTGACGAGGATTATTTTACTTGTAATGCTTATTTTTAGCACCATTTTTTGTGGAGCAAACAATGAAACAGCTTCTGCGAAGGAGATTAGTAAGTCTCGATCTTTTGAAGCAGCGTACACTGAACTGGGTTATAAAACCGTTGAAGAAGCTGTTAAAGAATTTGAGAGTCATTTCAATCAAGACTTAAAACTACCGCTTAGGATTCCACCTTTAACCTTTACACATGAATTTGGGCGATTTAATGATGTAGATGGTCCACACAATGACTCTTTTGAACTACTACTTGTCAATGAAAGAAAAGCTAATGATTATTTTATCTATGTCCGACCTATTGACCATAAAATTCCAATTGAAAATAAACGGATTATTAAACTTTTTAAACTAAGAAACGGGAATGAAGCGAAGTATGTTAAAATATCGGATTCTTTCGTTGCCCTCGTTTTTGAAAGGGATAATTGGCAATATATGCTTACTATTCCAAATAGGATTTCAAAAAAGATCACCCCAGCCATGTTAGTTGAAATAGCCGATTCGATTGATTATCCAAGTGAAAAGAAAAATCCATTTGATTAGATAGTATTAACTAGCTATCCAATGAGTGTTACACTGAGTAATCAAAATAACGAAGCTAATATTCTAAAAATTATACGATCAGTTATGGCTGGTCGTTTGTTTTACAACTAGTTAAGAAATTTTGTTCAGGATCATTACGAAATATCACTAGAAGCCAACTTTCAAACAATAAAAATAACTAAAACTGGCTCGGTTCAAATGTGAACTGAGCCAGTTTAATTATTTCTTTAATTTACATTTAACGTGCCACCAAGGATCTCTTGTTCGCGATTACCCTTTTTTACATACGCGATCACTTGATAACGCCCAGGGGCAAGTGCTTCACCATTTACAGTCATATCCCAAACAATACCGTACGCACCTGAAGGTAAGTTTGTACCGTGTGGAATCGTTCTTAATAATTCACCAGTAGCTTCGCTGCGAATAAGAACCTCGAACACATCTGCACCTACTGGAAGGCTCACGTTTCCAACTACATTACCGCCGGAGATCGCAATGCTCTGCCAAGTGGCTAATCGAATGTTTTCTGGCACTTGAACAAATAGAATAGTCGGAACTTCAACTCTATTTACACCGTCGCTCAAAATAAACGTTCCTTCATAGTACCCAGGCGCTAAGTTTCTTGTATCAACTTGAACGTTAAAGGTAAGTTCTTGCGTTCTACCAGGTTGGATCTGTAAGTTCTTACTAGTCATTACTTTAATTCCTTCATGCCCTGTAAAATCGATTGATAATCTCTTACGCTCGGTAGACAGGTTGTGAATCGTGAAGCTTTGACTTCGAACTTCGCGCTCAGCCATATTCGTAAAAATACCAAAGGAATGGCTTCCAGGAGTGACTAAAACTTCTGAGTTAATCGCATCAAGAATGCGGATACTTCCAGCACCCTGACTATTGTGAGGGTAGAGGTTACCATCTGCATCAAAAAGGTTTTCAGCCGTGTTCATTAACGCTGCTTTTACGAAATCTACACTCCAATCAGGGTGAGCCTGTAAAACTAAAGCTGCAGCCCCAGCGACGTGTGGTGCAGACATACTTGTTCCCTGTAAAGAAGCATAGCCATGCTGGTGTGGTCCTGAAGCTTGATGAAGTGGAACCGTGCTATAAATTGCTACTCCCGGTGCAGAAACATCCGGCTTGATCATCCAGTTGCCCATCACGGGTCCTCGTGACGAGAAGTTCGCCATAGTTTCTCCAACTTGTTTTACAAACTTAATGTCAAAAGAGATCGTATTGTTACCAGCTTCTAGTTCTGCTCGTAATTTTTGACCATCTTCTTGAGAAGTCATAATCATTGGGATTGGTGTTCCTGGAATTTCTGGTTGAACTCCAGGTTGATTATTAAAGATGACAGCACCAATTGCCCCGTGTCTTTGTGCATTTTCTGCTTTCACTTGGAATGCATAGTCCCCACGTTGCATTAAGGCAATTTTTCCTTCTAAATCTTTCCCGGCAAAGTCAGCATCAGTTCCTGCTAGACCCACCCAAACAAATTCGAATTCACCTTCGTTTAAAGCCAATAAATCATCTGCAGAAGAAAAGCCCATCACGGCAGAACTTGGGTAGTTTACATTATCTGAAGTATAAATAGCCGCACTATATAAATCATATGGTAGCATCGTCGCCCCTACAGAAATCGCTTGGCGAGATGTACCTGGTGAACCAACAGTCCAGTCGTTTGGACCACTGTTTCCGTTTGAAGTAACGGCAACAACCCCATCAGCCATAGCTCGGTCTAAAGCTAAGCTTGTCGCAAAATCAGGGTTATTGGTAGAATTCCCTAAAGATAGGTTCATCACATCAGCCCCGTCTTGAACGGCACGCTCGATACCGGCAATAACATTTGCTGTCGTACCGCTACCACCTGGCCCTAAAACACGGTAGGCTAATAATGTAGCCTCTGGAGCAACACCTTTAATTTCGCCGTTTGCTGCAACAGTTCCAGCAACATGTGTTCCGTGGTTCGTTCTACGAGAGAGAAGACCAGTGATCGTTTCTTGTGGATCAGCGTCGTTATCAACGAAGTCCCAACCTTTATAGTCACCAAACGCATGAGCTAAATCAGGATGAGTGTAGTCAACACCTGTATCGATGATTGCTACTGTTACACCTTTCCCAGTGAAGCCAGCGTCCCAAGCCTCATTGGCACCAATATGGGGCGCACTATCCATCATCATCGGGCTAACTGTTTCTAGTTCCCAATCAAATGTAGAAACTTGATACTCTACATTTTCATACACAGCTTTAACACCAGCGATCGCTAAAAGATGATGTAGTTCATTCTCAGCAATTTCTAATGAAAATCCTGAGAAAACGTAGTCATATTCTTGACCAACTGTCACATTTGCCACTTTTTCAATCTCAGCAATAATCGCTTGACGTTCCGCTTTTAATAATTCCTCAGATTGATAGTTTCCAGTATGTTTTGCTTCAAGGATTGATTGTTCTTCTAATTCAACAATGACCGTAATTAGATCTGAGGACGTTGGGTCCACCTCTAAATACACATTTGGTTGAGAGGACTCTTCAATACTAGCAGCTCCTCCCAAGCTAGCAAAACTAGAGAACACTAGTGAAAAAATAAGTAAGTACATAAAAAATAGCTTTGATTTTCCTTTCGACATGCACACATCTCCTTTCAATTTTGGTAAATCGCAAAACAAAGTATGTAATCATCCTTTCCTTGCCCAGATTTGAAACAGGCTGTGTTACGCTTTAACTTTAGCGTGAGTGAAACAAATTCGTCAAACTAGCAAGAAAATTCAAAACAAATCTCATGGTCCTAGATGCTCGAATAATAATTTCAGTAAAGAAAGCTTATAAAATAAGAAAAATTTATTTTTCCGATATAGTGAAGTCAGCATCCTTGGTCTAGTGGAAATGTCATAAAATATCAAGTTTTAGAGGATGGGCTCGATTTTCAAAACAACAATGTCGAACACTTCGGCCCTCGATCTGAAATTCACGCTATATGACCTAAGTAAAACAGATCCCAAAATAAGGACTTCGAACCGTAAACTTATCTATAGCTCTAGTTGTTATTACCTAGGCTTGTGCCAGAAAAATAAAATTAGGAAAACATGAAACTTTTTGAGATCTCGTTTGTCAAACCTAATGTGAGCTCATAGATCAGGAAAAAGGGGTACGTTTATGGAACTAATTAGCAGGTTTGTTTTGCATATTGAGACGTTTTTTTTATTAAGTCATTATAGTAAGTTCATCATTCAATGGACGCTAACAGCCCTAGCTGTGTATGCGATTGTAACCATGTTCACCAAAAATGTGGATCAAACAAAGACTTCATTGTATGTCGGCTTTGCTGTCCGGTTTGTGTTACTGATTGGATTGTCCATCGAGATGCTGCACCAAGTTCAGATCACAGAAATATTCAGCTTGTATTATGATAGACAGCCATCAATGCGACAGTTTTTACACTTTTTATTTTGGGGTTACATCATTGTCGTTGGTTTTTATTACATCATTACGATGAGAGTGAAAAAATACAAAGGCTTATTTTATACCTTTGATCTTGCGGTACTAACTTTACCAGCGCTTCAACTAGTTACTAGCATTCTATTTTATTTCATAAAGGAAAGTATTTATCTGCCGGACCTGATAGGAATCCTTGTTATTAGTACAATCATTGCTAGTAGTTTGTATTTATTTTTCAAAAATTATTGGGAGTCGCGATGGGGGACTATTATTCCATTTTATCTGATTATCGGGGCACCTTTGGGGCTGTTGTTGTTAGTAAACCCAGGGAATCTAGCTATTCCAGAAGTTACAAACCTAATCATTTTCTTAGGACTATTGATGACATACCATATCATTTCAAGAAGTCAGGTAGTTGATAAATATAAGGCTTCATTTATTGCCGTTATGGCAGCTATTTTTCTATTATTAGTGAACCCGGTTTATAATCTTGCTGATGCAGCTCTAAAAAACACAGTAGCAGAGGTTCGATTAACGTACTATGAAAGCTCAAATCTCGTTCAACTAGAAGAAGCAAAAACATTAGCTAGAACCCTTACAGGAGATCAAGACTTTAGATTTCAACAACCTGAAACACAAGATTTTCATAATCGCTATTGGTTACAATCGCAAAACTATTCAATTGATATTGATGGGATATCAGGGCTAGTCATGAACCTTCATCGCCGAACCGACCCAATAGGTGAAACACTAAGTGTAGACGAGTATGTAACCTTATCCAAGCAAGTACTCACAAACATAGGTCGTACGTTACTTAACGAGGAGCAAATCCATTTGGAGGTAAAAGAAGAACAGGGGCAGACAATTGTAGAAATGATACCTAAATTTTCTGACGGTACGATCCCTAAAGAAATATGGCAGAAGACTTCGTTTCGTTGGGAAAATGAGTCCTTAATGGAATTTCATGAAAGTAAAATCCTTTATCCAGTAGAATCTCTAAAAGATGTATTGCTTACATCGAACGATATACATCGTATACTTCAGGAGTGGTATGACTTGCTTGATCAAGATATGCCAGCTTACGTGTTAGACAATGCTTGGTATGGGTATAGTAATCGCACCATTGACTTGTATATTGAAACAGCCAAAAATCACTCGTTTCAAATCGACGGTCGAACCGGTGAGATCCGCTATTTTTCCGGGGATTTTCAAAAAGATACGGATTTTGAAAAGTTAGAAAACAAGATTGTGGCTAAATTAGGGCTACAGCCTGATAAATGGGAGCGCCACCGTTATTCTAATTTTTGGGAGTGGAGAGAGGTAGGAGCTGATCCATCCAAGCGTTCATTTAATCATCTATTCGGCTATACAAATGGTGAACCTTTGTTTTCCTACTCAAAGGGTATTAATTACTATCATCGCCCCTCGACAAATGTAAAAGTTGCTTCTAGCAAAGATGCCTATGAAATTGTTAAACCGATGTTGGATTTTACTCCTTATGCGTCAAGGGCAAAATTGGCCCATGTGATTGACGAAGATGGTATGATCAGAGAAGCATGGTTACTAGTCATCCAACCGTTCGGGGAAGCAAATCACAAGCTGTATCTCGTCGATATAGAGACGAAAGGGGTGGCATCGCTCTATGAATAAACATGATGATTGTGCAATATTCCAGGATTTATATGAGTTGTATATCGAAGAAGAAGTAGAGGAAGAAACGAAACTTTGGATGGAAGAACACGAGGCTAGCTGTACTCATTGCGTGAAAGATCGGACAGCTGTCGCTACACCGTCCGAGGCACATGAAGATAGCGAAAAAATTTGGGGAATTCGCGTCCTTACGATGACGATGTACGGTTGTTTCATCGCCCTTTCAGTATGGATGTCTATCTGGTATTTTTGGTAAATGAGTAATTGGCGAACACTAGAAGATTTATATTCTCTCTATTACAAGGAAATCTTTCGTTATCTTCTTCAACGGACTAGAAATAAAGATCTTGCTTTGGATCTGGCACAAGATACATTTTTAAAAGCATTTCATGGCTTAGCCTCCTTCAAAGGGAATTCAAGTGTCAAAACGTGGTTGTATACCATTGCACATCATACATTTATCAATTGGTACCGACGCGAAACAAAGTTTTCAAGATATCCAATTGAAGAAACATTGCCACTTGAACAAAACATATATATTCTTCCTGAGGTAGCAGTTACACAAAAAGAGGAACAAGAACACCTCCTAGAGGCGATCCTTTTATTAAAAGAAGACTTTCAGCACGTCATAATTCTAAGAGAATTTCAAGAGTTGTCCTATGAAGAAATTGCAGACATCTTAGATTGGAAGCTTTCAAAGGTGAAAACCAATTTGCATCGAGCCAAATTGGAGCTAAGGAAAGTATTGAATAGAACAGAGGATGATACAAATGAAATGTAGTTTGGTTAGAGATCTATTGCCGCTGTATATAGAAGGAGACTGTTCCACCGAGACAAATAACCTTGTGAAGAAACATCTTTCAAGCTGTCCTGAGTGTACTGAACTGTATGAGATGATGGAAAAGCCACTAGAACTAAATGTCAATTCAGCAAGCTTAGTAGAACCAGAAACAAATACCAATCAATTTTGGCAAAAGTATTACGGGCGGCTAATTTTCCGCGGGGTAGGCTTGTTTTTTATCGTCTATATCGCGATTGTTTGGGCGGTTGGTTTATTGAAATAGGAAGTTTTAAGGTGGAAGAACATTACTAGGGAGTAGGCGTTTAAACTTATACAAGTTTAGCGCCTATTTTTCTTGAGTAAAACCCACCAAAAAAAACATTGATTTCTTCGCTCTACAAAAGCTGTAAAAGTATCAAAATTCAATTTATAGTCGAAAACAGATGTTTTATAGTCCAAAAATGAATATTTATCGTCCAAACTTGCTGTTTTATAGTCCGAAAAACAATTTTACGATCCAAACGTTATTTGTTAACTCTATTCGTTACACTATTCAATATTTTTCGAATTATACATTCAAAAAATGTTGAATGTTTAATCCGTTTCAGATACTATTACCTTAATTAGGAAAAAATTGAATGGAGTGAAGGGGAATGGAAGTATTACATGCCACTAGTAGAAAAAGAGAAACATACGATATTCATTTAGCATATTCACCCTTATGGGAATGTGCTCTTGGCATCGCCGCTGTAACTAATTCTGCTTATATCGATACGCTTGAAAAACCAGCTAGCTACTGGGAAAAGCTCAAAATCAACTTCCCAAAGTCGTTGTTAGATCACTTGGATTATGTAGAGACGAACAATACTTGGAAAGCGTTGCTTCAACTGTTACATCACCTAGGTAGTAAGGACATAAATGAATTTTCATCCCGTGTTACGACGTTACAGGAAGCAGAATTAAAGTTCATATGTCTTCCATTTATCGGGAGAAACTTTCAGCGTTTGAGGGAACAAGCAGCTTTAGGAGAAGAAAAAGCTGTAGTAGAATTAAAGAAAGTAACAAGTGATAACATCTTTTTTCCATCTTACATTGAATTCATTAGCAAAATTGACCATAATGAGCTCAAAACTCATTTGATTGAGGTAATGACTAGATGGTTCGAGTCAGTAATAACTGCTAATGGTAGCGAGATCGATAGAATTTTAAAAACTGATTATGAAGCTAAGCTCAACATGAAAGAGAAAATGTCTCCTGAAGAGTTAGTTCAATGGGCAACCGGAGGAGTTACCTACCTTCCCGAACCAAGTGTCCATAAAGTTCTACTCATTCCTCAATATGTTTATCGACCTTGGAATATCGAGGCCGACATTGAAGATACAAAAGTATTTTACTATCCGGTAGCAAATGAAAGTATTACACCCAATGACAAATACATGCCGAACCATTTCTTAATCCAAAAGCATAAAGCATTAGGAGATGAGAGTAGACTTCGCATTGTAAAAATATTATCCGAAAACGATTGTTCGTTGCAGGATCTGACGGAACAATTACAGATGAGAAAACCAACTGTTCACCACCATCTAAAAATGTTACGAGCAGCTAAAATTGTTGAAATAAACGGTTCAAAATATTCCCTGAAAGCACATGTATTTGAGCTGCTTTTTAAGGAATTAGACCGCTATTTAAAACAATAAGCAGTTGAAAGGGGCATCCATGAACTCTTTATTAAAAAACCGTTCCTTTGTTTCAACATGGCTAGGGAATGGGATATCCGAATTAGGTGGAGCATTTGGTACCTTTTGTAATTCAATCATAATATTCCAACTTACAGGCTCAGCTTTTGCATTAGGAAGTATGTGGCTTTTGTATTTCATCCCGTCACTAATTCTCCAATTATTTATTGGTCCCTATATCGATCGTTGGAGTAGAAAGTGGATCATGGTATTTTCACAATGGGCTAGAGGAATTGTCTTTCTCATTCCGCTATTCGCTATCCTATCAGGAAGTATTGAAATTTGGCATGTGTATGCTGTTCAAGTCATCGTCGGAATTGTTACACCTTTATATGTACCAGCTAACCAAGCAATAACACCCACGCTTGTAAAAAAAGCGCAACTTCAGACTGCCAATGCATACATCGAGGGCACTGTAAGGTTAATGACTTTTTTATCTCCACTCTTAGCTGGAATTGTCATTGAATATATCGGGATCCACTTTACACTAAGCCTTGTTAGTTCATTATTAATTTTTAGCGGAATAACATTATTATTAATTCAGGAAAACAGAAATCAATTACCTGTACGAAAAACATGGGTAGCTGAATTCCGCGAAGGGCTTACGTTTTTCTTTACTCAAAAAATGATGGTTTGGTTAGGGATTTTTCTAGCATTTGTTCAATTCGGTGTAGGAGTTACAATGATTACAACACTTCCATATATTACCGAAGAATTAGGCGGAAGTTATGCCGAATATGGCTATTTTATGGCAGGTTTTCCCATTGGCTACATACTAGGTGCTATCATCGTTTCAAAGATAAATTATAAAAGTCGTAGAATACTTATGTTAGGTTCTCTTTGTATTGGAGGATTGACATTTATGATCCTTTGTTTCAACCATAGCATTCCATTCGCGATATCAACGGAAATCATTGGTGGCATTTGCATGGCTATATTTAGTGTCCAGAACACAACGATCTGCCAACAAATTGTCCCTAACCACCTAATGGGAAAGGTATTTTCCGTCCGTTTATTGATTATCCGTTCGGCAATGCCCGTGGGAGTGTTACTGGGTGGCATCCTAAGTGAAATGTGGGGAGTTAGACCCTTATACCTACTCATTGGTATAATAATTAGTCTTGTTTCCGTATTAGGAATGATCCTACCATATTTTAAGTTCTTTGATGAAAAGATGAACGATGTAAAAATCGTTTCTTAATCTACTATATTTTTCAGGGGGGATTTCAGATGGAGCTTGGCAAAGAGTATCTTCGAATTATCATTGAAAGATTTCAAAGTGTGAAAAGACTTGGAGATGAGACAATCAATCAATTGTCAGAAGAGGAAATGCATTGGAGTTACCACAGTGAGTCTAATAGTGTCGCTATCATCATAAGGCATCTAAGTGGAAATATGATTTCAAGATGGACTGACTTTTTAACAACTGACGGTGAAAAAGACTTTCGAAATCGTGAAGAAGAATTTAAAGAGTGGCATTCTACGAAATCTGAAATAATCACTGTTTGGGAAAAAGGTTGGAATGTACTATTTGAGACACTAACTAGTTTACATGAGCAAGACCTTTTAAAAACAATCTACATTCGTGGCGAAGGTCATCTCGTTCTAGAGGCTATTGAAAGGCAAATGGCACATTATTCATATCACGTTGGACAAATGGTCTATATCGGTAAACATCTAAAGGATACAAACTGGAAGAGTCTAAGCATTCCAAAAGGGCAATCAGAAGAGTACTTGAAAGAAATGCTTCAAAAACATCAGAAATGATAGAAATCTATATTCAAGCTCAAAAATGAAAGGATTATCAAAATGGAGACTGATCAATTTAAAGTGACTCTTGCAAAACTGAAAGGGAAAACAGTAATAGATCTTGCTATTACTAGTCATGCGGTGGTAATAAAATTCACTGACGGTACGTTTTTAGACGTTTATCTTGATGAATCTTCGCAAACATTAAAAACATCAACAAATAAGATTGAAGATGATCATTTAGCCTGATAAGAACTCAAGGTCAATTCAACTTTCCGTGGTGGTAGAGCTTTTTCAATAAAAAATGGCTTAGTTCAATTAAGATCTAAGCCATTTTTTTCTCATTTCGTACACACGATATAACTTAATGGCTGTACCCTAAACTCTCGAGCTGCTCTAGAATTTTACCGTACAGCTCATCAGGTTTGTCACAAACAATATTTTTCCCATTTACGACCGAAAAAGGCTGGACGATGCATTGTCCGCAATAGTTTAAACATTTACTATCGTAGACGGAAATGTCAGTGAGCTGCTTGACGTTTTGTTTCGTTTCAAGTAATTCTTTTTTAAAATTGAGGGGACAAAATTTTATTGTGATCGTCATAAAAACCTCCGATGCAAACATCATTTGAAGGAAATTATAGATGAAAAAAATGGAAGATTGCAAGATTACGAGGAAAAGCTTGAACGCTTTATCGTTTTGTCGCTTTATTTATGTACAGTATTTACGCGTTGTTGTAAGCGCTTGCGAATAATTATTTTGAATATTATTATTATTGCAATAGTGTAAATATAACAAAATAAGGGGGATTTTCCAGATGTCAAATGAAGTAACAAATGTCACAAATTCAGCTGAAAAAAGTAATAGTTTCGAGGTAGAAAGCTTTCACCACATGGAAATTTACACAGGGAATGCAAAACAAGCTGCTTACTATTTCTGTAACGCATTTGGTTTCCAAATTAAAGCGTATCGTGGCTTAGAAACAGGATGCCGTGATCGTGTATCTTATGTACTTGAGCAAGGAGCGATTCGTTTAGTTCTAACAGGTTCTTTATCAGATAAAACTGACGTTTCTGAGTTTGTAAAAGTTCATGGCGATGGGGCTAAAGATATAGCCTTAACGGTATCTGACGTAGAAGAAGCTTATAAAGGTGTTATTGCTAGAGGTGGTATTCCAATTCGTGAGCCATGGACAGAGTCTGACGAAAATGGTTCTGTGAAAAAAGCCATTATCGGCACTTACGGAGATACAGTTCATACGTTAATCGAACTACAAGATTATAACGGCAGTTTCTTACCAGGTTTCCAAGCGTATGAAGGTCCAAATCATGCGAAGCCATCTGGTCTAGTAGGTATTGACCATGTTGTTGGAAACGTTGAAAGTATGGAAGAGTGGACGACGTATTATGAAAAAGTTTTTGATTTTACTGTTTTAAGACATTTTGATGATGAGGATATTTCTACAGAATACTCTGCACTTATGTCAAAGGTAATGATGAATGGAACTGGAAGAATTAAGTTCCCAATTAACGAACCTGCAGAAGGGAAACGCAAATCACAAATTCAAGAGTACCTAGATTTCTACAACGGTCCAGGTGTACAGCATATGGCCTTACTTACAAACGACATTATTGCAACGATTAAAGCGTTACGAGAAAACGGGGTTGAATTCCTACAAACTCCGCAAACATATTATGAAGATTTAAGCGCTAGAGTTGGCGACATCGATGAGGACATTAAGAAGCTTCAAGAGCTTAGTATTTTAGTAGATCGAGATGATGAAGGTTATCTGTTACAAATTTTCACAAAACCAATCGTTGACCGTCCAACTTTGTTTATTGAAATCATTCAAAGAAAAGGGGCGCGCGGCTTCGGAGAAGGAAATTTCAAGGCATTATTTGAGTCAATTGAGCGTGAGCAAGAGCGTCGCGGAAATATCTAATTTGGGGTAAGGGAGGATCTCTTGTGAAATCTAGTACGCAATCTTTTTTATCAAATCTAATAGATTATGCTGGGCTTTTCCCACCTTCGCAGCTACCGCTAGAGGAGGCCATCCACAACTACGCATTATATAAATCTGATGCGGATGCTTGGATGCTTGGTAGATTTATCATTCCAGCCTCTAGACTTGATGAGCTTGACTCGTATGTATCGCTTTTTTCAGAAGTGAAGCGGTTGGATATCTCAGCGATTGGACAGCGAAGTACGGATGCTAGTCATTGTCTAGAATTGCTTCAATCAGATTTAGAAAAAATATCGGCTTTCTGCCGAAGACATGGGGGCAAAGTGAGCATCAACGTGTATGAGATGCCACTTCCTCCAATCCTCCCAACTAGTCATTTTTTAAAAGCAATTGCTAGGGAAACCAACAAGTATCAGTTACAAACGTTTTGTGAGATGACGATGCCGCTGAATGAAGAATGGATAGACTTGATGCTCAAAACGTTGGATGAAGTCTCTGAGCATAACCGTAAGGAAGACATTCAACTAGGAGTCAAACTGCGAACTGGTGGTGTTACAGCTGATGCGTTTCCAAGTCCAGAGCAAGTGGCCACTACGTTAGTTGCATGTTACGAACGGAATATTCCACTTAAATTTACAGCTGGCTTGCATCATCCCATTCGAATGTATCGCAACGAAGTGAATACGAAGATGCATGGTTTTTTAAATTTGTTTACAGCAGGTATGTTAGTCGGTGTTCATCGGTTAGATATCCCAACAACCGCAGCCGTATTAGCAGATGAGGATGCATCTCATTTCCGCTTTACAGAGAAAGGACTTTGTTGGAAAGACTTAGCTGTCGCTGTTTCTGAAATTGAGCAATATCGTAAGCAAGCATTATATTCGTATGGTAGTTGTTCGTTTGATGAACCTCGTGAGGGCCTTCAGTCGAAAAAAATTCTTTAAAAGGAGGCTACATTTATGAAGTCGTTTATACAAGTGGCCCCCGAGTCACATTTCCCAATTCAAAATCTGCCGTATGGGGTATTTCGCCCACTCACTGGCGGGACCCCGAGGATCGGTGTTGCAATTGGCGATTACGTTTTGGATCTATCAGCAATCGAAAAAGCTGGGCTATTAAGCGAGGCAGGTATTAGTGGGGACATCTTTAATCAATCTTCCCTAAATGCGTTCATGGCCTTAGGTCATCCAGTTTGGAAAAATGTTCGAACACAAATTCAAACATTATTGAGCGAAGACGAGCCAACGCTCCGCGATAATCAGGTTTTACGAGAGGAAGCAATTTTTCATCAGAAAGATGTAGAAATGCTACTTCCTGCTGCGATTGGTGATTATACCGATTTTTACGCATCAAAAGAGCATGCCTCAAATGTGGGAACGATGTTTCGCGGGAAAGAAAATGCGTTAATGCCTAACTGGACGCATTTACCGATTGGCTATCATGGTAGAGCAAGCTCAGTAGTTGTAAGTGGCACCGATGTCCGTCGTCCTAAAGGACAAATGAAGCCACCGACAGCCGATGCTCCTGTTTTTGGGCCTTCGAAGCAACTGGACCTTGAACTAGAGATGGGATGGTTTATCGGACCTGGGAATGAGCAAGGCAAACCAATTGCTGTAGCTGATGCAGAAGATCAAATATTTGGGCTCGTACTGGTTAATGATTGGAGTGCTCGCGATATACAAGCTTGGGAGTATCAGCCGCTCGGACCATTTTTATCTAAGAGCTTTGCAACCTCTGTCTCGCCATGGGTTGTTCCGCTCGAGGCACTTGAACCATTTCGGGTTACTGGGCCTGAGCAGGATCCAACTCCTATGCCGTACCTTCAAAAGGAGGGTCCAGGCTCGTTCGATATTAACCTTGAGGTCTACTTAAAAGGTGAAAAAATGGACGAAGCTCAAAAGATCATTGGAACCAATTTCAGCTATCTCTACTGGAGCATGGCGCAGCAAATCAGCCATCATACAGTAACTGGTTGTAATTTGCGACCGGGTGATTTACTGGCGTCAGGTACGATTAGTGGTCCTGAAAAGGGACAGCGAGGGTGTTTACTAGAGCTTAGCTGGCGTGGAACAGAGCCAATCGACATGAACAATGGTGAACAACGCGTTTGGCTAGAAGACGGGGATACGTTAACCATTACCGGCTGGTGCCAGGGAGATGGGTATACAATTGGGTTCGGTGAGGTCTCAGGGCGAGTTCTTCCGGCTTATGAAGAGTAAGAAACAGTAAATTCCATGCCCGATCCAGGCCGCATGGAACTTGGAAATGTATGGTTTTGGAAAATCAGTGTTCCAATAAGGCTGATTGGAACCTAATTCTGTAAGACTTTGGTAAATCTACGCTCCAATATGACCGATTGGAACATGAATCTACCAGACTTTGGTAAATCTGCGCTCCAATATGATCGATTGGAACCTAAATCTTCCAGACTTTGGTAAATCTGCGCTCCAATACGACCGATTGGAACATGAATCTACCAGACTTTGGTAAATCTGCGCTCCAATATGACCGATTGGAACCTAAATCTACCAGACTTTGGTAAATCCGTGTTCCAATATGACCGATTGGAACATGAATCTACCAGACTTTGGTAATTTAGCGCTCCAATACGACCGATCGGAACCTAAATCTACCAGACTTTGGTAATTTAGCGCTCCAATACGACCGATTGGAACAAGAATCTTCCAGACTTTGGTAATTTAGCGCTCCAATACGAACGATCGGAACCTAACTCTACCAGACTTCGGTAAATTAACGCTCCAATACGACCGATTGGAACCTAAATCTACCAGAACTTAGAAAATCCGAACACCAGTGTAACCGATCGGAACCTTGTTCTGTATAAATCTAAAAAAACAAAAGGCTCCTAAGCGGCCAAAACTATTAAGTAAGTAAAGAATATTACTATGTTTGATGTATAGAAGAGGGAGGGGGAGAGTGCATGCCATTTTACAAGCAAATGGGGCAAATCCCGCGGAAAAGACATACGATTTTTCGAAAAGAGGACGGTTCACTTTTTCGTGAACAAGTAATGGGGACAAAAGGTTTTTCAGGTATCCAATCCATTCTGTATCATCATAATCCACCGACAAGGATTATTAAGTCAGAGCTACTGAAGGATTGTCGAATTCAATATGAAGAGCAAAGCGATTTAGCGCCACGTCATCTTCGTTCACATCAGTATACGGAAAAAACGGATGCGGTGATGGGCAGACATTATCTACTCGGAAACGAGGATGTTTTGATTGGTGTCGTTAACCCTACAGAGACCATGGACTATTTTTATCGCAATGGTGATGGTGACGAGGTATTATTCGTCCATTATGGTACAGGTAAGGTCGAATCGACATTCGGCACACTTACTTATAAACCAGGTGATTATATCGTCCTACCAATCGGTACGATCTACAGGGTCGTGCCCGATCCGGGTGACTCGAAGTTCCTAGTAATTGAGACGAATAGTTGGATTACAACTCCAAAACGATATCGGAATGCTCATGGTCAGTTACTAGAGCACAGCCCGTTTTGCGAGCGTGACTTCCATGGGCCAGAAAAATTAGAGACACATGTAGAGATGAAAGAATATGAGGTTCGCACGAAATCAAGAGGGTTTATGCACTCTCACATCTTTGGTCATCATCCATTAGATGTCGTTGGCTGGGATGGCTATCTATTCCCTTACATTTTCAATGTGGATGATTTCGAGCCAATTACTGGTCGAATTCATATGCCACCGCCCATTCATCAAACATTTGAAGCGAATAATTTTGTCATTTGCTCGTTTGTTCCTAGAATGTATGACTATCATCCAGAGGCAGTACCGACACCATATTTTCATAGTAATGTAGATAGTGATGAAGTCCTTTATTATGTGAAAGGGAATTTCATGAGCCGTAGAGGAATTGAAGAAGGTTCATTTACGTTACATCCTTCAGGGATCCCGCACGGACCACATCCAGGTACGATTGAAGCAAGTCTTGGTAAAAAAGAGACGCTAGAGCTAGCTGTCATGATTGATACCTTCCGTCCCTTAAAAGTTGTCAAACATTCTGAGCCCTTAGAGGATACAGGATATAAGTATAGCTGGATTTAGTTGTTAGAAAGGAACCATCAATCCTCTTATCGAGAAGATGGTTCCTTTTTTGCACTACGAATAGGTCTACGGTCACTTTCACACCATGAAAAAAGTCCTAATTTTACCAAGAATTTTAATGTACAACCTCTTAGAGTTTGTTATAATAAATTCTGGTAAAAAACTACAATATAGAGGAATATTACATGAAAATAACATTGCGTTTTTCGATTTTCGTTCTAACTTTTTCCGTGATCACTGGAATTTTAGGGACAACTTTGTTTTCTGCTTATCTTGTTACAAGAGATAATCTAGTAACCCACTCATTAGAGATTAATAGGGTTTATTCCGAAAAGCTCGCTCAAATAACTGATGAAGTTTTTCAGTCAATGATCCAGAGCTTGGAGCTGCGCAGTTATGATATCACTAATGCAAAAATGAATGGTGAAATACTCGATAAACAGCTAGAAGACTTTTTATCAAGTAGTAAAAACTTCAATTCGGTCGCTGTCATTGATAAGGACGGTATCATCATTAGCGCCACACCTTACCTTGGGCTCGAGGGTCGAGTACTACATTCACTTGGTGCTAAGGAATCGTTAAAGCAGAAGAAGCCCATTATCACAACTCCATATATCTCTATTACCGATCGACTCATCATTATGATTTCCGTGCCGTTATGGGGAGAAAACCAGGAGTATCTTGGATTTTTTGCGGGTACGATCTATTTACAAGAAGACAATATCCTTCGCACAGTATTAGGTGAACATTTTTCTAAAGACGGTTCCTATGTCTATGTTGTTGATGATACTGGGACACTGATTTACCACCCTGATACAAGACGAATTGGCGATACTGTAGCCCAAAATAATGCCGTTGTGCAAAAGCTATTGAATGGAGAAAGTGGGTCAGAACGTAATCTGAATTCCAAGGATGTTGATATGCTGAGTGGGTATACTTATATTCCCTCTAGTCAATGGGGAGTTGTATCACAGACTCCTTATCAGGTCGCCGTAAAACCTGTCCTGACACTCGTGAAAAAAATGTTTTGGCAATCGATGCCGTTTGTGATTTTGTTCATATTTCTAACCATTCTACTAACGAATAAATTAGCGGATCCACTACGGAAGCTCGCTTTGTATGTTTTTGACTCGAATAACTCAACTAAAGAGAAACCGGTGATTTCCACATGGTATTTTGAAGCAGAACAGTTAAACAAGACATTCGAGATTTTTGTGATGAAAAAAGAGCGGAGTATCAACAAGTATAAAACAAAATCATTAACAGATCCTCTTACAGGCTTAGCTAATCGGCGCCAGTTCGAGCTTACATTGGAAAAATGGACGAAGGAGAAACATCAATTTTCACTCATCATCTTAGATATTGATCGGTTTAAAAAAGTAAATGATGAATTTGGACACCAAATGGGCGATCAAGTGCTAATTTTTCTAGCTAATAAAATGAAAGAGTTTGTGAGAACTAGTGACCTTTGTGCGAGATATGGTGGGGAAGAATTTGTTATTTTACTAGGGAACACCAATGGGGATGATGCATTTAGTATTGCCGAAAGAATGCGTGAGAACATTAGTCAAACAATTAGTCCGATTGGTCGAACAATTACCATTTCACTTGGTGTTGGCACATATCAACCTGAAGAGGAAATTGAGGTATTTTTCAACCGTGTCGATAGTGCTCTCTATGAGGCAAAAGAAAATGGTCGCAATCAGACAGTTTTATCAGAGAATTTGCAGTCCTAACAAAGGGCTGCTTTTTTAAATGTTTTGTTTTCCGATGAAATAAGGTGGCGTAGGGTTCATACATAAAACGAAAATTTAAGTTTTGAATTGTAACTGCTGAAAAAAAGGAATGTTCCTTCGAATGACGAAATATACAATAGCAGAGGAGGGATTGAATGTTTGATCAGTTTAAGACAGTGATTGAAGAAGAAATTTCCGGTAGACAAGCATATCGATACGCAGAACGAATTGCACAATATCACCGGATCCAAGCGTCACCAGGGTATCGCGAAGCAGCCCATGAGATTATCAAACTATTGAAAAGGGATGGTGTTTTTGCGGAACTCGTAAGTTACCCGGCACAGTTTGGCGATCGCTTTTTATCTCATCAATCGTTTCAGGAGTGGAAGTGTCATTCGGCAGAACTGTGGATTGAATCACCTGTTCAAAAACGAATCGCGAGGTACGCAGAAGAAGAGATTTCACTCATTCAACGAAGTATTTCTACACCACCTGGTGGTGTCACAACCGAACTAATCGTCATTGAACATGCAGAGCTTGACAGTAGCTATCAGGAGCTAGATGTAGAAGGAAAAATCGCCCTTGTCCGCGGAAATCCAGCAGTTGTTCACGCACTTGCTGTCGAAAAGTATAAAGCTGCAGGACTGATTTTTGATCACTTGGCTGAATATCCACCCGTGCGAACTAGAATGGATCTGCCTGACACACGGCAGTATACGTCTTACTGGTGGCATACAGAGACAGAAACAAAATCATTTGGATTTGTCGTTTCCCCACGGATTGGCGAAGAGCTTCGTAGTCTCGCAGTACAAACAACCGTTCTCCTGCACGCCAATGTGGCTACAGAATTGTCTAATGGTTTTTTTGAAAACATAGAATATTTTATTCCTGGTAGGAAGACAGAAGAAATCTTACTAGTCAGCCATCTCTGTCATCCATATCCCGGGGGCCAAGATAATGCATCAGGCCCTGGAACCTTAATGGAAGTAATGCGAACACTTACTCGACTAATAGATCAGGGGAAATTGCCAAAACCAGAGTTTGGGTTACGCTTTTTAATGATGCCTGAAATGAACGGAACTGCCGCCTATTTTCACCAGCATCCAGATCGAATCGGCAAAACGATTGCTGCTTTAAATTTAGATATGGTTGGTGCTGACCAAACCAAAGGTGGTGGACCATTATGTGTTGAGCAACCACCTTTAGCGACACCAACGTTTGTCGATCGATTTGCTTACCAGCTAGTTGAAGAATTATTGAGTAATGCTAGTAATTTTTCGGGAACGACAAAGTACAGCACAATCCATTATGTAAAAACACGCTTCTCAGGTGGGAGCGATCATTACATTATTTCGGATCCAACCATTGGCATTCCTTGTCCAATGCTCATTCAATGGCCAGATAAACATTATCACACGACCTCAGATCTTCCACAAAACCTCAACGAAACGATGATGAAAAAAGTGGGTGTGATTACAGCCCTGTACGGATATTCCCTTGCCAATGGCGGAGAAGATGAATGGCTGTCGTATTTGCTCCACCATACAAGTAGAAGCTCAACATACGTAAATAAGGAAATCGAATGGTTGACCAAGCAATCGTTTTCAGCCCAAGAAATGACCGAGGCTCTTAAACTATATGTGTCTTACGAAATAAAAGCGATTGGAGAACTCGAAGCTTATGCAAAGCTACGAAACTTTCAGCGATTACTAGAGCAAGTCGAATGGGCAAAACATCTTCTTAGTGCACAAAGTCTCTTGCAAGAGGAAATGATCGCTAAACTAGGAGACTTTTCAGAGAGTCATCCAGTTCAAGAGGGTAGTTCTGAACCATGGAGGAAAGCTGTCTATCAGCGGACCTATCTAGCTCCTCTACGGATAAGTGATGAAATCACACATTTACCGCTTGAAGAACGCCTCAATTGGTATCAACACAAAGTTCCAATGGGCTATGATGATTTCCTTTTTTATTGGATGGATGGCACAAGGACAGTGGAAGAGATCCTTACTTTAACAAAATTTGAAACAGGAGATTACTATCCTGACTACGCAAGAGAATTAATGGAAATATGCGTCAAGCTAGGTTTAATTACTAAGAAATAATAAAACAGGTGCCTCTTTAAACAGTAGAGAGGTACCTGTTTTTTTGCTGTTCTTTTTGCCTAACAACTAGTTTACGTGACAGATTAACCTTGTAGATGTAACTAATCTCTTTATGAAAAAAATGAGAAAAACTCAAGAAAAACAATAAATATAAGAATATTCTTACAATTCAGCCTATTTCAACGTATAGTCGTATTGACCAAACATTTTCTGTGGTCAATTTATCTTAAGGAGGAATAAATGTGAGGTTATGGAAACTGGCAACGTTAGTACTTGCATTCGTATTTTTTATGGCAGCCTGTTCGAGTGACAAAACTGACACAAAAGAAGATTCGTATTCGGAAACTGATCACGGTGAAATTGTTCCATCAATTACTATATTAAGCTCAACACCCGAAGCGAATCAAACACAATACGAGGCAGCAAACATGGCTGCAGCCGAGTGGAGAAAACTCGGTATTGATGTAACTGTAAGACCTATGGAATTTAACACGATGGTTGACCGAGTATTCAATGGAGAGGATCACGATTTTGATGTCTATACGATTGGCTGGTCAGGTCGTGCCGAGCGTTTAGACCCTGATATGTTTACGTATAGTATTCTTCACTCTTCAAATGCTGGTCCTGGTGGAAATAACACAAGTGGATTTGTCCACACTGCATTCGATGAATTAGCTTCTGCACAGCGTCAAGAGATGGACATCGATAAACGTCGTGAAATGATTTTCCAAACACAAGAGATCATAGCTGATGAGGTCCCATTTGTCACGACCTATGTCCCGATGTTCGTGCAGGCGTATAACAATGAACGCTTTACAGATGTACCTTTAATGGTCGGTGAGGGGATCTTTAGTGAATGGCTTCCTTACTATATTAAGCCTTTAGCTGATGATAAAGTACTACGTGTTGGTTCAACGCATGACTTAAATACATTAAATCCTCTAGATGCATCGACCGCTTATGAGTGGCGCATTCTTCGTTTAATTTATGACAAGTTAGTACGGGTAAATCTCGAGGGAGCACCATCACCTGCTGCCGCATCAGGCTGGGAAGTGATTGACGACACAACGGTTGATGTATTCGTACGTGAAGGAATGACGTTCCATGACGGGAACCCAGTGACTGCGGAAGATGTAAAGTTTTCATTTGACTTCCAAATTGAGCACAACCCTGGGTACTTCCTGGCATTCATTGATCCTATTAAATCAGTAGAAGTAGTCAATGATTTTACTGTTCGCTTCAATCTTAAGTATCCATATGCACCTTTCGTCAATAATACCTTAGCACAAATTCCAATCATTCCTATGCATTACTGGGAAAATGTCATGGAAGAAGAAGGGATTAGTTCTCCAGCAGATTTCCCGAACTTAAATCCGATTGGAAGTGGTCCAATGACATTTAATCATTGGAGACGTGGTGAAGAAATCAGCCTTTCTACAAACAATGACTTTTATCACAACATCGAAATCGAAGGGATGATCTATCGTTTGTATGGCCAAATGGAAGGGATTATGGCTGGATTACAGAGAAAGGATATCGACACATTGTCCGATCCGATGATTCCTGCTCATATTAACCAATCGAGAGGTATCGAACACCTAAATGTGACAGAAACAGGAAGTATCGGCTTCCAATTCCTTGGGTTTAACCTCCGTCGAGTGCCATTTGATAACAAAGAGTTCCGCCAAGCTTTAGCCCATACGATTGATTTCAATACGATTGTTGACGCTCATTTAGAAGGCTACGGCGGCCAAGGTGGGGCTGGTTTAAACATCAATGATGCGAACCAATTCTGGCACAATCCAAATGTCAATCGACCACCGTACGATCCTAGTAAAGCTCGCGAAATTTTAGAGGCAGCTGGCTATACATGGGACAATCAAGGAAGATTGCGTTTACCTGCTAATTAACAAAAAAAGGATAAGCCGACTCCACAGTCGGCTTCCTTTTTCTAAACTATTGGAAAAAGGAAGGTGTGTATCATGGCTTCTTATATCACTCGAAGAGTTTTTCAAATGGTAGTCAGTTTATTTATCGTTGCGACATTGATCTTCTTTTTATTTCGACTAATGCCAGGTGATCCAACCGCAGCAATGGTTGACCCTTCAATCCCCTTAGAAGCTAGGCAACAGCTCATTGCGCAGTACGGCTTAGACCAAAGCTTGTGGGTGCAATACAAAGTTTTCTTACGTGATTTAGTAAAACTAGATTTTGGAAACTCGTTTTACTATAAGCGTTCGGTCACGGATATATTAGGCGATAAGTTAGCTGCTACGTTAATCCTGATGTTTGCTGCGATGATTTTCGCTTATGGATTTGGAATTTTTGGCGGAGCATGGATGGCTTGGCGTCGAGGTAGCTTTCTAGAATCAACAGCCATTACGATGGCACTTGTATTTCGCTCTGCCCCAACATTTTGGGTTGGTATCATTTTTATTTACTTTTTTTCGGTGCGTTTAGGTTGGTTTCCTAGTTCCGGTATGCGTTCACCTGGGGCGGAAGTTAATAGTATGTTCCAGCTCTTCTTTTCTTGGGATTTCGTTAAACACCTTATTTTGCCGGCAATTGTTGCATCATTACTATTTCTAGCAACTCCACTATTAATTATGAGAAATACGATGCTAGAAGTTCTTGGTGAAGATTTTATTGAAATGGCAAGAGCAAAAGGGCTAAAGGAACGAGTCATCCTTTATAAACATGCAGCTAGAAACGCGTTGTTACCAGTTGTTACGGCAGGTGCGTTATTTATCGGTTCTGCGATTGGCGGTCAGGTTCTTCTAGAATATGTATTTAGCTGGCCGGGCTTAGGTCAGGAAATTGTTTTATCTGCGCAACGTCATGATTATCCACTTGCACAAGGCTCATTTATTATTATGGCAGCGATGGTCATGGTGATGAACTTAGTGGCAGATATCCTTTATGCATATTTAGATCCGAGAATTTCCTACTAAGGAAAAGATAAAGAGAGGTGAGAAACATGGTAAATCCCAATCCAGTCACTGAAACTGAATCTAACGTAATTGTCAGACCAAAAAAGAAAAAACGATCGGAAACATTACGTTTATTTTATAAAAACATTGTATCTGACAAACTTGCCTTAACAGGCTGTTTTATTTTAATTGTCTTTATTATTGTCGCACTGTTTGCTAATTTTATTGCTCCTTATGATATTAATGAGATGCACCGCGATGCCCAAGGCGAGATTAAAAGGTTACAGCCTCCAAGTTCGGAGCACCTATTTGGAACGACAAACGTCGGTAGAGATATTTTTAGCCAAGTAGTTCAAGGGGCGAAAACGGCACTAATGGTTGGAATATTAGCAGCTGTCCTTGTGACCTTTGTAGGTACAACAGTCGGCGTCATTTCCGGTTATTACGGAGGCTGGGTAGATACTTTGTTAATGCGAATTGTTGATATTTTCTATGCAATTCCTTTTATCCCATTTGTCATTGTCCTCGTTACATTACTTGAGCCGAGCATTTGGAACGTCATCCTAGCTGTTTCTTTACTGTCATGGCGAACAGTAGCAAGGATCGTTCGCTCGCAAGTATTGTCTGTATCTAAACGACCATTTATTAAAGCAGCAAGAATATCTGGTGCGAGCAACTTTCGGATTATGTGGAAGTATGTGTTGCCTAACGTAGTACCACTGGCCTTATTAGAAATGGCTTTTATGGTAAACTGGGCGATTACAGCAGAGGCAAGTGTTGCGTTTCTAGGGTTAGGTGATCCGGAGGTCCCTAGTTGGGGGCAAATTCTTCACTTGGCATTCTTAACAGGGAATTCGAGAGATGCGTGGTGGTGGATGATGCCGCCTGGATTAGCGATAGTACTTCTCTTAGTTTCAATCTTCTTTATCGCTCGTGCGCTAGAGAGTGTCGTAAATCCTAGATTAAGGAGTCGATAAGCATGCCATTACTTGAGGTAAAAAATGTAGACATAGATTATAAAACCGCAAAAGGAACGCTTAAAGCGGTTCAAGATATTTCCTTCACCTTAGAAGAAGGCGAAAGAATTGGACTAGTGGGAGAGAGTGGCTGTGGGAAAACAACACTAGCTAAGTCGTTGATGAGACTTTTACCAGATAACGGTGCAATCGCCAATGGGGAAATTCTCTTTAAAGGAGAAAATCTAGTTACTAAGAATAAAGAAGAAATCCGCAAGCTACGTTGGAAAGATATTGCGATGATTTCTCAAAGTGCCATGAGTGCACTAAATCCGGTGTATCGAGTCGGTGATCAAATTATCGAGGCCATTCAAGCTCACTCTACGATGAATTCAAAACAAGCGTATTCAAGAGCCGTTGAAGTATTCAAAATGGTAGGTTTAGAGGAAAAAAGGCTAAAAAGCTACCCCCATCAAATGAGTGGCGGCATGAAGCAACGGGCGATCATTGCGATGGCTTTAACACTGGAACCAGCCCTAATTATTGCTGATGAACCAACAACGGCACTAGATGTCGTTGTTCAGGACCGAATTTTACACCAGATTATTCAATTACAAAAGGAAATGAATAGTTCGATGGTATTTATTACTCATGATATTTCTGTTGTTTCTGAGACTTGTAACACTATTATTGTCATGTATGGCGGGAAAATGATGGAGAAAGCAAGTACGAGAGATTTTTTTAAAAATCCTTACCATCCATATTCACTAGGATTGCAAAATGCGTTTCCTAGCATTGCAGATATAGGTGAAGAATTAATCTCAATTCCAGGTTCGCCACCAGATTTGATGAATCCTAAACCAGGCTGTCGTTTCCAGGATCGATGCCCATTTGCAACAGAACTGTGTCAACAAGAATCACCTTCATTAGTAGAAGTTTCTACTGAGCATTTTGTAGCATGTCATTACACAGAAGATGTAGAAAAATTCCGTAGCGAATCTAAGAAAGGTGAGACGTGGGAAAAGGTTCAGGAGAGGTTACTTTTAGCAGGAACGGAGGGGGCTTAAATGAGTAGACCTGATAAAACCGCGCCACTTATTGAGATTAAAAACCTTAAAAAATACTATCCTGTAAACAAGGGCTTTAAGGATGTTTTTAATCGCAATAAACAATATGTGAAAGCTATTGATGATATTGATCTTACGATTGAACAAGGTGAAATCTTAGGTATTGCAGGGGAGAGTGGCTCTGGGAAAACAACTACTGGAGAAATCTTAGTTCGCTTACAGGATCAAACAGATGGCAACATTCTCTTTAACGGGAAATCAATGGTTACTATTTCTAAGCGGGAAGAAAAGCAGTTTCGCAAAGAAGTTCAAATGATTTTCCAAGATCCCTATGAAACACTAAATCCAAAGTTTACAATCTATGATACAATAGCTGAACCGTTACGAATTCATGGGATAAAAAATAAAGAGGAATTACGAGAAAAAATCATTGAATCCCTAGAAACAGCAGAGTTAAAGCCAGCGATTGATTATATGTATCGTTACCCTCATGAGCTAAGTGGCGGACAACGACAACGTGTGGCGATTGCTAGAGGAATTGTCCTTGCTCCGAAAATTCTTGTAGCAGATGAACCAGTGTCTATGCTTGATGTCTCAATCCGTGCTGGAATTCTTAATCTATTACGGAGATTAAGGAAAGATATGGGCTTAACGATGCTCTACGTTTCTCATGATCTATCGACAATAAAATATCTATGTGATCGAATTGCCGTGATGTATTTAGGGAAAATCGTTGAGATCGGTCCTGTTGATCAAGTCATCTCAAATCCACAGCATCCCTATACAAAGACATTAATTTCGGCAGTACCTGTACCTGATCCAGACTTTGAGAGAAAACGAATCGAAATTGATGATGAAGTACCAGATCAGATCAACCTTCCAACAGGATGCCGCTTTACTCCAAGGTGCCCATTCGCCACTGAAGAATGCTTAAAATGTGACCACACGTTGATTGAAGTTAGCCCAAATCAGTGGAGTGCTTGTATCTATCAGTCTGATGAATTAGTAGTAAAGGAAACAAACTAAGATAGTTGGAGCTACCTAAAAGTGGAAATCTTTCGGGTAGCTTTTCCTATTTTTTTTACAAATTGTAATGAAAGTTACGGAAAAGTAATATAGTAGGATAAAATTAAGAAAATTAAGAAAATTCACGAAAGGGGTAGGTGTGTGTATAGTAGGTCAAAAACGATCAATAACTACTACCAATTTTTCATCATTCCCTTACTGTTAGGTCTGTGGTTGCTATTCATCAATGTAATTACGTCTCCTTACTATGATCTAGTAACTGACTATGTAAGCAGATCTTTACTATTACATGACAAAGGGAAGCTAATTTTAGCTGCAATCATGGTTGTGTTAATTTACACGGTCACAGAAATCATGATTTTTTTAGCAGCAATTACTCTTGGTCAGAAGGCTCAGCTCCTCCTTGGAAAAGGGGCCAGCATAATGATCGTTATTCTGACTGTTTTCTGCTCCTACCTTATCTTAATCGCCACTTTTAATTACACATTTTCTTTAGCAACACCTGTTGTAACTCTCGTAGCCTACCTTCTACTTATTTTCAAAATGAAGATTTGGAAGATTAAGTTAGGCTATCAAGCAATTTTATTTGGGCAACTCATTTTGACGATGCAATGGTTAGAATTAAATCCCGCTTTTCACCAATTTGGATTTGGAAAAAGCCAACATATCGTAGCAATCATTCATGCTTCATACCAACTAGAAGGCGCTCATATTTTACAATTAATCAGTTGGCTCATCTTTATTCCGTTTTTTATTACGGTTTGTCTAACGTTAACTCTTATTCGCATTAACATGATTCGCAATGAAGAGCTAGCCCTTAGTCAAAAACGGGAAGAGGAACTGCAAACGATGAAAATTAGTGCGATTGAATCTAGGCTAAATGATGAAATTCATAGTCTCGTTCATGATTTAAAGACTCCTTTAACTACTATTCGTGGCTTGATTTCGTTACTACAATTACAGCTACATCAACAAAAAATCCGCTCGAAAATGGACGTTTATATTAATCGAATTGAAGGGGCGATCCAACAGCTAAATGAAATGATATCTGAAATCCTTTACAAAGATGTCAAACGTGAAATTAGTTTGCAGGAATTAATCGACTATACAAGAGCTAACTTTGTCGGACTTCATAACAAAAAAGTTTTGTTTTCCATCGATCGTCCAGATGAAATTATTTGTATTAATCGGATCCGCTTGGTTAGGGCATTAATTAACTTAATTCAAAATGCGATCGATGCAACAAAAGACTTAGAAAACGGCCATATTCATATTGATTTTTCCTATACAAATGCTTATGCAAAAGGGATTAAAAGTGAGGGAGTGATTATCACCATTCGTGACAACGGTATTGGCATGACCGATATTGACCGTTTGAGGATTTGGGATGTTCGCTATAGTACAAAAGGCTCGAGCGGATTGGGATTACCATTTGTAAAAAAAGTTGTGAATGACCATGACGGCAGAATTAGAATTGACAGTATCAAAAATGAGGGAACGACGTTTACTCTTTTTGTACCGAAGGGGAGTGCTACTGTATATGGACATGAAAACAATTTTGATCATTGATGATAACGAAGACATCCGCTATACGTTACAAGAGGTATGTATTTTTGCTGACTATCAACCAATCGTGGCTTGCAACGGGAAAGAGGGTTTACAAAAATTCTTAGAACATCAACCACATCTTATTTTGGTAGACTTCCATATGCCCGTGATGGATGGTCTCATGACTGTGCGAACGATACGTCAAATGGACCAAATAACTCCAATTATCGTCTTGACCGTGGATGAACGCCAGGAAATCGTTGAAGAATTTAGCCTAGCAGGTGCTAGTGATTTTGCCTTAAAGCCCATTAAAGCCCCCGATATCATCTCCCGTATGAAAGTGCATATGAAGTTGGCAGGACTAGAAATGGAGTTAACCAATGCCAGTTCAGAAGATCAACCCTCTCAACATTCACCGAAATCGGAAGCCACACTTTCGACCGTGTTGGAGAAGGCAATCGTTAAAGGTATTTCTAAAAAAACGCTGTATTTAATTGCCAGCTACCTTTGCATGCAACGCCAACCACAAACGATTGAAATCGTAAGTGGCGAAACAGGCATCTCCTATCCAACCGTGCACCGGTATTTAAATCATTTAGTCGATGAAGGAATTGTCACGATTGACAATGACTATGGAAAAGTAGGTAGACCAAAACATCATTACTTATGGAATCCTCTTTATATTAACGACCTAAATCTACAACAGATTAACAAACATGCCTAAAAACAGTCACGGTCTCATCGGTCGTGACCTTTTCACATGTTTGCGAATGATACTTTAGCGGATTAACTAATTAACTCGATTCATTGAGGAGTTACATTAATTCCTATATAATTAATTGATAAATATTTTACAAAATTCAGATAGTGGAGGGGTAGTATGGCAGACCAGACATTTACATTGGATTATGCACGGCAGCTTGACCAAGAAGATCCATTAGCAAAATATCGTGAAGAATTTTACATAAAGCAAGGACAGATTTATTTTGACGGCAACTCTTTAGGATTATTATCAAAGCGGGCCGAACAATCGTTACTTTCGCTGCTACACTCGTGGAGAGATTTAGGGATTGACGGCTGGACGGAAGGAGAACACCCTTGGTTTTATTTATCTGAGACTCTAGGCGAACAGTTAGCATCACTTGTCGGAGCCAAACCAAATGAGGTCATCATGACGGGTTCTACAACAACGAATCTTCATCAGTTAGTTGCGTCATTTTTTCAACCTGAAGGAAAGAAAAACAAAATCCTCGCTGATCAATTGGCTTTTCCAACGGATATCTATGCGCTTCAAAGTCAATTAAAGCTAAGAGGATTAGATCCAGAAACACATCTAGTAAAAGTGCCAAGTTCAGACGGTCATATGCTAGCTGAGGATGATATTATTAATGCAATGACGGATGAAATTGCTGTCATTATTTTACCAAGTATTCTATATCGTAGTGGGCAAATTCTTGATATGCAGAGATTAACGGTGGAAGCACACAAACGAGGAATCCTGATTGGGTTTGACTTATGCCACTCGATTGGCTCTATTCCACATCAGCTAAGTGAGTGGGGAGTGGACTTTGCCTTTTGGTGCAACTATAAACATTTAAACGGGGGACCAGGTTCGGTTGGTGGCTTGTATGTCAATCAGCGTCATTTTGGTACAACTCCAGGTCTTGCTGGGTGGTTTAGTTCAAGAAAGGACAGACAGTTTGATATGGACCACGAATTAACTGCTGCTGATGATGTCGGCGCATTTCAAATGGGAACACCACATGTTCTAAGTATCGCACCACTCATTGGTTCGTTATCTATGTTCCAAGAAGCTGGGATTGAGAACATTCGAGAAAAATCTCTCAAACTTACAGGCTACATGCTAGATCTCATAGATCATGAATTAAAAGATTTTGAGTTTACCATACGAAATCCAAGAAACGATGAGACTCGTGGTGGCCATATTTTTCTAGAGCATCTAGAAGCTGCAAGAATTTGTAAAGCGTTAAAGGCCAATAACATTATTCCTGATTTCCGTTCACCAAACGGGATTCGTCTTGCGCCAGTTGCTTTATACAATACCTACACTGAAGTGTGGGAAGTGGTTCAAACACTAAAGAAAATCATGGTAGAAGAACAATATAAGAGATTTGAAAATAAACGGGGAGTTGTCGCATAGATGAAGTACGAGAACCCATGGATTGATATTTCACAACCATTAACAAATGACCTTGCCCACTGGCCTGGTGACACACCATTTTCTTATCAGGTTACGTACACGAAGGAGCAAACCGGTTCAGTAAACATTGGTCAAATCACCACGAGTGTTCATAGTGGTACGCATGTAGACGCGCCATTCCATTTTATGAATGATGGTCAGCGGATTCTTGATCTTGATATTAATCTGTATATTGGCCCATGTCGAATGATTGATGTTTCATCGGCTTCAGCTATTGACGCAGTTACCCTTAAAACATTTGATTTAGATGGGGTGACTCGTGTGTTAATTCGAACATCTATACCGAACAATCCAACAACCTTTCCAGAAGAAATTCCCTTTGTAACACCATGTGGTGCTGTTTATTTAGCCGAAAAGGGAGTAAAGCTGATCGGAGTTGACGTTCCCTCCGTAGACAAATTGGATAGTAAAGACCTCGAAGGGCACCACGCCTTATATGAGAATGGCATTCACATTTTAGAAAATGTGATGCTTGATCAAATTGAGCCTGGTGACTATGAGTTAATTGCACTACCTCTCGCATTAAAAGAAGCAGATGGAAGTCCGGTTCGGGCGGTCGTCAGAAAATTATAGGGGAAGGAGACACGACAACCATGGGATACGGAGAACAACCAAAACGAGTGTCAACAACGGAGAATGAGAAAAGTATTCACACTGATTTTAGCAACAATATGACGTACGGCGAGTATTTACAATTAGATAAAATCTTAGCTAGTCAAAATCGCCTGTCTGATCATCACGATGAAATGCTTTTTATAATTATCCACCAAGTAAGTGAACTTTGGATGAAACTAATCCTTCACGAAATGAATGCTGCGATCGAATCCATCGAAAAAGGAGAATTGCAGACATCCTTTAAACAGCTGGCGAGAGTGTCAAAAACGCAATCGCAAATTATTCAAGCGTGGGATGTATTATCGACGCTTACTCCTTCTGAGTATATGGAGTTTCGCGGCTCTTTAGGTCAGGCATCAGGATTTCAATCATTTCAATATCGCCTCATTGAATTTGCCTTAGGCTATAAAACACCGCATGTATTAAAAATTTATGAAAAAGATAAAGAATTACATCGGCAGCTGCAAGAGGCTTTCGAGGCTCCTGGCTTATATGATGTAGCCATAAAAGCATTAGCGAAAGCTGGCTTTGCCATTGATCCTGACATTGTTGATCGTGACTATACGATACCTTATGAACCCAATCAATCCGTCAAGGAAGCTTGGCTTAAAGTGTATCAAGATGTTGAGCAATACTGGGATTTGTATCAGCTTGCAGAAAAACTCGTTGATATTGAAGATTGGCTTCAACAGTGGCGCTTCCGTCATATGAAAACCGTGGAACGGATCATTGGTTTTAAAATGGGGACCGGAGGATCTTCTGGGGTAAATTATTTAAAGAAGGTCCTTGATCAACGTTTTTTCCCAGAGTTGTGGGATATTAGAACTGAACTTTAGTACAAAAAACACCGGACGGTACCTTCGTTTGGTGTTTTTTTGTTAGGATCATGGTCATCATATCCCGCCGACGCTTCGTTTGGATTGACATTCTCACTTATTCTGAAAAATAACAGCCTATGCTAAAATGTATGGCAATTACTTGAATTCTATATGACCATTTAATGGAGGATGGTATACTATATGTAAAAGGCGGTGGAACATTATGGGAGTGTTAGAGCTTTTTTCCGCTACATCTGTTTCAGGAGCAGTCTTGTATGTTACAGGTTTTGTTTTCGCCATTTATGTAAACTTGAAGGTTTACAAATTAGACCCAAAAGAATAAGCTAGTTTTCCAGTGTCAGACTGCATATTTTTGCAGTCTTTTTTATATTTTTAAACGGCTGTTTTGCAAAGTTTGTTGCTATCGTAAAAAAATCCGGATTTTTACACAGAAGACTAAGCATTCGCCACTAATTTAGTAGGTATTGCTCTTTTCTTACTTAATCAATGGGATGATAACTTCATCTTGGGTATTTTTCCGATTATTTTAGGGGTCAAAAGCAGTGCGACGAGTAACCGCAGGAGCAATGTTTACGAATAGAGCTCTATAAATAACGTCTCATATTTTACATATCTGAAAACTGAATGGGTAGATTAAATGAAGAATTAACAAAAATTGAGATAAAAAGGGAATGTACCAAATGGTTTCTTCACAACAACACGAGCACATTGAACAAGTTCATAAGGATTTACAGGCAAATCTGACGTACGTAAAAGAGCTTTTTTCATATCCTACAAATAGCGATTTTTCAATAAAAGAATTGTTTATAAGGTCACTGCAGGTACGGGCGACAATTGTGTATTTAGAAGGAATGGTCGACGAGTCAACCGTCAAGAACGATATTGTTGCACCCTTAATGGAGGAACGTCGCGATCATGAAAATCCTGGAATAACTGTTTTTCATGAGATCATTCCTTTAAAAGGAATGACCAATCTAGCCACCTTAAACGAGGTAGTAGATGAGATTATCCAAGGAAGCACCGTTCTACTAATTGATGGATATGAAGAAGCAATATCTATGTCTACCGTTGGTTATGAACAACGCGGGATTGATAAACCACAGACTGAAACTGCGTTAAAAGGTCCTCTTGAAGCATTTGTGGAGTCAGGTTCGGTCAATCGCTCTTTGATTAGAAAACAACTTCGTAGTCATCAGTTACTATCGGAAACGATCTCGATTGGGAACCATCACAATACGAAAGTGTCGATGCTTTATATGAAGGATATCGCAGACCCAGGTCTTGTGACAAATGTTCAAGAACGTATAAAACAGATTCAAAGTGCAGATGTACAGAATCTTAGTTTATTAGAACAGCATATTGAAGAACGTACCTATTCGTTAGTTCCTTCCGTCCTCTATACGGAACGACCAGACCGAGCAGCTGCTTTTTTAAAAGAAGGCCATATCGTCTTATTGATGGACAGTTCACCAGCTTGTCTGATTGTTCCCGTTACTTTTTGGTCATTTTTTCACACTGCAGAGGATTCCTATCAGAGAATTGTCTATGGATCGTTCACAAGAATTGTACGTATTATTGCTATTTTCATTGCGCTACTAGCGCCTTCATTTTATATCGCCATTACGAATCACCATATCGAAATGGTGCCAACTGACTTAGTGTTAGCGATCGCAGCCACCCGGGAAATCGTCCCGTTTCCCGCAATATTTGAGCTTATCGTAATGGAATTAGCATTTGAGATTTTGCGAGAAGCTGGGTTACGAATCCCCACTCCAATGGGACCAACCATAGGGATCGTCGGGGCACTTATATTAGGCCAAGCAGCAGTTGAGGCAAATATTGTCAGTCCGATTCTCGTAATTGTTATCGCTCTAACTGGACTCGCTTCGTTTGCCATTCCTGATCTTAGCCTAAGCTTCATGATACGGATTTCACGTTTTCTCTTTTTACTATTTGCGACTGCCTTTGGCTTTTTTGGACTAGGGATTTGCTTAACGCTGTGTATTACGTACATCGTGTCACTCAAATCGTTTGGAGTAGCATTCTTAAGTCCGATGACGCCACATTACCGTTCGTCAAAAGACTTGATTTTACGAGTGCCAATTTGGAAGCAATGGTTACGACCTTTTAATATCCATCCAAAAGACCAAGTTCGAAGGGAGAAACCAGAAGGGAGGTAATCACGATGAATGAACAGACAGGAATTAGGGAATTTCTTGCGATCATTCTTTTTACGATTACACTACGAGCAACTGATATGACACCAGCCATTTTACTTCCATTAGGACAAACTGCACTGTGGCTATTTCCGCTAATCTGGGCAGGCGTCATTACGATTCCACTTGTCATTTTGTTTTCTCTATTTAAACGAAATCCAAATCAAAATTTGATGGATCTTAGTTACCAGTTACTTGGCCGTATTGGTGGTACGATTGTCGGCTGTTTGCTTTTGCTATTTGTTTCGTTTATCACGATTATTCATAGTCGCAGCTATGTTGACATACTCTCGACGCTTTACTTTGACAAAACACCGATCATCGCGATTTACGTCATTTTGCTAGGGAGTTCCTACTTTATTGCAAGTCGTGGATTAGAGGTGATTGGACGGACCGCATGGGTGTTCCTTCCTTACGTGAAAGTAATGCTATTTTTTGTCGTTCTTTTGGTGTGGAAGGACTTAAATGCTGACCGGCTATTCCCACTTAGTGGTCCAGGTGTTCAACCGTTAGTCATGAATGGGGTTAGCTATTCCTTTGTTTTGGGTGAACTTGTGTTATTTACCCTGCTATTACCCTGTATTAAAGGGTTTCAAAATTTCAAAAAAGTCAGCTGGCTAGGACTTGGAATTATTATGATCGAGCTAAGCATCTTCTTTGCAGCCTTTATCATGCTCTTTGACTATGCGTCAGCGGATCATTTGATTTATCCATACCATCAATTAGCAAGGATCATTCATATCGGGCGTTTTATTACCAACATGGAAGCATTTTTCCTATTGTTCTGGTCCATCGGTTCACTGCTGCGCTTTGCTATTTACATGTATTTAGTAACGATTCTTTTGGCCCAAACCTTACGTTTAAAGGAATATAAGCCACTCTTGCTACCTGTTTCTACTTTTGTCATTCTAGTAGGACTTATTCCTGAAAATGCGGCGTCCATTATCGCTGTTGCAAGAGACGATCTCATGCTCCCAATTCTATTTACCCTTATCATTGTCGGTGTTCCGTGTTTACTTTGGGTAGCCTCAAAGGTAAAGGGGGAAGCTCAGTCTTGCGATTTATAAAAGTATTTCTAATGCTAATCCTATTACTTCTTGGAGGTTGTTGGGATCGGACGGAATTAGAGGAGGTTGCGTTTGTTATTGCAATTGGCCTAGATCCAGGTGAAAACGGCAGTGTTAAAATTACGTATCAAATTGCGAACCCAGTTGTTGGCTCAGATCTAGCGAGTGGTGACATTAAATCCTCGGAAATTATTACTCTTTACTCAGTAGATATGGTATCGGCCCGTGATTTAGCGAATATTTCGATCTCACGAAATTTAAGCTTTGCTCACGCGAAGTCATTAGTCGTAAGTCAAGAACTAGCGAGATCAGAGGAGTTTTTATCATTAATTACCGCGGCAATTCGAGACAGACACGTTCGCCGTGAGCTTCATTTTATCGTATCAAAAGAAAGTGCCGAACAATTCATTCGCGAGGAAAATTTAACGTTAGAGGTCCGCCCCCACAAATTTTATGACCTAATGGCGAGAAGATGGGAAGAGACCGGACTCACACCTTATTCAACCTTAAGCCGTTTTTATTCGATAACAGAAAATGATGGAGACCTATTTTTAGCGATCAATGCAACACGAATAACTGAAGATACAAAAATAAAAGCAGATAACGATGATTATTATGCAGGTGAAGTAGAAACAACATCGTCAAATCAAATCCAAATGATTGGATCTGCTGTTTTTAAGAAAGGAAAGATGATTGGCGAATTAACTGGGGAAGAAACACGTTTAGCGCTTTGGTTACGACCTGAGGCAAGAGCAGATATGATGTTGATCACTCTTACTGACCCTAATAATCCAGAGAAGAAAGTCACTGTTAAAGCCCTAAAGCGAAAAAAAACGAGCATTACGATTGATACAACTAATGAAGTTCCGAAAATCTCTGTTAAGGTGCCGCTCATTATTGAAGTATTAGGGATCCACGGAACGAGCAATTATGTTACAAATACGGAACAACAAGATCGTTTAAAAGAGGCTTTTCGAGCAGAATTAATAAACAAAACGACTGAACTCATCAGCTATACTCAAACAGAATTAAAGGGAGATCCATTTCTATGGTCGTTAAAAGCCCGTAAAAATTTCGTTACTGTTGGGCAATTTCATGATTATGAATGGATGAAAAAATATGAGCAGGCTGACATAGATGTCGATTTTGACCTTACCATTAAAGACTTCGGCCAAAAATTACAACCTTCAGATGTAAAGGAAATCAAGGAGGAAGCCTAGATGATCCCATGGCTGTTAGTACTATACTGTGTTTATGTAGCCTATTATACCGTTTCTTATGCAAGAGTATTATGGAGGGATAGTAAGCCGCTCGCTAGCTCGGTGGTAACTTTTTTAGCACTAGCCATCGTTGCCTTACCCTTATATTTAATGTATCGATAATAAACTTTGAAAAAACGGTTGAAACCTGCAAAATTATCTGATAATATAAAAAGCAATTAAACGATTATGTGTAACTGGCGAAACGCGGATCACCGTGAGGGAGCACATAATGTCGAAGCCGTTCGCCTGGGCAGAGGTAAGGGACTTTGGTCCTTTGCCTCTTTATGTTTTCTAGGGGGCGATATTGGGACAGATTTGTTTGTAGTAGCTCAACGTATATCACTTTATCAGAAAATTTCGTAAATTAAATGATGGAAAGAGGTTTTAAAAATGAGCACAAGTACATTAGACAAATTAACAACGGTGAAGACATTAAATAACATTGCAGAAAGTGGCCTAGATGTATTTAACAACGGGCACTATGCCATTGATAATCAAGCGACAAATCCGGATGCCATTGTTGTTCGAAGTTTTAACATGCATTCATTAGAATTAAACAAGGAACTAAAAGCAATTGCTCGTGCTGGAGCAGGAGTAAATAATATTCCTGTAGACAAATGTACTGAGCAGGGAATCGTAGTTTTTAATACACCTGGGGCAAATGCCAATGCAGTAAAAGAGCTTGTACTAACGAGCCTCATCGCTTCATCTCGGAATTTATTTGAAGGGGTAGCTTGGGCAAAAACATTAGAAGCAGAAGGCAATCAAATTCCAAAGCTAGTTGAGGCAGGTAAAAAACAGTTTGTTGGGAAGGAAATCAGAGGTAAAACTCTTGGTGTCATTGGTCTTGGAGCCATTGGAGCTCTAGTCGCTAACGATGCGTTACAACTTGAAATGGAAGTCATCGGTTTTGATCCATTTATCTCAGTAGATACTGCTTGGAATTTATCTCGCAACATTCATCGTGCCATGACAATTGAACAGCTATTTGCTCATTCTGACTTTATAACGGTTCATGTTCCGTTAACTGACGATACGAAAGGGATGTTTAATGAAGCTACGTTTAGCCTAATGAAGGACGATGTCTACATTTTGAATTTTTCTCGAGATGGGTTAGTAAATGAAGCAGATATGGCAGCAGCACTTGAAAGTGGCAAAGTAGGAAAGTACATTACTGATTTTCCTAATGAAAATACATTGAAGATGAAAAATGTTGTACCTATCCCACACCTTGGTGCATCAACGCGAGAATCTGAGGAAAACTGTGCGATTATGGCAGCTCGTCAATTAAAGGAATACTTAGAAACTGGGAACATTAAACATTCAGTGAACTTTCCAAACGTGGCACTACCATACACTGGAAAGCCTCGTGTTGCAGCTTTTCACAAAAATGTTCCAAACATGGTTGGACAGATTACAGCAGCGATTTCAAACTATCATTTAAATATTGCGGACATGGTGAATAGAAGCCGCGGTGACTACGCTTATACAATGATTGATATTGATAGTAAGGTAGAAAACAATAGCGTCCCTGCCTTAGAAAAGATCCTTACAAATATTGAAGGCATTGTTTCTGTACGATTTATTTAATATACGTGAAAAGCTGGCTATTTCTAAATAGCTAGCTTTTTCTTTTGTCATATTATTTTATACTTTTTGAAAAATATGATAAATTTACAATTATAGTAGGCGAGGGAGGAATGAAAATATATGCGACAGAAACTAGAACCGTTTTTATGTGAGATTACGAGAAGAGAATACCAATTAGTAGGGATCAGTACAACAGCTAATTTCCCACAGGGTTTTCCAGATTGTGCAATTGCTGTTCAACAAGAGTTTGTAAAGAGAAGAGACGAAATTCCAGATGTAGTGGATAAAGAAGTGTTATTTTCACCTTATATGTGTAATGACATTGTCGCCACCTATTTTGCTTGTTTAGAGGTGTCTAATGTTACAGAGGTACCTAAAGGAATGATTGCCTTTAATATTCCAAAAGTAGCCTATGCAAAAATCAATTGTACGACAACATCGATCGGCGAAGCTTATGGGAAACTGTTCAGTTGGATGCAAGAAAACGGCTATAAGCAAAGATTTCTAAATAATACTTTCCCTATCGAAATCTATTACTTTGAAGATGATGTAGAAGAAGAAGATGTTGAAATACTCATCCCAATATATGAATAGAGGTGTGTCATTTTGGTAGACATTAAAAATATTTACTGTGTTGGTCGAAACTATGCACTACATGCCAAAGAATTAAATAATGAAGTCCCTACCTCCCCTTTTTTATTTTCGAAACCTACTCACTCAGTTGCTTATGCAGATGGCAGGGAAATAAGACTACCTGGAGACCGTGGCCAAATCCATTATGAAGTAGAACTGGTTGTAAAAATAGGCAAAGCCTATCATAAAGGAATTACAGTTGGTGAAATAATTGACCAAATGGCTATTGGGATTGATTTCACTTTACGAGATGTTCAAAGCGAACTTAAGAAAAAGGGGCATCCATGGTTACTGGCAAAAGGGTTTATTAATTCAGCCCTTCTGAGTGACTTCTTTCCATTTCCCGGTGAAGCAATTTGCAAGCAAACAAGCTTCTCTTTAGTAAGGAATGGGGAACAAGTCCAAATTGGCTCCATTAAAGACTTAATTTTTGATCTGCAGGCGATCATCGATTTTACAGCCGAGAACTTCGGGTTAGCTGCGGGCGATATTATTTTTACAGGTACCCCAGAAGGAGTGGGAGCAGTGAAGAACGGTGACCAGTATTCACTTTTGTGGGGGAAAGAAGTCGTAGGGGAAAGTAAAATAGTTCTGAGCTAGTCTTTTTTGTTCTGATTACGAGTGTGATATGATAGCTTAAAAAGACAAGAGGAGTGGCAAAATGTTTATTTATCTACTGAAAGAACCAATCGAAACTCAGCACTTGCTTCCACTTCAGGGAGAAGATCAAGTTTCCTACCTACTAGAAAGCAAGGAAAAGCTCGAGCTTAGTGGTGATGTAAAAGAATATGAAGTGATTGACGCAGTGAATGCATTACAGAGCCAAGCGTACGGGGTGTTTAATAATATACCTGTGAGCGATGAAGGTCGAACCATTTTTGAGGAGAGATTTCAAAATCGTGCGAGAAAAATTGAAGCAGAGCCAGGCTTCGTGGCGATCCGAGTTTGTCGACCATTAAATTCTGATACATATGTGATAATGACCTTCTGGGAGACAGAAGCCGACTTTGAAAATTGGAAAACGTCAAATGCCTACCAACATGCTCACAAAAAGCGTGGCACAAGTGAAGGAATTGATCAACAGCAGCCGCAGATTTTTCCACGACCATCGTTCGTGGAGATATATAGATAGTAATCAATACTTAGATAAACAACACATGTGATCTCTCAAGCGGAGTTTCACATGTGTTTTTTCGCGTAAAAAAATGTAATTCGGCGACCAATATTTGGTTATATATGTTAAAATATAGCAAGTTGTTTCCGAAATTAGGGTTACATCTAGTGATGAGGAGGAATACTCTTGGCAAAGTATATCAGTATTTTTGTAATAACTTTAATGGGAAGTGTTGTATTATTTTTCTTGTTCGGCTTCTTATTTAGTGGCGGTAGTCCTGTAGAAGCCGTAGTTTTTACATTCGGAGCGGTCATTGTAGTTCTATTACTAGTTTTAATAACAATGATGTTTTACCTGATAGAGTTAATAAAGAAGAGGAAATTATAGCTTGCTAGTTTGGTCAAGAAAAGGGGGGATTAGCGTTTGGATTTTCCAGGTACTTACAGATTGTGTCACTAATACGGTTATTAGGACTCAGATTTTCCAGGTAGTTACAGGTTAGGTCACTAATAAGGGGTATTAGTGCTCAGATTTTCCAGGTAGTTACAAATTGATTTACTAATGAGAAAATACGCAAGGGAGGATTGTTCAAATTGAAAAAGTCCGTAATTACCATATTCATAGCTTGCATTCTGATTCTTTCAGGTTGTTCTTTTGGTAGTGACTGTTCATGTACTGAACCTGTAAAAGAATCTCAACAGGATAACTAACAATATTCGTATGATAGCGCTCTTCTTACTTTTGCAAATAGTTAAAAAATAAAAAAAAATTAGATTTGAAATGTAATACCATCGCAATTCTGGAGGCTATCTAATAATGAAAAAGTTATCTATCGTATCTCTACTAATTCTGCTAGGACTATTCAGTATTTTTATAGCTAGACATGATTTTTTTAACCCTAAAGAAAAAGTAATCATTTCTATTGATCACAACACCCCCCATGAGTCAGCTAAAATAGATCCACCCTCTAGACGCGACTTAAGTCAGGAACGCTATGTAACTAGCGATTATTTATATATCTCTAGACTGACATGGTCAGCCGACTCAAAAGCATTAGCTGTAAGAGTAAATCAAAATGGCCAAAACTATATAGGTTTACTAGAGATAGGTGATTAAGAAATAATAAAGAGCGTCGAATAGGGATCATAGACGGGTTCTATGTGCCCTTTTGAGTGTTAGGTGCTTCGAGTAGGGATCATAGATGGGTTCTATGTGCCCTTTTGAGTGTAAGTTCCGTCGAATAGGGTTCATAGACGGGTTCTATGTGCCCTTTTGAGTGTAAGGCGCTTCGAAAAGGGATCATAGATGGGTTCTATGTGCCCTTTTGAGTGTAAGGCGCTTCGAATAGGGATCATAGATGGGTTCTATGTGCCCTTTTGAGTGTAAGGCGCTTCGAATAGGGATCATAGATGGGTTCTATGTGCCCTTTTGAGTGTAAGTTCCGTCGAATAGGGTTCATAGGTGGGTTCTATGTGCCCTTTTGAGTATAAGTTACATCGAAGAGGGACCATAGATAAATTCTATGGTCCCTTTTGAGTGTATGTTTCGTCGAAAAGGGGGTGTCTCAAAAGCATAGCTCTTGGACACCCCCTTCTTATAAGCTCACACGGCTTAAGCTGCGAGTTTCTGTTCTTTTGTTTGACTTTTTCTTGCTAGCTTTACAAGTAAGTATACCAGCGGGGTATCAATAACTGCTACAACCATCTTAAAAAGATACTGTGTCACAATTAAACCTAGTAGTGCTGCAGTAGGTAAGGTACCGTAAAAAGCAATCGTAATGAATATCGTAGTATCTATTAACTGACTTGCCATTGTTGAGCTATTGTTTCTAAGCCATAGTTTCTTTTCACCATGCTTTTGTTTTAGTTTGTGAAACACAATAACATCAAGATTTTGACTTACTACATAAGCAATTAAACTAGCAACAATAATCCGAAAACTACCACTTAAGATTGCTTCAAACTCCCCTTGCATTGAAAAGAAGTCCGCTGGCGGCAGGTAAATCGCAATTAGGATAAAGACACTAGCAAACAATTGTGTAATAAATCCAGCGTTAACCGTCTGGCTCGCGGCTTTTTTCCCATAAACCTCACCAATAACATCAGTCAATGGATACGTAAACACATAAACAATCGCTGCCGCAGGTAAAATTGCTAGTCCACCTAAGTCAAATAACTTCACACTAATAATATTAGATACGACCAACAAACCCACGAAAAGAGCATTTAAATAAAGTAACAAAATAATTCAATCCCTTCATAAGGAAAATAGTAAGAAATGAATAAAGAAGAAGGGCAAAAGAACAAAACGCAGGAGCTAGAGAGCTAGACTACATATCATAGGTAAATAAACTTTTAGTTTCCTAAACACAAAAAAAACTATACCCTAAGGACATAGTTCATCTACCTTAGTTTTTTATAGAGGGTTTTTCTAGAACCTCTTCTTATTCAATTCAGCAATAATCACTATAGCACGTTTCTGAAAAAAAATCACTATTTATAATTTTTAAAGGGATAATACTGGTTTAACGATTTTTTCAGCTAGTTTGTATACATGTGTCATGATCCTTCATGGTCTTGTTGTTATCATTAGAAGATAAGGGGGCCATATGGTCCGCTAATACCGAAATTTCCAACGTCCTCCTAGTCTTTAATACCTTACCCAGCCGCCCTCGACCACTCCTCAAGTAATCCCCTAATTTATGGTTAAAAGCTTTCTTTTGGTAATAAATAACTATTTTAAGTAATATTAGAAACTCTCCCCCTCCAAAGACGTCTTACCTCACGTAAAGATCAAATAGAAGGATCTATCTTTTAATACACTTAGGAGGGACTATATGTCAAAGAAATTCGTAAAGAAATTATTTTTATTAGGATTGGTGTTATTATTCATCTTTCCAGCCCATTCAATCTCAGCAAAAGGAAATGGTAATGGAAAAGGTAAGTCAGACACCATCCCCAATATCTCAGCAAAGGACGTAGGGGATAAAGGAGACGGACGCGATCTTCAAGTTCATTTTAACGTAGCCAGAGATAAGTCAAAGTTTGATGAGTATCGTATTTTTGTTGTTCGATCTTCCAAAGCAGGCGAGTTTGATTTAGACGCTGCAAACTCCAACAAGCACTACACAACTGTTTCTAGTGGAAAAAACATAAAAAAGACGTTAGCAAAAGACGCGAAGGATACAGGTGGAAATCTAATAACAAATGATGTTGCTTATACCGTTTTTGTTTTATCCGTAAAGGATAAAAGGAAAACAAAAGGAAACGTTCTTTCAAAAGCAAAAAAAGAAATCACATTAAGTGGCTCAGAAGAAAGCCTACCAGCAGTTACAGATGTTAAAGTAGCAGACATAAGTAACCATGGGAATGGTCGAGACTTACACATAAGTTTTTCAAAGCTTGCTGAAGAAAAACATCTATCAGAATATCGTCTATTTGTCGTCAAAGCTGAAAAAGCTCAAAACTTCGAATTAAAGCATGCAAAAGAAAACAAACATTATACGACCATAGCCAAAACAGGTGCAAATATTGCTCAAAACCTAGCATCGAACGCGAAAGATACAGATGGACACACAATTAAAAATAATGTTAGTTACCAGGTGTTCGTTATGTCTGTAGCGAAAGACGGTTACGGTGATGCATTATCGTTACCTTCTTCAGCAATCACTCTACAAAACACTGTCGCAGACCTAAAAGTAACCAATGTACTAGTGAAGGACGTTGCCGATTTTGGTGACGGTCGCGATCTTCAAGTTGAATTTACGGTTCCAAGAGTAGAGACAAATGTCGTTGAGTATCGAGTGATGGTCGTACCAACGAATGAAGCTCCTAACTTTACACTTCGAAAAGCAAACCAGGTTACTCAGACTAACTATACAGCTGTGAAAAAAGCTGGAGCAAACCTAGTAACGACGCTACCATCCAACACAACTGACGTGAACGGAGCGAAAGTAGCGATGTATCGTTCGTACCAAGTATTCGTCATGACAGTTGGAAACGGAGCAAATGAGTTATCAAATCCATCAGCTGCCATTACGTTATGGGACAATATGACAGCCGAGGCTGTTAAAAATGTTGCTGCAGCAGATGTAAATAACTTTGGTGACGGACGTGATCTTCAAGTATCGTTTTCGAAGGTCGCTAATGAAACAACAATCTCTGAATACCGTATTTTTGTAGTAAGAGTGAGTGACGCCAGCTCTTTTGATCTAGCTAAGGCCAATGCAGTATCAGCAGGGAATTATACAACCGTTGCTAAAAAAGGGACCAATATCTCTCAAACTCTTGCGTCAAATGCGAGAGATGTTAATGGTAACTTAATTGAGAATAGTGTTGTTTATCAAGTATTTGTTATGAGTGTTTCTAGTGTTGGCCATTCAAACGCTCTATCAAATCCATCTGGTACAATTTTTTTAACTAAATAATCTTTACGAACTCACTTGACATGTGCAAGTGAGTTTTTTGATATTAAGCCGTTTAGTTGAGTTTCTCAACAGTTACACGTAAACTAGGGGAAAAGAGGAGACGATATGATGAGCAAAGATTATCAAGCACTGCTGAACGGTATTTTCGTGTGTGGGCTTCCAGGCCTAGCTTCTGTTTTGGAAAATGAAGATGTGCAAGTAATTGTGGACTTACGTGCAGAAGCGACTGAAAGTGATACGAAAGGAATTATCATTCCGTTGATTGACGGAGAGCCAAACCAAACTCATTTGTTAAAACAGGCCATTGATCATGTAGTACGAGCATATCAAGACGGAAAACAAGTCGTGCTTCACTGAAAAGGTGGTAAAAGCCGCACAGGTAGTGTGGCAATGGGAATATTGTTAGAATTACAGATCGCTAAATCGATGGAGGAAGCGGAGAAAATGGTCAAAGAAGTACGACCAGAAATTACGATCCATCCCGAATTTTTAAAAGACTTACAAACTTTATATTCTAATAAATCGATAGAGTAGAATTCTACTCTATTTTTTATATTACAAACTGGAATAATATGTTAAAATTAAACGAAGTATGTCTAACGATTAGGAGGGAAGAAGTGAGTAAATTTGTTAAAAATGCAATCATAACAATCATTCTCATCAGCGTAATTGTCTTATTTCAAGGAAGAACAAAACCAATCACTGTTACGATTGATGATGCTAATGACAGTTTCCAACAATATCTAGTGGTTGTAAGTGATTTTATAGAAGAACCAACGAAAGATAAAATCCCCCAAGTAAGTAGAAGTGGTGGCACATTTATTAGCCACTATTATGATTTAGTAGCGCATCAAACATTGTATAACCGTTTATTAAAGATTGAGCCTCTACTCTCGAGTGAGGAAATGAAACAATTAGAAGAACTGAAAGATCAGGAGAGGTCATTGGACAAACAGTATGTTGAAGTGGCGTTAACAGACGTTTTCCAAGCTTCTGATTTTTCTAGTCTCATTGATGAAGCAATGACAAATGGTTCCTACCATTCTGACTATATCAACATCCAAAAAACAGTAAAAAATAAAATTCACATTGAGATCGAAGGTACATTCAGTGCTAAAGACACTCCAAATATCTTCACGAGATACTTCTTAATTGAAACAGAAGCACAAAACTACTATTGGGAGCGACCTACAAACTATTCAATGAGTTTAGACAAACATGCAACACGGATCAAGGTAGGTAAAATGCATTATGACATTTCAGCTAAGGTTACGTACTGAAAGCTAGTGGAGGTGGTGTAAAATGCGCAAATATCTTTTATTTTCAGCAATCCTTTTTCTATTGATCGGTTGTAGTGACCAAGGGGACAATAGCATACAGTTTAACGATCAGAATGTTGTAAGCATCAAACTTACAGATGTAACTGAAGAAGGAATGTATTCAAATACGTTCACGGATTATAAAAGTTTGAAAATGTTTATAGAAGCAATAGAGAATGCCGAAGAAATGCCAGGTATTTTAAACTATGGAACCGAGTTTACAATGAATATCAACTTTGAAGACGGTTCATTTACTAGATATAGTTTAACCTTGGGGAAAGATATAGATGACGAGGGATTACTGGTCGATTTTTCTAATACTCACAAAGGATTTTCGATCCAGCAAGAAGATAGTAATAAGTTACGAAAGCTTATTTATAAATAATTTACGTTACATCAGAAAGCGTTAGGGGGGAATACACGTTAAAAAAATACATACTAAATCAAAAACCTTACTCATTGTGGTTCATGAAATTTATGGAAAAAACCAGCATCTGAACGATATTTGTCAAGCGTTATCCGACATGGAGTTCGACGTGATTTGTCCCAATTTACTGAAAAAAGAAGGTCCATTTCACTACTCTCAAGAGGAAATTGCTTATCGTCATTTTATGGAAAATATAGGTTTTACAAATGCTTCAAATACCATCAAACATCTAATCGCAGATCTTAAAGATAACTATGAAAAAATGTTCATTGTCGGTTTTAGTGTTGGGGCAACGATCGCTTGGTTATGTAGTGAGTTAGATTGCCTTGATGGGGTAGTTGGATACTATGGTTCACGAATAAGAGATTATTTGGAAATAAACCCTCAGTGCCCAACAATGCTGTTTTTCCCTGAAGAAGAACACTCATTTCATGTTGATGAGTTAATCAAAACTTTAAAAGTAAAAAATATAAGAATAGATAAACTAAGCGGACAGCATGGATTTAGTGACCCGTTTTCACCAAGATATCATGAAAAATCAGCGCAAGAAGCATTTAAGAGGATGGTTGACTTTCTTCATAAGCATTCGTGAATAACTACCAATTCAAAAAGGAAACCAGTTCTTCTCTGAACTAGTTTCCTTTTCTACTAAATAAGATGTTTTGAAACTCAGCTGATCAATTTCCCTAGAGGAATGACAAGATAAATCCACCGACAGCTCCTGTAAGCACAATTACCCAAGGTGGTAGCTTCCAAAACACTAACATACTAAAGAGAACTGCGCCAAAGGCAAAATCAACAGTGGTGAGGATGGAGCTGGTCCAAATCGGATGGTAAAGAGCAGCAATTAAGATCCCGACCACAGCTGCGTTCACTCCCATAAGGGCACCTTTGACTTTCGTGTTACGACGTAATCCATCCCAAAATGGTAATGTACCTAAGATAAGTAAGAAAGCAGGTAAAAAGATTGCAATTGTTGCCAATAGACCGCCTTGCCAACCACCAATTACAGCTCCGATATAAGCCGCAAACGTAAAGAGAGGACCCGGAACAGCCTGAGTGGCACCGTATCCTGCAAGGAACTGTTCTTCAGATAACCAACCTGTAGGAACAAATTCACGCTCTAGTAACGGTAACACAACATGACCGCCACCAAACACGAGTGAACCAGAACGGTAGAAGCTATCAAAAAGAACGACCCAATTTAACGTTGTTGCCTCAGCTAAAATAGGTAGGATGATTAATAATCCAAAAAATAAGGATAAACAAATATATCCGAACCGACGACTAATCGGAAACTGGGCTCCTGAAGAATGTTCATCAACCACTTGTTGTCGATACAGAAGGTAGCCTACAAATCCGGCTACTAAAATCACAGCCACTTGAGTCAAGGCAGTTTGCCATAGCAACGTTAAGACCACGGCACCGAGCGCAATCGTCCTTCGCTGCAAATCAGGGGTTAAATTTTTCGCCATTCCTAAAATCGCATGAGCAACAACGACCACAGCAACGATTTTTAATCCATGGATCCAACCAAGATCCTCAAATCCAATCGAATGGAGGAGAAGTGCAAAAATAAGTAAGGCTAATACAGAAGGGAGGGTAAACCCAATAAAGGCAAGAATCCCACCGATTACGCCAGCCCGCATCACACCAATTCCGATGCCAACCTGACTACTTGCAGGGCCAGGGAGAAACTGACAAAGAGCCACTAAGTCAGCATAACTTTTTTCATCCATCCATTTTCTTCTACGTATGTACTCTTCATGAAAATAGCCGAGGTGAGCAATCGGTCCTCCAAAAGAGGTGAGACCAAGTTTGGTTGAGACAAGCAAAATCTCAACTAATGATTTGAAGGTAATGTTCTTTTTATCCATAGCGTCTCCTACTATTCTTATTTACTAATTATCCTAACAAACAAAGAGGGGAGGTGGCAATGTTCATTTCACAAACTTTACAAACTCTTAACGTACGAATCGGAAAATTGGGAAAATTGCAACACAGGACTTTAACTAGGTATACACATTTAAACCTTGAACTAAAAAACAACCTAATGAAAAAGCTAACCCATCTTCATGAGTTAGCTTTCTACGATTATTCCTTATAAGGATCAATTGTTTGAATTGTTCCGTCTTCGTTATACTTGATTTCTGTGTATTTCACAGAACGCTTGTGGTTAACTCCATCTGATAAAGAGCAGTCGTGATAGAATAAATACCATTTATCTTCAAATTGAACAATTGAATGATGAGTTGTCCAACCAATGACTGGCTCAAGGATTTTTCCTCTGAACGTAAATGGACCTTGAGGATTTTCACTTGTTGCATAAACGATCGTGTGTGTTGTTCCTGTTGAATAAGATAGGTAGTATAATCCATTGTATTTATGAACCCAAGGGCCTTCGAAGAATCTGCGGTCTTCGTCACCAGCTAAAATTGGGTTTCCATTTTCATCAACAATTGAGATCTCTTTTGGATCTTCTTTAAACGTAAGCATGTCATCAGAAAGCTCAGCTACTCTTGGCCCTAACGCAGGTCCATCTAAAGCAGGATCTGGAGCGTCGGCAACAAATGTTCCTGTTTGCCATTTTTCTAATTGTCCACCCCAAAGACCACCAAAGTAGATGTATGCTTTGTCATCTTCGTCAACTAATACTGCTGGATCAATACTAAAGCTTCCAGGCATATAGTTTTCTTGTGGTGTGAATGGACCAGCAGGAGATGAGCTAGTTGCTACCCCAATTCTGAAAATACCGTCATGGTCACGAGCAGGGAAGTATAAGTAGTACGTATCATTTTTGAATGCCGCATCTGGTGCCCATAATTGTTTACTTGCCCAAGGGATATCATCCACATGTAAAACTTGGCCATGATCAACAACCTCGGAATTAAAGTTATCTAATGATAAGACATGATAGTCCTCCATTTTGTATTGGTCACCATTGTCATTTGACTCTCCATCATGATCAAGGTCATGAGATGGATATATGTAGATTTTCCCTTCATACACATGAGCAGAAGGATCTGCCGTATAAATATGTGTAACTATTGGTGTATTAGGTTGTACTTTTTTTGCCATAGTATCTTCTCCTTAATGATAAATTTCTAAGATTACTCGAGTTAATTGTAACGCTTACATTTTGGCAATCAATACCTCTGTGAGAAAATATATACTTTTTCCGGGTATGATGTTGAATAAATGAAGTAAAAGTTACGTTGACGGTTGTTAGTATTACCTATTGTTATAAAAACTACTATTAATTTTCTATATTGGTCTAAGTTATGAAACGTACTATTATATAATTATAAATGGCGGTTTTCGCAAAGTTTGTTGCTTTAAAATTACTAAGAATTTACTACTAATTAGTAAGTATTGCTCTTTTCCTACATACTTTATTGGGTAATATCTTTATCTAGGGTATTTTTCCGAAAATTTAGGATAAAAAAGCCACAATGTTTGCGAAAAGAGCCTTATAAATAAACAAATAATGGAGGAATGAATGATGAAAGAAAAAGGAATATATATTGGAGTTGGCATCCTTGTAGGAGTAGGAATTGCGTTTCTTGGTTTTAAGAAGCTATCAGTCGTTAATGTAGGACATTTAAATACGTTAACAATTAACTATAACCGGAATGAGACTACCAAGTAAGATTGTTTTCAAAGGGAATAAAATAAGATAGTATAATGAAAAAGCTGTTATAAAGGAGAAATTTAATGAAACATACAGATATTTCTACACTATTAGAACAAGTCAGAGAAAAAAAGCCGCTAGTACACAATATTACTAACATTGTGGTTGCTAACTTTGTGGCAAACGGACTTTTAGCCATGGGAGCTTCCCCTGTTATGGCGAATGCCAAAGAAGAAGTCGCAGATATGGTCAAAATAGCGAACTCGCTAGTAATCAACATTGGCACACTAACTCGTAGTCAGGTTGAAGCAATGCTACTTGCTGGTTCTACAGCTAATCAGCTAGGAGTTCCTGTTATTTTAGACCCTGTTGGTGCAGGTGCAACACCTTATCGTACAGAAACGGTTCATCAAATACTTGAAACGATAAACGTAGACCTGCTAAGAGGCAATAGTGCTGAAGTTGCCAATATTATTGGTGAGAAGTGGGAGATAAAAGGCGTAGATAGCGCTGAACAAGGCGGAGATATCGTCTCACTCGCGCAAAGGGCCGCGCGCAAGTTAGCATGTACGGTTATTATCACTGGTAAAGATGATGTCGTCACAGATGGCAATGAGACCTACATAGTAAGCAATGGTGATGTATTGTTAACAAAAGTCACTGGTACAGGGTGTCTAGTAAGTTCCGTTATTGCCGCATTTTCAGGAGTTTCAGACAATCACTTACTCGCCTCAGTAGCTGCTCTATCATTTTATGGAATTGCTGCCGAGGTAGCAGCAGCAAAAGAAGGGAAAAATGGCCCAGGGAGTTTTCAGATTGAGTTACTAAACCAGCTTTCAAAGATATCAAGTAACGAAATCGAAGCCTATAGTAAGTTCTCAAAAATTCAATAGCAAGTAACAGGGGAGAGACCGTGAAAAAAAAATTCCTACTCGTAATGTTTTTTGTTATCATATCTACCTCGGCAAGTGCAACCTCTTGGGTATATTTACAACCAGAAGAAATTCTGGAGCGCGCAGAAGTCATCGTTCTAGGAAGCTACGACTTTTCTAGTGAACCGAAGAGCGCTTTTATTTTTCAAGGTTATGAATTCCACGTAAGAGAACTATTTCTTGGTGATTATTCTGAACCTTTGATCGCAGGAATTGATTATAACAATGTTGGATGGGCAACTAAATTTCAAAAAGATGGTGGCGAATTTCTGCTACTACTGGAGGAGAATGAATCAGTAGATTTCTTAGTACCCGTAGCGGGTATTAACGGCCTCCTAGATTATTCAAATTGAGAAATTATTCATCCAGACAACGAAAAAAAAGCTTTTTTTGAAGAATTCCTGAGGTCACAACCAAATTATGAAAATCTAATCATTAACAGTCAACCACCTGTTCATCAACTTTCAATTAGTATTGCAATAGGTCTTATCATAGCCATTTTAGGACTATTATTTATTCTAGGCTCTTTTCGTAAACATTAATGCTTTTTCCCCTAAAATAATCGAAAAAAATACCCTAGATGAGGTTATCACCACATTAATTAAGTAAGAAAAGAGCAATCCCTACAAAATTAGTGGCGAATGCTTAGTATTTTGTGTAAAAATTCCGGCTTTTGGGATTTTTACGAAAGCAACAAACTTTGCAAACACAGCCTTATCCTAAAAAAACGAAAAGGTTTGTAGCAAGTGCTACAAACCTTTAATGTATTTTCACCGACTCTTTTCTTCTATAATTATTTAACAACTTATCAAGTTTATCACTTAAACGAACTGTCGCAGGGTGATGTAAGCCTTTTTTCATACCTGTCTCGATCATTCTAGATCTAATATATTCAATTTCTGATGTTGTCGCGATTTCTTTAATGAACTTAGCAGTCATGACTTTGTTCACCCCTCCCTAAAAATATTATACTACAAATATACCACTTTTTACATTATTTTCAAATGATTATTATTCAAACATGGTCATTAATTACTAGATTAAGAGAAAATGCGATCTTACAGTGCTTAACCAATTCATAACATCTAGTCCAAAGGATATTCTATAACTAGGGGGTATGTGGGATGAAAGTATTATCCATGATCCAACCATGGGCAAATCTGTTTGTGCTTAGAGAAACACAATATGAAACAAGAACCTGGCAAACGAAATACCGTGGACCACTAGCAATCCATACAAGTAAAAAAATTAATAAACCCGTTTGTAATCACAAAGCAATTCTAGCGTTACTAGCAAAGCATGGCTACAATCCGAACACTCTACCAACTGGTCAAATCATTGCTGTATGTCATTTGGAAAACTGTTTGAAAGTCATAGAAAACCATCAAACTTGGGCGATTTTAGAGGATGCACGTGAAGTTTCCGGCAATGACTATTTTTTAGGTGATTATGACGTCGGTAATTTTGTTTGGATCGTGTCAAATATGCAGATGCTTGACACATTTATCCCCGCAAAAGGACAACTAGGTCTTTGGGAGCATTCGCTCTAATGTCCGATACTATGCTAGTAAGTTATATCAATTTGCTAGCATAATGTTATCTAGCTGTCAGTGCTACATTTAAGATTTTAGGACAGAAACTGAAACGGACACAAGGTAGTCCTCTATACCACATCTAAGCAATTTTTAGGGGTAAGTAAACGGTTGTTTGTTTACCCCTTTTGTTCTTCTCTATCTTGATCTAACGCAACATCTTCAATCCACTTTCTATACACTGGGGCTAAACACAAGAGTAGAGCATCGATAAGTGAAATAGGAAACGTCGATTTTATTTTTAGTAATTTCATTTTCCTTAGAATTCGGTCAATGATATTTTTCGTAATAAAGACCACTACTTTTACCGCATTGTTTTCAGTATATGCTGCCGTAGTCTTGATAGCCGACATAATGCTTGAGTAAGAAGTTTCCATCATATGCTGTTCCTTCATCGAGTGAAATCTACCTCTTCCAAAACTTAATAAATTTAGCATTTCTAATATCACTAAACTGTTAATGCCTGTAAACTGGACCATGTTATAAATGGTTACTTTTTGAATGATTTTGTTTCCTTTTTCTAATAGACGAAGCCACACATCGCTTATGTGAAAATAAAAGTAGACTAGCACTAAGGTGTATCTTGTTTTCCAGCCCCGCTTTTTAAAAATTCCCATTTTAATAAACAACTTTTCAATGAATGCAAAGTATGTCGCAAATCCCAGCTTAACAACCCAATTAAGTTTAAATGCAGTAATAAATAGAGCCGTAAATGGAACATATACTGCTTGGGACAAAATTGCACCCGATATATCGTCTAAGAATTTTTCTCTAAAAAATTTCGGCTTATATTGATATAAATGGAGAAAAGACAATATGATGTACTCGAAAAGATACGCTATTCCCATGTTGGAAAATAGCAATACAACTAAGGGTTTTCTTTTCTTAACTTTCGCAAAGGTAAACAAAAGCAGTGCTGAATGAATGATCAACAAAATGATATAAGGGTATTTTTTCTTCTTTGCAAACGGCATAATGACTCCCCATTCCATAAAGGTAGATTTATTATTTCCTGCAAGCTATTCTTTATTACACCTATACAGAATAAAATTACTAGGGTTTAGGAAAGATCATTAGCAGAAAAACAAGTGTTCATGACGGAGTTGCATGTTGCAGCTCTTTTTTATGCCAATAAAATGGAAAAACATGATACACTTAGGAGAGTATAGTTAGTTTTTAGAACTAATCAATAACTTTTGAATTCAGTATTAAGTCGTTAAATGGTTTATTTGAATGTCCCTAATTATTCAAAGTGAAACGGTGGTGAATCTTATCGAAATCCTATTACTATACATTGTATTACTAGGAATATTTCTAGCAATCCTATTTACTATTATAAAAAGTGCCGTAAAACATGGTATAGACGAGTCTAATGAAATAAAACTTCTCAAAAGTCACCTAAAAGAACTAAACAAAAAACTGCTAAGAATAGAAAAGGAAATGAAAGAGAAGGGGAAAAAAATTGATGAAAGTGTGTAAGTCTCTAGTAATTTAAAGAAAGGATGATACATACGTGATCAAAGGCGTATTATTTGATCTAGATGGAACATTATTAAATCGAGACGAGTCAGTAAAACGTTTTGTTGATAGCCAATATGATAGACTCCAACCCTACTTTCGAGACATTCAAAAGGAAGACTATATTACTAGATTTATTGAATTGGATGCCAAAGGCTATGTTTGGAAGGATAAAGTGTACCAACAGCTAATTTTCGAGTTGAACATTAGAGGTATCAGTTGGGAGGAGCTACTTCAGGATTATCTTACTCATTTCCAAAACCACTGTGTACCTTTTCCAAACCTGCATTCCATGTTAGACACATTGAAACAAAGTAAGCTTAAGCTAGGAATGATTACAAATGGCAAGGGGAAATTCCAACTAGATAACGTTTATGCACTATCCATCGAACATTATTTTGATTGTATTCTTGTTTCAGAACTAGAAGGTCTCAGCAAACCTGATCCAGAAATCTTTCATAGAGCATTAGAAAAGTTACAAATTGAGCCGTATGAAGCAATTTTTATCGGAGATCATCCTAAAAATGACGTAAAAGCGGCAGAAAACGTTGGGATGACCGCATTCTGGAAGCAGGATGATCATTGGGATACGGGAGGAACAGAGTTTATTATTCACGATTTGGCTGAAATCCCTAACCTCATTACTCAAGTAAAAAAACACAGTAGCAGCCTTTAGACTGGTACTGTGTTTAAATTGAATAATCGTTAATCCATCTCTTTTCCTTAGTTAGATCTCTTAGTGTATTGTCCGTTCGCAGAAAATAATGAAATAACTTCTTCGCTTGAAGTAAGCGCTCAAGGTTTAAATGATATTGCTGCTCTTCATATTTAATATTCCAATTAACTCGATTGACAATCTCTCGTATTGAACCTTTCATACTGGCGAATAAGACCTCAATTTCCCAATGAACAAGAATTTCCTCTAACTTATCAATTGAGACCGTGTCAATGTCGTTGACACCGCTCATATCAATTACCATCCACTTTGCTTTTTTATTTTCTTTCATCAGCTTTTTTAAATGATCTTCCATGTAAGAGATATTAGCAAAATGAAGACTTGCGTCAATTCGAACAAGTATCACCTTTTCTGAAGTAATAGCTTTCGGGTATCTTGTAATATCGCGAAAGGTCTTTTCCTCGATAACATAGCCTAATTGAACAATATCTGGCTTGGCACTTTTTTCAATTAACAAAATAAGTGTAAGAAACGCACCGATCATAATTCCCCACTGGATACCAACAAAAAGGGTAACACCAAACGTAAGTAACCAAACCCAGCCTTCAACTGGCTTAATTTTCAATAGCGACATCATCTCTTTGATATTCACTAATTTATAGACTGCAGCAATAATGATGGCCGCTAGAATGACTGTTGGAAGATAGTAAAAAAGCGACGTGAAAAATAACAAAGTAATAATTACACAAATGGCTGTAACAAAAGACGTCATTTGAGTTTTCCCGCCCACCTGATGGTTGACCGCTGTCCGGGAAAAGCTCCCGTTAATCGGAAACGCTTGAAAAAACGAACCAATCATATTGGAAATTCCCAATGCGGTTAACTCTTTGTTAGGATTGATCTTATAATGTTCAATTCGAGCAATAGTCTTTGAAATAGCCAAAGACTCCATAAAAGCAATTAAGGAAATCGTTAATGCCATTGGAAACAATAATTGGATTGTTGAAAATGAAATACCTGGCAATGTCATTTGCGGTATTCCTTGAGGGACGTTCCCAATAATCTTGATTCCCTGTTGATCTAAGCGAAACAGCATCACAGATAAAATCGCCATTACAACTATTAATAAAGCACCAGGAAAACGTGGCGTAAATTTATTAAAGAGAAGTAGTGATAGAAAAGCGAGTACTCCAATAATAACAGTCAGTACGTGAACCTCATGGATATTTTGAACGATGTCAAAAATCAAGAGATGAACTTGCAAGTAATTCCCAACATCAATCCCTAGTAGGTGTTTCAACTGACTAACAGCAATGATTATTGCTGCAGCAGAGGTATATCCACCTAATACTGAATGGGGAATAAATTTAACGATAGCCCCACCATTCAGTAGCCCAAGTAATAATTGGATTACTCCCACCATTAAGGTAAGCGTTAGAACTAACGATATGTAGTCACTCGAACCAGGTTCAGCGTAAAGCGAGACACCAGTAAACACTAGTAGAGAAGTAATAGCTACTGGCCCCACCGATAGATGCCTGGAGCTTGCAAACAACGCATAAATCATCAGTGGAATGGTTGAAGCATATAACCCCATGACAGGTGAAACCCCGGCAAGCATCGCATAAGCCATACTCTGAGGAATAAGCATGACGAACAGGGTTAAGCCCGCAATTAAGTCGTTTCTAAAAAACGTCATAGTATAGTTTGTAAGCATGTTACTCTACCTTTCTAAGTGGTAGTTTTATATGTATTTTACCGTCCTTATTTTAAAAGTGCCATTCTTTTTATAAGGCTGTTTTCGCAAAGTTTGTTGCTTTCGTAAAAATCCTAAAAGCCGGATTTTTACACAAATTAAGAAGAATTTACTACTAATTTAGTAAGTACTGCTCTTTTCTTACATAATTTATTGTCTGATATCTTCATCTAGGGTATTTTTCCAAAATTTTAGGATAAAAAAGCCACAATGTTTACGAAAAGAGCCTTTTATAAGAATCACATTAAACTTCCTTCCTTACAATAACAACTTTTTTAACAAAAGGCTGCAGTAAATATCCAATACAAAACCCAGCGACATTTAGAATGAGATCATCTATATCAAGACTTCCTCGTTTCGTCAAAAATTGCATTCCTTCGATGACACAGATTGCTACGATCGAGATACCTAGTAATCTTAATAACGTAGGTTTCTTTATTACGTAACGATAATACAACCCAAACGGAACAAACAACCCGATATTGGCAGCCAGATTATAAAGGGCGACCAAAAACTGCACCTCACCAGAGAAATAATAGAAAATGGTTTCAAAAGGAAGTAAGCTGATTGATCCGTATGTTTGGTTTGCAGGACGGAAAAACAATAAAACTAATAAACTCCCAAGATAGAGAAAAGTCACCAAATGAAAGATGAAGGGAGGCACTAGAATTTTTTCATTTGTAATCCAGCAGATCGTAAATAAGATAAAAGCAGTGAAACAAAACCAAACAACTGCGATTACAATTGGGTGGAGATAGGCGATCAGTTCAAGCAAAACTGGTATAAGCAGAAAGAAACCAAATTGTGATAGTACCAAACCAAACTTTATGGATTTATTCATGTCAAAAAACTCCATTCATACTTAATCTTAGTCATTATAACAAAGTCGATCCTATGATTAGCGTTAATTCATTTTTTTTTGTAAAATAAATCTTGTATTACCATAATCATGTAGGAGGAGATCTCTTGAAGTACAGACGACTAGGAAATACAGGTTTAAAGGTAAGTGAAATTAGTTTAGGTAGCTGGTTAACATACGGGAAGACAGTGGAAGAGAATCTGGCTGAACAAACGATACATAAAGCATATGAGCTAGGAATTAACTTTTTTGACTCTGCAAATGTCTATGAGCGTGGTGAAGGAGAACGCGTCATGGCTCAAGCATTAAAGGAATACCCTCGTGATTCATATGTCATTACAACGAAGGCATTCTGGCCAATGGGTGATGGCCCTAACGACCGCGGCTTATCTAGAAAACACGTGACTGAACAGGTTCATGCTAGCTTACAACGTATGAATTTGGATTATGTTGATATTTTCTATTGCCACCGCTACGATCCAGAAACACCTGTTGAAGAAACGCTGCGTGCGATTGATGACTTAATCCGTCAAGGGAAAATTCTTTATGCTGGTGTGAGTGAGTGGAGTGCTGCTCAAATCGAAGAAGCTGTTAGGATTGCTGACCGTCGCTTACTTGACCGCATTGTTGTCAACCAACCGGTCTATAACATGTTAAATCGTTATATTGAGCCTGAAATTATTCCAACAAGTGAGAAGCATGGCATTGGTCAAGTTGTTTTTTCTCCATTAGCACAAGGGGTATTAACAGGAAAATATAAGCGCGGCCAAGTCCCAGCAGATAGCCGTGCCTCAAATGAGTCCATTAATATGTGGATTAACAATATGTTAAATGATGATGTGATTTCTAAGGTTGAGAAATTAGAGGGAATTGCAAAAGAGTTAGATATTACGTTACCATCTTTAGCTTTAGCTTGGATTCTTCGCCAACCAAACGTAGCAAGTGCCTTGATTGGTGCAAGTAAGCCTAGTCAGGTTGAAGAGAACGTAAAGGCAGTAGAAGTAGTTTTATCTGATGACATAATTACGAAAATTGAAGGTATTTTATCATAATAAGATTGCACCTTGTAAGCTAGTGGCTTATAGGGTGCTTTTTTATGGAATAAAAAGGATTTTCTATTATTAATATTGAATAAGAATATGATTGTTAGGAGGAGTATGATGAACAGTAAATTACTAAGAGTTGGAACTATTTACATACCTGTGACCGATGTGGAACGCTCTTCAGAGTGGTACGAAAGCAAACTAGGTGCAACGATCACTTACAAAGATGTGGATAAAGCGATTGTTAATCTAGCTGATGTAAGCTTTTTTCTCGTGAAGTCTCACTCAGATGAGAGTGCAAATTTCTATGACATTCATGGTGATGAGCGATTTTCACTAACATTTGAGGTGAACGGCCTTAATGCACTTGAAGCCATTTATCATGATTTTCACGAAAAAGGGATTACGATAGGGGTAATCGAAAATCGAGGTCATATGGGAAGGAATTTCGTTTTCTATGATCCTGATGGTAATAAGTTCGATGTCTGGAGCGAATTGAGCCCGACATTTAAAGGTAGATAAACATGTTGGAATTCTGGCTATGGTTACTCGTCATCTTTTTACTAGTTTATGAGCCGATTTTCGGGTATTTAGATTTTCAAAAATTGAAGAGGAACATAGGGACAAATAAAAACGAGAGAGTAAGATTTTATAAACATACGATGATCGGTTTATGGATGCCGACGATTGCAATTTTACTTATCATTTTTTTCTCGGAATTTAGCTTTAGTCAAATTGGATTAGGAATACCTACTATTCAGGTTGAAGTTTTCGGGAAAACCATCACTTATCTAGTGATTGCTATCATTTTGCTATACACTATTATTTTACTCTATAATATCATTGGTTTTCATACTAGTAGAAAAGTGAGAGAACAATTATTAAAGGCTAGTAAAGCTCAAAAGGATGTAGGAGATTTCTCAGTGATCTTGCCGGTATCTGCGACAGAAAAGAAGTGGTAGAATTACGTTTCTATAACAGCTGGTGTAACGGAAGAAGTGATCTATCGAGGATTTCTATTACTAGCACTTGCCTATTTATTTCCTAACCTATCAATTTGGCTGATGATTTTGGTTAGCTCACTACTTTTTGGTCTTGCGCATACCTATCAAGGGTTCTTATTAGGTGTTGTAAGAACGACCATCTTCGGGATGGTTTTTGCCATCGCTTATGTCGCTATGAATTCAATCTTGCCACTCATATTCCTACATATGATGATCGATTATGTAGCAAAGTTAGGCGATTGATTTTAAGGCTGGTTGGGGTTAATTACTTGAAAAGAGTGAAGAAAATGAAAATTATTGGGATAGATTTGTCTGGACCGGCCAATCATCAAGATACGGTAATGGCCGTGTTTCAGGAAGAAAATGGCGTACTTGTATTCGAACAAATCATCACCACAGCCTCTGATGAAATGATGATTTCATCTATGATTGAGATCGCAGCTAGAGAGGATGTTGTGGTTGGTATTGACGCTCCATTATCCTATCAAGATGGCGGGGGAGACCGACCACAGGATAAAGGTTTGCGGCAATGTATAAAAGAGTTTGGACTTTCAGGTAGTTCGGTTATGCCACCAACATTAACTAAAATGGTTTATTTAACATTACGAGGGGTTTCATTGACACGTAGACTACTTGCTGATCCAGCTACTAATAACATTAGAATTGTTGAAGTCCATCCTGGTGGAGCAATTGGGACTAGAATAGGGATCGAGAGCATTAGCCATGTGCTGCAATATAAGAAAGATCTGTCTTCTAGACAGGCGATTTTCGATTGGTTTTCAACAGTTCACTTGAAAGGAATTCCCAGGATGGTTATTGAGAACTCCCATCGAATTGATGCTTGTGCGGCGGCACTAGCTGCTTGGTATTGGGCAGACCCTCAAAAGCAACCAGCGTGGGTATGGTCAGCTACATCTTCAGAACATCCGTATGAAGTGTGTTGTTAACATGAGTAGAGAGTACCCCCGTAATGCTGGTTCGAGGGACACTCTCTATTGAAAATTTTGGCGGACATCTATTCCGTTATTACCGTATTTTTTGTCTATTTTGGACTTTAGAGGACACTGGATCTCTTATTCTAGGAAAAACTCGTGTTTTTTATCATTTTCCCCATAAATAACGGAACGTGTGTCCGCCAAATTGAGAAATATGCCTTTTTAGAGCAAATAACGGAACGTGTGTCCGCGAAAATCATAAAATCTCTATTTCCCCCCGAAAACGACCAAACCACTTTTGATCGATTAGCCCTTATTTTTTTCATAAACCTTAAGATTGCTATAAACCAACGATAGCAGCGGGGCTTTAATCGAATGTTTTTCCGCCAGCTGTAATAAGTAGCCCTGAATATGATCGGCCTCTGTTGGATAAGACTTTTCCATATCGCGCAGCATCGATGATTTCATGGCATAAGACTGTTTGCTAACAGTTTCCATGTGTTTACGGACAATCCCGTCTGCAATGGGAGCACCAGCAGCTCGCATAATTGCAGCTGTCTCCTCGAAAAGCTGTTCAACAAACAGTTCACCTTCTTCGCGGATCGGCCCGATCGAAGACCGCATCAGTGTAGTAATACCAGAAAGTGTTGTAATAAAGAGATATTTATGCCAAATGTCTTGCTCGATATTTTTACTTAAATGAAAAACGGTTTTGGTACCACTAAATACTTCACTAATAGCTTCGACCCGCGCACTCGTGCCACCAGCTAATTCTCCAAATGATAATTGGTGGGTTGGGCTCGTCTGAACGACCTCGCCGTTCTTGTTAAGAGTGGATTCTACAAAGCAAAGTCCTCCTAAAACCTTTTCCTGTCCAAAAATATCTTTCAATTGATCCAAATGCTGATAGCCGTTGAGAAGCGGTAAAATTAATGTTTGGTCCCCAACGTAAGGTTTGATTGTTTCAATAGCACTCGTAAAATGATAAGACTTGGTCGCAACTAAAATTAGATCAAAAGGCATGAGCGATTCACCAGCAAGAATCGTTTTAGGCTGTAAACTCGCATTTCCGTGAACACTTTTAATCACTAAACCGAACTCAGAAAGTTGTTTCTGCCTAGCTTCTCTTACTAGAAACGTAACGTCCTCACCTTTCTCTACTAATCTTCCTCCAAAATAACCACCTACGGCACCTGCCCCTAATACTAATATCCTCAAAATCGTCGCCCCTTTCATTCAAATGGTCACAATGATTTTTTCTACAAAAGAATGGGAATATCCTTTAATACAAGGCTCTTTTCGAAAAGTTTGTTGCTTTAAAATTACTAAGAATTTACTACTAATTTAGTAAGTAGTGCTCTTTTCTTACATTATTTATTGGCTGATATCTTCATCTAGGGTTTTTTTTCGATTATTTTAGGATAAAAAAGCCACAGTGTTTACGAAATGAGCCTAATACAAAGAGAATATTAAGGGAAGAATACATACATGAATAGCCCATTTGACAAGGCGGTAACTGATACACTAACTATCCATAAGCCCACCAACAAACTACAGGTAGCCAAAAAATATTGAATAACGAAATTTCGTCGTTGACTAACTTGTATATACAAGTTATAATTCGAATTAATTGGGATGACTTGTATATACAAGTTCTCGGTTTATGAAAGCGATTAAATCTAGTCGCTACTAGGAGGGGGAATACATATGGCAACAGTAGAAACAAAAGTAGTAGAACAAATCATCGAAGGCATTGGTGGGGGAGAGAATATTGCATCTGCGACCCATTGTGTAACTAGATTACGTTTTGTTTTACATGACGAAGGTAAAGTAAACAAGGAACAATTAGAGGGACTTGATATTGTTAAGGGTACATTTAGTACGAACGGTCAGTTCCAAGTCATTATTGGTCAAGGCCTTGTAGACAAGGTGTACAAGGAGTTAGCTCGAATGACAGGTATTGGCGAATCGACGAAAGAAGATGTCAAGGCTGCAGCTGAGAAAAATTTAAATCCGCTTCAAAGAGCGATCAAGACTTTGGCGGATATCTTTATACCGATCCTTCCAGCGATTGTTACTGCCGGTTTACTAATGGGGATCAACAACATCCTAACAGGTGCTGGGATTTTCTACGACGAGCAATCGATTATCGACGTTCACACACAGTGGGCAGATTTTGCGAGCATCATCCACCTAATCGCCAACACGGCGTTTGTATTTTTACCGGGTCTCATCGGTTGGTCAGCGGTTAAGAAATTTGGAGGAAATCCGTTACTCGGTATCGTGCTAGGGTTAATGCTAGTTCACCCAGACCTCCTAAACGCTTGGGCGTATGGTGATGCATTAAAAGATGGAACCATTCCATACTGGAACTTATTCGGCTTAGACATTGCAAAAGTGGGTTACCAAGGTCAAGTATTACCAATTTTATTTGCGTCCTATGTATTAGCGAAGTTAGAAATCGCTTTACGAAAACGAATTCCTGATGCGTTTCAATTATTACTAGTAGCTCCAATTGCATTACTCGTTACAGGGTTCCTAGCCTTTATTATTATCGGACCAGTTACATTTGCGATTGGTAATGGGATTACTTCATTGTTTGTTGGAGTATTCGACAACTTTGCGGTCATTGGTGGATTGTTATACGGTCTTATCTACGCACCATTAGTTATTACAGGTATGCATCATACGTTTTTAGCGGTTGATATCCAACTTATCGGAACAACTGGTGCAACATTCTTATGGCCGATCTTAGCTCTATCAAATATTGCTCAAGGTTCAGCAGCACTAGCTATGATGTTCGCGACAAAAGATGAAAAATTAAAAGGGCTTTCGCTTACATCATCTGTATCGGCTTATCTTGGTATTACAGAACCTGCGATGTTTGGGGTAAATTTACGTTATAAATATCCGTTTATTTGCGCAATCATTGGTTCGGGTATTGCCGCTGTCGTGATTACGTTAAACAGTGTATTAGCATTCTCAATTGGTGTAGGTGGACTACCAGGAATTTTCTCGATTTTTCCAGAAAAATGGTTACCGTTTTTCTTCGGAATGTTAATTGCTGTGATTGTACCGTTTATTCTTACGCTCATTGTAGCAAAAGTGAAAAAAGCATAATAAAGGCATACCGTTGGCCACGTGGCCAATGGTATTGTCTTATTTTCAGACATCTAAGGAGTTGATGAATTATGAAACACAATGAATGGTGGAGAAAAGCTGTTGTCTATCAAATTTATCCTAAAAGCTTTAATGATACATCAGGGAATGGAGTAGGTGATATCCAAGGGATTATTGATAAGCTCGATTATTTACATAAGCTTGGGGTTGATGTTATTTGGTTAACACCCATCTACGCTTCACCACAAGTAGATAACGGCTATGATATTAGTGATTATTTTTCCATTCATGAGGAATACGGAACGATGGAGGACTTTGACCGATTACTCACAGAAGCTCATAATCGTGATATTAAACTCATCATGGACATTGTCGTCAACCATACCTCAACCGAACATGAGTGGTTTAAAGAGTCCCAAAAGTCGAAAGAAAATCCTTATCGAGACTTCTACATATGGAAGGATCCTGTCGATGGGATAGAACCAACGAATTGGATATCGAAATTTGGTGGTTCGGCATGGAAGTATGATGAAACGACTGGTCAATACTATCTTCATTTATTCGATGTTACTCAAGCCGACTTAAACTGGGAGAATGAAGAAGTCCGAAAAAAAGTGTATGGGATGATGCACTTTTGGTTTAACAAGGGTGTTGATGGGTTCCGATTAGATGTCATTAACCTAATTTCAAAAAATCAAAAGTTTCCAAGTGATACACCACCTGGAGATGGACGTCGCTTTTATACAGACGGGCCTAGAGTGCATGAATACATGAAGGAAATGAACCGGGAAGTTTTTTCGAAATATGATGCAATGACGGTAGGGGAGATGTCTTCCACAACGATTGAACACTGCATCCAATATACGAATCCAGATAGCCGTGAACTGAGTATGACATTCAATTTCCACCATTTAAAAGTCGATTATCCAAACGGCGAGAAATGGGCCTTAGGCGAGATGGACTTTCAAGCGTTAAAACAAATTTTATCTAAGTGGCAAGTTGAAATGCATAAGGGTGGAGGCTGGAACGCGTTATTTTGGTGCAACCATGACCAACCTCGTGTTGTGACTCGCTATGGGAACGACGGTCCTTACCATCAGCAATCAGCAAAAATGCTAGCCACGACGATCCACATGATGCAAGGCACCCCTTACATTTATCAAGGGGAAGAGTTCGGTATGACTGACCCGAAGTTTGATGATATTACAAAGTATCGTGATGTGGAGACGATTAACTATTACCAAATCATGGAGGAGCAAGGAGTTCCGACTGATGAAATCATGGAAATTATCAAGCGAAAGTCCCGTGACAACTCCCGTACGCCTGTTCAATGGAATGCATCTGAAAATGCAGGCTTTACAACAGGAACCCCTTGGATTGGGATTCCTGAGAATTATCAAACAATAAATGCAGAGGCCGCGCTAAAAGATAAAAACTCAATTTTTTATCACTATCAGCAGTTAATTCACTTAAGAAAACAATATGAAGTCATCACTCATGGTGATTATCAGTTACTATACGAAGATCATGAACATATTTTTGCCTATACAAGAACATACGAAAACGAGGGAATAGTTGTCGTTTCGAACTTCTATGAGGAAGAAACCACCTTTGAACTACCAAATGACTTTCGTCAGGTAAAGATGTTGATCTCCAATTATGAAGACTCAAGTACTGAAATTAGTCACGTTCGGTTACGTCCTTATGAGTCAATTGTTTATCATTTTACAAAGGAATGATACACTTAACCTAGGTGGTTAAGATGAATAATAAATATGTAAAAATTTACGATGAATTAGTCAGTTCCATTCAAGAAGGAACCTTAAAAGCCCATACGAAGCTTCCTTCTGAGAATGAACTAGCCCAGCACTATGGGACGACGAGGGAAACGATTCGAAAGGCACTAAAACTCTTGTCCGAGCATGGTTATATTCAGAAGATGCAAGGCAGGGGTTCGGTTGTCCTTGATGTGAAGAAATTTGAATTTCCTATTTCAGGTTTAGTTAGTTTCAAGGAGCTGGCAGAAAAACTAGGGCAGCGGGCAAAAACGACGTTACAAAAGTTGGAGAGCATCACACCTAATGACTATATTCGTGAACAATTAAAGGTAAAAAGCTCAGATAAAGTCTGGGAGGTTGTTCGAGTTCGTGAGTTAGATGACGAAAAAGTGATCTTGGACAAGGATTACCTAAATAAAAAAGTCATTCCCAGTATCACTGAACGAATTTGTGAAAATTCACTTTTTGAGTATATTGAGAATGAACTTGGCCTTGTAATTAGTTTCGCGAAAAAAGAGATTACGGTTGAAACTCCTACTGAGGAAGATCAGATGTACTTAGACCTAGAGGGTCATGCAAACATCGTTGTCGTTAAAAATTATGTGTATTTAGACAACGCAAATCTTTTTCAGTATACAGAATCTAGGCATCGCCCAGACAAATTTCGCTTTGTCGACTTTGCGAGAAGAAACTAAAAAACGAACTCATTTGAGTTCGTTTTTTTAGTTTCTTCCCTTAAGAAAGTCACGAATTACTTCGGAATAAGAGGTGGAATTGATAATCGCCTCCATATGACCGTCCTCTGACTTTAGCTCATGGTAGAAAGCTTTTTTACCAAGTCGTTGTAAACGATCTACTAAATCCTTACTCTCACTAGCAGGAAAGATTAAATCAGAAACGGTTGGGATAACGAGAGTTTTGGCCTTTATTTTTGATAGTGCTGCATCATAAGAAGCGTATCCAGCACCAAGGCTAAATTGTTGGCAGACCCGGCTAATATACAACCAATGGTATGGATCTGCGGTTTGAACTCGCTTGTCGACAATCTCATCTAGCTTCGTATGGAATTGTATTGGTTGAATATCTCCCTGAATGCTTGGGGAAACAATCTCGTAGTCCCATAGTTTTTCTGCATAAGAATAGCTATAAGCTTGAATTGTCATTCCTTTCACAGCTGTTCGAACGCCTTTCGTACGATCTGCTAAAATAGCATCAATCCCTATCTGTAGCGGGTTTACAGATGTATAAGATGACGTTCGCCCAGTTGACACAACAGCAACAGCTTTATCGAGGAAATCAGGAAATTCGACTGCCCAACAAAGCGCCTGCATACCTCCCATGGATGGCCCAGCCACACATACTAAATGGTTAATTCCTAGCGACTCCAGTAAAAGCTTTTGCAAACGAACAAAATCACGAATGGTTACTTGAGGGAAGGAGAGACCATACGGTTTGCTCGTTTTCGGATCAATTGTAGCCGGTCCAGTTGTAATAACGTGTGGATGATAAACGTTTACATTTGAAATAACGTCCATACAAACAATGAAATATTGGTTCGTATCGAACGTACGCCCTGGTCCAATCAGAGGAGACCACCAGCCTGGCTCTTCAACCACTTGATCGCGGTCAATAACATAACCATCACCACCAGCATGACTTGTCCCACTAAAATAATGGCAAATCAAGATCGCATTTGACCGATCCTCATTTAATTTCCCGTAGGTTTCATAACCAGCTATAACTGGCAAGATAAGCCCTGCGTCAAAGAGAAACTCCGGAACTGTAAATGATTGTTTTGTTATGTACACGTTTTTCACTCCTTACATGTGGTTGTTTCTATTTTATCGCCGTTTTGGCATTAGGGAAATCTCAAATAGAAAAGTATAACTAATTAAGGTAAAATAAGGTCATTACAATATTGGGGATGAAAGGAAAACTATGGACCGTTACCAAAGAAATATTGTTATAGCCCTTATTATTGCTACTTTTTTATCAGCCATTGAAGTTACTGTTATTAGTACTGCGATGCCCGTGATTACAAGGGATTTGGGTGGACTTGATCTCATTAGCTGGGTTTTTGCCATTTATTTATTGACCTATGCAGTGATGACACCCATTTTCGGAAAACTTGCTGATTTATTTGGTCGAAAAAAAATCTTTATCACTGGGGCAGCGATTTTTTTAGTGGGCTCCACATTATGTGGGCTTTCCCAATCAATGGAGCAATTAATTTTCTTTCGAGCACTTCAAGGAATTGGGGCAGGCGCCTTAATGCCAATGACATTCACGATCGTAGGAGATGTGTTTAAATACGAGCAGCGGGCAAAGGCCCAAGCAATCATAGGGTCCATTTGGGGAATAGCTGGTATTTTTGGCCCTCTTGTTGGCGGATTTTTCGTTGATTACTTCACATGGCATTGGATCTTTTTTATCAATATTCCTTTTAGTATCCTCGCTATGTATCTAATTGCCAAAAATCTACATGAAACGATCGATAAAAAGAAACGATCGATTGACTATGGTGGAGCGATTACTTTCATCATTGGGACCACCGCATTGCTTTATGCGCTCCTATCCGGTGGAAATGAAATTCAATCTTCAGACAGCATAATGTATACCTTATTTGGGGTTGCCTTCGTTTTTTTAGCTATTTTTGTCATGATTCAGCTAAGAGTTTCTGAACCAATGCTGCCTTTTCACTTATTGACAAATCGGCACCTATTGATCGTCAATATTAGTGGACTACTGCTAGGATCCGTTCTAATTGGACTAACAGCCTATTTGCCACTCTGGGTGCAGGGAGTTTTGTTGTTACCGGCTACTTCTTCTGGATTAACACTAATCCCAATGTCACTCGCCTGGCCTTTGGGAGCATTTATTAGTGGTCGTCTGATTGTTAAAACTGGCGCAAAACCACTATCGCTAACCGGTGTCATCCTTATTGCTCTTGGAAGTTTTGCTCTAACGTTTATTTCTGAAGCTACATCCAATCTATTTCTAATCATGATTATGATTGTCATTGGTTTAGGATTTGGACTTTCATTTACTGTATTTACTGTTATTGTCCAATCATCAGTGGACTGGAATAATCGCGGTGCAGCTACTTCATCAAATGCTTTTTTACGTACCTTGGGCCAAACACTGGGGATCGCCGTATTAGGGGCTATTCTTAATCAACACATCGGTGGCCAGACTCATAATGGCTCAGAAGTAGCCTCACACATCCTCGCTGCAGGGCTTCATTCTGTGTTTATCGTGTTAGCTGTTGTTGCGACATGTTGCGTTTTATTAGTAGCAGCGTTGTTACCTAAGGAACAACCTGATTTTGCAAGGGAAACGAATTAAATCAAACTAAGAAAAGCGCAAGGCGCCCTAGGAAAAAGGAAGATCACTTTTTCCTTGGCCAGGTTATTTGACCTCGAGCCAAGAACTTCCTTGAGTTACCTCCTGCGTCTTTGCGACGAGTAACCGCAGGAGCAGATGGCGCCTGAAGCTAGACAATTTTTAAGTTGAAAATTATATACTTATAATGCGAAAAAGCCGTTTTCAGTAATGAGAACGGCCTTTTTCAATTGTCTATGACCTTACTTTACCTTTTTATAATTTTTATGTTGGATGACCGTTTTTCTAGGTTTATCATCAGCTTCTCGTATATCTAATTCAATGGATGATGAATTATTATAAACCCCTATAATCGTACCTTTTTCACCTTTAAAATCACCTTCAGTAATTTGAATTGTATCACCCGGTTGAACTGTAATTTCTTCTGACATAGAAGTATCCCCCCTTTTTAACCTACAAATAGAATTTGTCTGTTCTTGACGGCTTATACTTTGTAAAATCCGTTAATCAAATCTGTAGATAAGGTCATACTAAGAAAAAAGTAGTAGGGGGCATAAAATATGAGTATGATTTCAGTTTATGCATTAGGGGGATTGCATGAGATCGGTAAAAATATGTACGCCGTTCAATATGCGGACGACATTATTGTTATCGATTGCGGGAATAAGTTTCCCGACGAAAGCTTGCTAGGAATTGATCTAATTATCCCTGACATTACATACCTTGTTGAAAACAAGGAAAAAGTTAAAGCGTTAGTGGTCACGCATGGCCACGAGGATCACATTGGTGGGATTCCTTATTTCCTCAAAAAGCTAAATGTTCCTGTGTATGCAACTCGTTTTACATTAGGCTTAATTGAATTAAAGTTAAAAGAGCATAAGATTTTACGTGAAACTGAGCTTATTGAAATTACTCCAAGCTCAAACCTAACGCTTGGAAAGATTGCCATGAGCTTTTTTAAAGTAAACCATAGTATTCCTGATTGCTTAGGGATTGTTTTTGATACCCCAGAAGGTCGAATTGTTCATACTGGTGACTTTAAGTTTGATTTAACACCGGCAAACAATGAATATTCCGATATTCACAAAATGGCTGAGATCGGAAAAGAGGGTGTTTTGCTTTTACTATCTGAGAGTACAAATGCGGAACGTAAAGGGCTAACTCCATCAGAGCAGATTGTTGAAGAACATGTCATCGAAGCCTTTAGAAAAGCCAAGCGAAAAGTAATTATCTCGACATTCGCATCAAACATTAACCGTGTCCAACAAGTCGTTGAAGCGTGTGAGAAAACAGGTAGGAAGCTGGCCTTGCTCGGCCGAAGTATGGTTAACGTAGTAACAGTCGCCATAGAACGAGGCTATTTAGATGTTCCGGAAGGCATGTTTATAGAGCAAGATGAAATTGACAGTTTCCCTCCTGACCAAGTAGCGATCCTTTGTACCGGTAGCCAAGGAGAGCCAATGGCGGCTCTAGCTCGCTTATCAAATGGAAGCTTTCGTGGAGTAGAGGTACTTGCTGAAGATACCATTATCTTAGCTGCAGGACCGATCCCAGGGAATGAGCGAAGTGTTTCTAAGATCGTTGACAATTTCTTTGCAATGGGGGCACATGTAATATATGGCTCTGGAAGTTCGTCAGGCATGCACGTCTCTGGTCACGGCTATCAAGAAGACTTGAAATTAATGTTGACCCTGATGAGACCTAAATATTTCATCCCAATTCATGGGGAGTACCGCATGCTTCATCACCACCGATTACTAGCTGAGTCAGTTGGTGTAGAAGAAGGGAATACATTTATTTTAAATAACGGTGATGTCGTTGATATCAAAAACTCCGACGCCCGTCACACACGGAAAATCCAAGTCGGTAATACCTATATTGACGGCGTTGGTACCGGTGATGTTGAGGACATTGTCTTACGAGACCGAAAGCAATTATCTGAGGATGGAATGCTCGTCATTGTCGTAACGATTAGTAAATCAGATCATAAACTAATCTCCTCACCAGATACAATTTCTCGTGGCTTCGTCTACGGTGAAAATTTCGATGAGTTAATGAAAGACGTAAATCAGCTGATCACAAAGAACGTGAAAGACTTACTTAAATCCAATAAAATTTCATGGAATGCCATGAAATCTTCCATCAGAAAATCAGTTGGCCAACACTTATTCCAGCACACAAAGAAAAAGCCAATGATTTTACCAATCATCATCGAGGTATAAAAGGGAGCACCATTCTGATAAAGGATGGTGCTTTTTTTCTTCCCAATGAAACGGAAGTAAGGACAGAATCTTAAGTTGATATAACAGAACAGTGTTGACAAAGTGGAATTGATTTATTTTTCTAGTCAGCGGTTTTTATATGCATGGAAACGATCACGCCTTTTACATTTTCGTCTTCAAACAGCACAAAACGGCAATTAAGACTAAAAGAGTCAGCATTCTATAGCCATCACAGCTTCCGAGGATATAGTCGTATAAAACTATATAATTCATTTTTTTCACTAGAATACTAACCTTGTCACACAATTTCTACTTCTAGATACAATATAGTATGAATAAAGTTATTTTAAAGTAATTGTTCAAAAAAACTCACGAAAAGGAGTAGAGTATGAATAACGACTTAGTATTTTACAACACCTCGACCGAACAGATGAGTTTCGATACAGTTTTTGATAACCTAGTGGAGTTTATCAAAAAGGAACCAACAAGTTTTTATCGATTAGCGATTGGAACAGACTCGCAAGTGCATCCAACTGGGACACGTTTCATTACTTCTGTTCATCTTCATCGTGTTGGCAAAGGTGCGTGGGGCTGCTTAAAAAAAGTAATTGTTCCGAGGCGTATCACGTCTATAAAAGAGAAGATTGTCCTAGAAACGATGTATAGTCAGGAAGTAGCATCTTTATTTAGTGATGAATACTTGTCAAAGCTTGTGGAACCGTTAATTCCGTATATAGATAAAGGCGCCGATTTAACGATTGAAGTACATTTAGATATTGGTAAAAGAGGAAAGACCAAGCAATTCATTGAAGAGATGAGCGAACGTATTTTGGCTATTGGCTTACAACCGAAAATTAAACCTGAGTCCTATGCAGCTTCATCGTATGCAAATAAATACACAAAATAACCTCAAACCCCCTAAAAAAACTCCGAGAAACCACTGGATAAATTTTACACATATGGTATAATTTTATCAAACTCTTATATCCCAAGAGATCTTGTCTAGCATTCTCATTCAAACTCCACCGATAGTCATTTTCTAAATTATGCGGTACCGTTTTACCTCTTTTTTTTGACATTTTACATAACTTTATTGACTTTTCTTTACACTAACCCGTGGAGGTGCCTTGTGAGCCTTATATTGAACAAAATTGGAGCCATTTTTATTCCTGTCAGTAATATTGAAGCAGCAAGAGATTGGTATTGCGACATTTTACAGGTACCAGCAGACGGAGAAATTATTGCTGGGCATTTGTTTGTCATCCCGTTGAACGGTATCAACATTGTGTTAGATAGTAAGATTTACTCTGAGGAGACGATTTTCAAAGCACCGCCATTCCATTTTAATACTGACAATATTGAAGAAGCTTATGAGTACCTAAAAAATAAACATGTAGAGTTTGAAACAAATATTGAAAACGGTCATTGGTTTAACTTTAGAGATCCAGACGGTAACCAATTAATGATATGCAAGCCATAACCCACATTTAGATGTGGGTTTTTTACGTTCATAGAAAATTATTACTAAAAAATCTATTATTCTGACAAATCTTGACAGCTTTTGTGGTAAATTAATAGAGAGGATTTGCTAAGGAGCTGAATTATGAAAAATTATTTTATTTTATTAGTATCATTATGTTTTGTTAGTTTCCTATCTAGCTGCGTGACATCATCAGAGGAAACATTTTTCGAAAAAGAAGATCCGCTACACTTAGGCGAGATTATCGAGGGGACACCAGAAGAAGAAGAGGAGATTGAAGTTGAACCGATCGAAGAGGTCTTCACGGCCAAAATTGTCGGAGTAGGCGATATTCTCATTCATGAGTCCGTTTACAAAGATGCAAAACAACCAGACGGTACATATGATTTTAAACCGATGCTGGAACTCGTGAAACCATATATTGCACAAGCGGATGTTGCATTTGCCAATCAAGAAACGATACTAGGTGGAGCAGAGCTTGGGTTGTCTGGCTACCCAATGTTTAATAGTCCCTACGAGGTTGGAGATGCCCTCATTGACGCTGGGTTTCATGTTGTGAGCATTGCCAATAATCACACGCTAGATAAAGGCGAGAAAGCAATTCTAAATGCAATCAATTACTATGAGAACAACGATTTACTTTACACCGGTGCCTATAAATCAGAAAAAGACCGTGCCACCATTCGAGTTATTGAGCAAAACGGAATAACCTTTTCGTTTCTAGCATATTCCTACGGGACAAACGGAATCCGTATTCCAGAAGGGAAAGACTACTTAATAAATGTAATCGATATTGAGAGAATTAATGATGAAATTATTCGCGCCAAAGAAGTGTCAGACGTTGTTGTTCTAAGCCTACACTTTGGTGATGAGTATGCCCCTTATCCGAACGAGCTTCAAAAAATGTTGGCGGAGGAATTTACTCGAACTGGTGCCGATATTATTTTTGGCCATCATCCTCATGTCCTACAACCGATGGAATGGATTGAACAAGAGGATGGGAGAAAATCATTTGTCGCATACTCGCTCGGGAACTTCCTCTCCGCGCAAAAAGGAATCGAACGTGAGATTGGTGGAATTGTGCAATTGGAAGTAGTAAAAACGGTTTTAGGCGAAGAAGTTACTATTGAATTACATGATCCTAGGTTTTTACCTGTGTTTACTTACAAAAAGAATTGGCGCAGCTACAAGCTATATCCACTTGACGAAATCGTTGATCAGCCAAACATATTGCCTGCTGCTGAAACTTATTTAGAACAAACAAAAAAACATGTATCCCAGTGGATGCCCGAACTACGATTTCACCTATTTCATTAAATAAGCTTAGCCAGATGCAAAACAATCTAAAAATAAATGAAGGGAAGCCGTGATGAACCCATTATTAGTTGATATTCCAATGAAATTAGAGACCGAACGACTTTTTTTACGAGCTCCCAGGCAATCTGGGGACGGTAGCATTGTTAATGAGGGGATAATGAATTCTTTTCATGAATTAAAAGCTTGGTTGCCATTTGCCCAAACATTGCCTACTGTTGAAGAAACTGAATCGAACCTGAGTGAAGCATATAAGAACTTCTTAACAAGAAAAAGCTTGCGTTTCCTAATCTTCCATAAAGACAACAAAGAATTTGTAGGCGTGACAAGTTTTGAGGATATAAACTGGAACATTCCGAAATGCCAGATTGGCTATTGGGTAAATACAACATGTGGCGGGAATGGCTTTATGTTAGAAGCTGTCAAAAAATTAACTGAATTTGCGTTAACTGAACTCCAATGTAAGAGAATTGAGATTAGATGTGAGACCACCAACTTAAAGAGCCGCGCGATCCCTGAAAAAATAGGGTTTGAGTTAGAAGGCATTTTGAAAAATGAGGATTTATCCGCTGACGGGAGTAGGCTAACAGATACTTGTATTTATGCGCTAGTTCCTAAGATGTAAACTCTCATAGCTAAAACTCAGAGTAGCCTCAAGCTACGATACGACGCCTTCTCTTTAAAAGGCTGTTTTCGCAATGTTTGTTGCTTTAAAATTACTAAGAATTTACTACTAATTTAGTAAGTGCTGCTCTTTTCTAACATTATTTATTTTCTGATATCTTCATCTGGGGATTTTTTTACGATTATTTTAGGATAAAAAAGCCACAATGTTTACGCGAAAAGAGTCTTTTAAAAAGGAGTACCTATCAGTAAAATAGGTACTCCTTTTGTTAACTTAGCTTTTGCTGTATTTTATTTTGAGTCATCTCGATCTTGGAAGGAAGGACATATAAATACTCAATAATTCCATCCAACAATTCAATCATGAGGGTTGCCATATCCTCATCAAGATCACGATCAAGCTCTAGTATTTGATGAAATTGACTTTCTGGTCGAATGAGTTGACTTAGAGTAACGAGAGGTTTCGAGAAATCTAGCTGCTTTGTCAGACTCTCCACTTGTGTAGAGAGAGCTTGCCCCTTTGCTTTTTCCCCTAGTAAACCTTTCATGACACTTTCAAAAACTCGTTTTGTCAGGATCGCTGTTGCAGAAGGATCCTGTAACTGATGTGCATTTAACGCTGAACGATACACACGAATGAGATCTCCGGGAATATTTGATTCATTTTCAATTTGTTCAAATGGTGTTTTATGATCATATATGTAGACCTTTACATCGTCATTCGCCGCATCCGATAAATGGGAAAGCATGATGACAAAGGAAGTCAAAGACTTACATTCAGAACAATTCCCTTTTGAAAACATCCCAATTCGATTGGCGTGTGAATCCGCTTTTAATGTAAAATGCGCAGTTTTACTACAATGTGGGCATTTGCACTTTAGTTCCTTGGGAATTTTCAGATGTCCATATTGACTGTAAGAAAATATGGAACCTGGCCATATTCGTCTCATTGATTACCTCCTAGTTGAAACACTGCTTTCATGTAAATTTCCTCTTAGTTGTTAGAATATCCTAATTGCTTGCCCTCAATGCAAACTTTTTCCTACTTTGACTTTCTTAGGCCTAACTCCCTAATTACTTCAAGCAATAGCTCTGGTTCATCTGTAATAATTCCGTCAGCACCTAATAGGAGTAGTTCTTTCATTTGTTCTCGGTCATTGATTGTCCAATAATGTACCTGCATCCCACGTTTATGAGCACCTTTAATCAATTTTTTATCGCCCATATTGAAGATACTCACTTTGGTAGGAAACTGAATAGCATCCACCTTTGGACGATAAAACGGCGCTAGGAATAATTTATGAAGTGCGACAAATTTAGCGACTTCACTTCTTCCACCACTAATCGCTACTGTTCCTTGTGCAATCTCATTAAATTTCTCAATAACGCTTTGTTCAAAGGAAGCTAGCAAGATCCTATCTTGCATTTGAAATTCTTCTATCAGTTCAAAAAGCCTTTGCTCAATGCCTGGATATTGCCCTTTTAGTTCTATATTCATAAAAGTAGTAGGAAGCCGTTCAAACACTTCGCGAACTGTAGGGATGGTAATTCCTTGGTTCCGATAAGGGAACGTGCCACCACTGCTGGTATGGTGATATCCTGCATCAAGTTGTTGCAGTTCAGCCAACGTAAATGAGTCTACACGTCCTTGGCCATTTGTTGTCCGATCGACAGTAAAATCATGAATGACGACGAGGTGACCATCTTTGGTCATATGTACATCAAATTCAATCATATCAGCACCTATTTCCACCGAATGCAAAAGTGCTGGTATGGTATTTTCAGGATAAGTACTACCGCCGCGATGAGCAATAACTAGCGGTGTTTCATGTGCTTGAAAAAAAGGCTTAGTATCAATTTTATCTGTGCCTTTTTGTGCCAAAACACCAATGGTTATTGTCATTAAAAGGATGAGGAGGAGAAGGGGTCTCGCTCGTTTTTTCCTTCTCTTAATTTTTGAAATCGGAGCAAAGCTGTAAAAAGACACGAAATTCTCTCCTTTATGAAAATTTAGAAAAATTAGCCAGATTAATTGAAACTGTGATAAAATTATTTACATTGGGTATCTGTTTTATACTAGCAAGAAAAAAGAGTCTACTAGTTTTATTATTACTAAGGGGGAAAAAATATGAGGGAAGTTGTAATTGTAGGTGCTGCTAGAACGCCAATTGGTAGTTTTGGTGGTGCGTTATCTTCTGTATCAGCCGTTGATTTAGGAGCAATTGCCGCAAAAGAAGCATTGAGCAGAGCTGGCATAAATCCTGACCTAGTCGACGATGTCTTAATTGGGAACATCTTATCAGCTGGATTAGGTCAAAACCCTGCAAGACAGGTAGCGATGAAAGCAGGAATTCCTGAGACAACAACAGCGACAACAATTAACAAACTTTGTGGTTCAGGCTTACGCACAGTCAGTATGGGTGCACAATTTATTATGTTAGGGGATGCTGATGTCGTTTTAGCAGGCGGCGTAGAAAGTATGAGCAATGCACCTTACATACTAAACAATGCCCGCTTTGGCTTACGTATGGGCGACAACCAAGTCGTAGATACAATGATTAAAGACGGTTTAACTGACGCTTTTAACAACTACCACATGGGAATTACAGCTGAAAATATCGCTGAAAAGTGGGAGATTTCACGAGAAGCACAGGATGAATTTGCATTACAAAGCCAATTAAAAGCAGAAAAAGCTCAAAACGAAGGAAAGTTTGATACGGAAATTGTTCCAGTCACAATTCCACAACGTAAAGGCGATCCTCTTGTTGTCGCAAAGGACGAATATCCGAAGAGTGGGATGACGATTGAAAAGCTGGCAAAACTTAGACCTGCCTTTAAAAAAGATGGAACAGTAACAGCAGGAAACGCTTCTGGAATTAATGATGGCGCTGCAATGCTAGTGTTAATGGCAAAAGAGAAAGCGGAAGAACTAGGACTAACTTGGTTAGCAACGATTAAATCATACGGAAATGCCGCTCTTGATCCAGCCATTATGGGCTACGGGCCAGTTCCAGCGACCAAGCAAGCACTTCAAAAAGCAAACCTAACAATCGAAGATATTGATCTTGTTGAGGCAAATGAAGCTTTTGCTGCTCAGGCACTTGCTGTAACCAAGGACCTAGAACTAGATCCGAACAAAGTAAACGTAAATGGTGGAGCAATTGCTTTAGGACATCCAATTGGAGCTTCCGGAGCACGAGTATTAGTTACTTTGTTATATGAAATGGAACGTCAAAATGCGAAAACTGGTTTAGCCACACTATGTATAGGCGGCGGACAAGGAACAGCATTAATTGTTGAAAGATAAAAAGTAAGCGGTTACTTAGGCAGTCTTTTATGGCTGCCTATTTTTTTGGCTTTCAAAATGTCTCTCTTTCTCGTAAAATGTAGAAAGGAGGCGATAACATGTCGAATACATCAAGGAAAGAAAGTAGGAAAAAGGGGAGAGCTTCATTCATTTTCGTGGCCTTCTTTCTCATTATGCTACTCCTAGCAGCTGCACTAGGGGGTATTTACTATTATTATTCTAATCAACAACAACAAGTTTCATATTTTCAAATAGACCATCCGATTGTTTTTCAAGGAGAAATCTACGAACTCAGCGCTGTCTTTCATAATGAACAGCTTTATTTACCGATACAATTTCTGTCTGATCATTTAGATGAGGGCATCGCAGTAGACGAACAAACACAATCAGTGATTATCATTTCAAATGAGAATATTCTTCGTTTTCCTATTGAAAAATTAGAGAAATATGTCAATGAAGAACCATTCCAAATCGAGGTAGAAACCTTCATTACAGAAAATGATGAATTATATGTGGAAATTCAGCAATTAGAAAACATTTATCCATTAGAATACACGCTTACTGACGAAAGTATCGTAATTTCAATTGATGGTGAGCAACGAACATTTGCGATGGTAAGTACTAACGCTCATCCACGTGATTTGCGTTTAAAAGTAACACCCACTTACTTTTCAAATTACTATGACAAAATTAGTCCTGGAGAGAAACTATATATTTTAGAGGAAGAAGAAACGTATTTTCACGTGCAAAATGGAAAAGGAATTACAGGCTATGTGAAAAAAAGTATCTTGGGATCTAGCGATACTGAGATCGTCTCGGTTGAGCGTGAACAGCAGTTTCGTCAGCTAGCCTACCCGGAAGGACCGATCAACTTAACTTGGGAAGCCGTTTATTCGAAAAATCCAGATGTCAGCGCCTTACCTCCATTACCTGGGATTAATGTTGTTTCTCCCACTTGGTTTCATTTGAAGAATGATGAGGGGGATATTCACAGTATGGCATCAACAGCCTATGTTCAATGGGCAAAAGAACGTGGCTATCATATCTGGGGACTTTTTTCCAATGATTTTGATCCAGAAATGACTCATGTTGCACTTCAGAACTATGAGACTAGACAAAAGATGATCCGTCAGCTTTTACAATACAGTGAAATGTATGACTTAGACGGAATTAACGTCGATTTTGAAAATGTCTATCTTAAAGATCGCGATTTAGTGACACAATTTGTTCGAGAGCTCACAGCACTAGCACATCAAGCAGGATTAATCATTTCCATGGATATTACGTTCATCTCCACAAGTGAAATGTGGTCGATGTTCTATGACCGTGCTGCGCTTACAGAAATCGTCGACTATATGATTGTCATGGCCTACGACGAACACTGGGGCTCCTCACCAGTAGCAGGCAGCGTCGCTTCATTCCCTTGGGTGGAACGTAATCTAGAAAGACTGTTAGAGATTATCCCAAGCGAGAGATTAGTACTAGGAATTCCGACTTATACACGAATTTGGAAAGAGCAAGAAACGGAAGGCGGCAATATTGAAGTTTCTTCAAAAGCATTAAGTATGCGTGCAGTAGAAGATTGGGTAGCTGAGCGAGGCTTAACTCCTGAATTCGATGATATCAGTGGACAAGACTATGTAGAATACTACGACGAAGCAGAAAAAGCTACTTATAAAATTTGGATCGAAAACGCAGACTCTATTGCGCGACGTGGCCAAATGGTCCACGACTACAACCTTGCAGGCGTAGCCTCCTGGAATCGGTTTTTTACCAATGCTGAGAGTTGGGAAGCACTTGCTGAAGTGTTAGGGAAAGAGCGAGAATAGAAGATTGAAGTTGAACACACAGGGGGAACCCTGTGTGTTTTTTAGTTAGAAGGATGATTTTTGAGGTTAATAGTTGGGATTAGGGGGATTGTCGCTTTTTCCGCCTTAACCAAGCACAGATTTTACAGGATATGACAGATTTGTCGTCGGTTTAGACTCATCAGAGGAACAATCCCCAGATTCCCCAATTATTTAAGCAAAAATTGCATGTCTTTGTGAGCCATTTTTCTAGCCTACCCAAAACCTTGCTCCAACCTAGCACTTCGGAACACATTTCTTCTAATTCCTTCCATATTCACGCTCCAACCTGACACTTTGGGACATATTTCTTCTAGTTTCTTCCATATTCACGCTCCAACCTGACACTTCGGAACACATTTCTTCTAATTCCTTCCATATTCACGCTCCAACCTGACACTTTGGAACATACTTCTTCTAGTTTCTTCCATATTCACGCTCCAACCTGGCACTTTGGAACACATTCCTTCTAGTTCCTTCCAAATTCATGCTCCAACCTGGCACTTCGGAACACATTCCTTCTAGTTCCTTCCAAATTCATGCTCCAACCTGGCACTTCGGAACACATTTCTTCTAATTCCTTCTCCAAGATTGACATCCACCAACCTGTCCTACTCAATTCTCAATCCGCAAATTTTTCCGTTCCACATCGAACTCTCCATTTTACATACCTCATCAGAAAAAGGTAATATTATACTGTATCGAAATATTGAGTAGAGGTGAAAAAAATGCCAATCACAAATCCTGATCGAAGCGAAATTAAAGAAATTTTAGCAACGAATAAGAGAATTGCTGTCGTAGGCCTTTCAAACAACCCTGACCGAACGTCCTATATGGTGTCAGAAGCGATGCAAAATGCAGGGTATGAGATTATCCCGGTAAATCCTGCTATTGATGAGGCGCTCGGACAAAAATCCGTCGCAACTCTCAAAGATATTGAAGGCCAAGTCGACATTGTAAATGTTTTCAGAAGAAGTGAATTTCTCCCAGAGATCGCAAAAGAAACAGTAGAAATTGGTGCAAAAGTTTTTTGGGCACAGCTAGGTGTTGAAAATGAAGAGGCGTATGACTACTTAAAAGAGCATGGAGTAACCGTGATCATGGACCGTTGCATCAAGGTTGAGCACGCCATGACTAAGTAATGAAACTGCCTAGGCATCACGAGAATTAATGCTAAAAAACTAGATAAAAAAGCAGAAAAACCCCTCTCTTTTTTCCTTTAAAAGAGGGGTTTTTCTAGTTATATGGAAAAACAAGCTTGAAAAATAGGGATTTAAGCAGTATTGTAAATAAGGACAGTGTCACTAAAGGAATTGCCTAAGTTTGCTATTGATAGAAACTATTGTTCGTATTATAGTGAAACTACTAAAAACTTTAATTATATGAAAACGGAAACGAAAAGAATATTACGACAACTACTGAGAGACTGATGAAAGACGAAGACTACATCACTGAGTTTTTGTACCTGAGAAATTGTTACAAAGCCTCATTGATGTAATCTTTCCCAATAAGGCATAGGAACGTATCCTTATTCCATGCCTGTAGATGAGGCACTTAGAGAAATGATAAGAATAACGTCTTTACATGTTGAACGTAGTTATGAAGGGAGTCTAACTATTTGGCGACGAAAGAGAAGTTTGAATATAACGATGATGCCATACAAGTATTAGAAGGTCTTGAGGCTGTAAGGAAACGGCCAGGGATGTATATCGGTAGTACCGACTCCAGAGGCTTACATCACCTTGTTTATGAGATTGTCGACAATGCGGTCGATGAAGCATTAGCAGGTTATGGTGATGAGGTGAAAGTAACCATTCACAAGGATAACAGTATTAGCGTAGAAGACGAGGGACGCGGAATGCCTACAGGAATGCACAAAATGGGCAAACCAACTCCTGAAGTTATTTTAACGGTCCTTCACGCTGGGGGAAAATTTGGACAAGGTGGTTACTCCACAAGTGGGGGTTTACACGGAGTAGGTGCTTCGGTCGTTAACGCCCTTTCAGAATGGTTAGAAGTAACGATTAAGCGTGACGGTTTCGTCTTTAAACAACGCTTTGAACAAGGTGGTAAACCTGTCACAACTCTTGAAAAAGTAGGAACAACTCGTAAAACAGGGACAACCATTCATTTTAAACCTGACAAAACGATCTTTACAACAACGACCTACAATTTTGAAACATTAACAGAACGCTTACGCGAAGCTGCGTTTTTACTAAAAGGGTTAAAAATCACGTTAAAAGACACTCGGTCGGGGAAAGATGATCAAACCGAAGTCTTTTACTATGAAAACGGAATTGAAGCGTTTGTTGAATACTTAAACGAAGATAAAGAAACATTACATCCAGTTGCCTTTTTCCAAGGGAAAAACCAAGGAATAGAAGTAGAGTTTTCGTTTCAGTTTAACGATGCATATACAGAGAATGTCCTCTCGTTTGTAAACAACGTCCGTACCAAGGATGGAGGAACCCACGAACTTGGTGCGAAAACGGCAATGACGAGAATTATTAATGAGTACGCTAGAAAAATGGCACTTCTAAAGGAAAAGGATAAAAACTTAGATGGCTCAGATATTCGCGAAGGATTTACTGCGATTATCTCTGTTCGTGTCCCTGAGGAAAAACTTCAGTTTGAAGGACAAACGAAGGGGAAGCTAGGAACAGCTGAAGCAAGATCTGCTGTTGATTCAGTGGTTAGTGAGCAATTATCATTTTTCCTAGAAGAAAATCCTGACATTAGCTCATTACTTATTAAAAAAGCGATTAAAGCAGCACAAGCACGTGAAGCTGCAAGGAAAGCTCGTGAAGATGCTCGTAGCGGGAAAAAGGCTAAGCGCAAAGATGCCTTACTGAGCGGAAAGCTTACGCCAGCACAATCGAAAAACCCCCAAGCAAATGAGCTCTACTTAGTTGAGGGTGACTCTGCCGGTGGTTCCGCGAAACAAGGCCGCGACCGCAAGTTTCAGGCAGTCCTACCACTACGAGGAAAAGTGATTAATACCGAAAAAGCTAAGCTTGCTGATATTATGAAAAACGAGGAAATCCGTACAATCATTTATGCCATTGGCGGTGATGTTGGTGCAGATTTCAACGTTGACGATATTAATTACGACAAAATAATTATCATGACGGATGCTGATACGGACGGTGCGCACATTCAGGTGCTTTTATTAACGTTTTTCTACCGTTATATGCGACCGCTAATTGAGGCAGGAAAAGTCTATATCGCCCTACCACCACTTTATAAAGTGAGTAAAGGAACAGGCAAAAAAGAAGTTATTGAATACGCATGGGACGAGTCTGGTTTAAAAGAAGCAATGAAGAAAATCGGTAAAGGCTATATTATCCAACGCTATAAAGGTCTAGGAGAGATGGATGCGACACAGCTTTGGGAGACAACGATGGATCCTGAAACAAGAACACTTATCCGTGTAAAAATTGAGGATGTTGCTCGTGCTGAGCGTCGCGTCTCAACACTGATGGGTGATAAAGTTGAGCCGCGTCGCAAATGGATTGAATCCAACGTTGCCTTCGGATTAGACGAAGAAACGAACATCTTAGAAAATGAAAATTTGACCTTACATGAGGAGGAATAAGTTTGTTATCTGCCGATAAATATTTAGACCTCCCCTTAGAAGAAGTAATTGGGGATCGGTTTGGCCGCTATAGTAAATACATTATTCAAGAACGTGCATTACCTGATGCACGAGATGGATTAAAACCAGTACAGCGTCGTATTCTATACGCGATGCATAAAGAAGGAAATACGTCAGAAAAGCCGTTTCGTAAGTCCGCAAAAACAGTCGGTAACGTTATTGGTAACTATCACCCGCATGGTGATTCGTCGGTTTACGAAGCAATGATCCGGATGAGTCAGGACTGGAAGGTTCGTTATGGACTCATTCAAATGCATGGAAACAACGGTTCCATTGACGGGGATCCGCCAGCTGCGATGCGTTATACAGAAGCTCGTTTGTCAGCGATTGCTTCAGAGATGCTTCGTGATATTGAAAAAGAAACGGTTGATTTTATCCCGAACTTTGATGACTCGGAAATGGAGCCTGTCGTGTTACCAGCGATGTTCCCGAATTTACTTGTGAACGGTTCGACAGGGATTTCTGCCGGGTACGCTACTGACATTCCTCCACACCAGCTAGGAGAAGTCATTGATGCAGCGATCCTTCAAATGGAGAACCCAAACTGTTCACTATCAGAACTAATGGAACATATTAAAGGTCCGGACTTTCCAACTGGTGGAATTATTCAAGGTGTCGAAGGGATTCGCAATGCCTATGAAACTGGTAAAGGGAAAGTTGTCGTGCGTTGTAAAGCTGACATTGAGACAGTGCGTGGCGGTAAGCAACAAATTGTCGTTACTGAAATTCCTTATGAGATTGTCAAAGCCAATCTTGTTAAAAAGATTGATGAGATCCGCTTTGACAAAAAAGTAGAAGGGATTGCAGAAGTTCGTGATGAAACGGACCGTACAGGTCTACGCATTGTGATCGAGCTGAGAAAAGATGCCGATGCTGAAGGAATTTTAAACTACTTATATAAAAATACAGATCTACAAATAACGTATAATTTTAATATGGTCGCAATCTTTAACAAGCGCCCAGTCCTTATGGGACTTAAGCAGCTTTTAACAGCTTATGTAAATCACCAAAAAGAAGTAGTGACACGTCGATCTACCTATGAGCTTAGAAAAGCCGAAGAACGTCAGCATGTGGTTGAAGGTTTAATTCGTGCGATCTCAATTTTAGACGAAGTGATTGAAACGATCCGTGCGTCAAAAGATAAGCGTAATGCGAAAGATAACTTAATCGCAAAATTTGAGTTTACTGAACCTCAAGCAGAAGCGATCGTTACGTTACAGCTTTATCGTTTAACGAATACAGATGTCACGATCCTGCAAAAGGAAAGTGATGAGCTTGATAAGAAGATTGCTCAACTGAGAGAAATTTTAGGTAGCGAGAAAAAGCTTGTTTCTGTCATTAAGAAAGACTTGCTTACTATCAAAAAGACGTTTAATGACGAGCGACGAACCGTCATTGAAGCTGAGATCGAGGAAATTAAGATTAACCTTGAAGTGCTAGTGCCTGCTGAAGATGTCATCGTGACAGTGACAAAAGAAGGGTATGTAAAGCGTACAAGTGTACGATCGTTTGCTGCCTCAAATGGTGAGCCAACGGGGATGAAGGAAGGCGACCGCGTCATTGGACAGTTTGAAACCAATACGACGGATACGTTATTAATTTTCTCAACAAAAGGAAATTATCTGTTCATCCCAGTTCATCAGCTTCCAGATATTCGCTGGAAAGACTTAGGCCAACACGTTGCCAATATTGTTCCACTTGAACGTGGTGATGAAATTCTAAAAGCTATGCCAATTAAAGAGTTTAGCGAGGGACAATTCCTCGTTTTCTTTACAAAACAAGGTATGGCGAAGCGAACACCATTATCTGAATATCAAGCACAGCGGTATTCAAAACCATTGATGGCGTTAAAACTGAAACAGGATGATCTCGTTGTTGATATCGAATTAACGGATGGCAAGCAGGATATCTTTATTGCAACTGCTTTTGGATATGGTCTATGGTTTGATGAAGAAGAAATTAGCATCGTTGGACAACGTGCATCAGGTGTGAAGGGAATTAACTTGAAGCCTGATGACGAGGTAATAAGTGGATTTGCGATTGTCAAAGAGGAAAAAACTCACTTGTTTGCCTTTACACAACGTGGTGCTTATAAAAAGATGAACTTATCCGAGTTTGAAAAAACTTCTCGTGCAAAACGTGGGTTAATCATGCTTCGCGAGTTAAAAAGCAATCCACACCGCTTAATTGCTTTACGTAAAGCCGATAACCATTCTATCTTTTATTTAAAGACAGACAAAGGTGTTGAAGATGCCTTGGTTTCTGAACAAATTCGTCCAAGTGACCGATACAGTAATGGTTCATTTATTATTGATACCGGAAAAGACGGTGTTATCGTTGATCTATGGGAAGAACGTAAAGAAGAAGAAGACAAAAAACCTGAGTAGCCGACCTGGCTATTCAGGTTTTTTGTATTGGGAAACGTAGTATCTCTTTCCATTATTTTATTGACGAGAAAGATGATTGGTGATATCCTTCTTGTATAACCAACTAAACTAATAGGATTAATTATGTTTAATTACCTACATAACACTAAGAATTCGATTTTACTAGATTGAAAGGATGTCTTGAAATGAAATATAGTTACGTCTCACATCTTTATTGCCCCAAATGCAGAAAGCAGTATTCAGTAGATGAACAAACCAATTTATGTGAATGCGGCTCGCCGTTATTAGTAGAATATGATCTTGCTAGTTTAAAAGATGAGTGGAAGAAAGAAGATTTAACTAGTCGACCACCAACCCTTTGGCGTTACCATGAACTTCTACCAGTGAAAGCTCAAGAACACATGGTTTCACTAGGAGAGGGTATGACACCACTATTGAAGATGGCAAAAATCGGTGAAGAATATGGACTTTCAAACTTATGGATGAAGGATGAAGGCTTACTTCCAACTGGGTCATTTAAAGCAAGGGGAGCTGCAGTAGGAGTATCTAAAGCTAGTGAGTTAGGTGTTACTGAGATTGCAATGCCTACAAATGGTAACGCTGGGGCGGCTTGGTCTTTGTACTCTACACGTGCGGGGATCAATAGTCACATCGTGATGCCGATTGATGCTCCGTTAATTACGAGAAAAGAAGTTTATATTGCCGGCGCGGATCTTCACTTAGTAGATGGAGTCATCAGTGATGCAGGCAAGATCGTCGCACAATCAGTTCAAAAACATGGCTGGTTTGACGTATCAACACTTAAAGAGCCATACCGTATTGAAGGAAAGAAAACGATGGGCTTAGAAATCGCGGAGCAATTTAACTGGCACGTTCCTGACGTCATTTTATATCCAACAGGCGGTGGCGTAGGCCTCATAGGCATTTATAAAGCATTAAAAGAATTAATGGCACTTGGTTGGATTGAAGAAGGGAAGATGCCGAGGCTCGTGGCTGTACAAGCAGAGGGATGCGCACCAATTGTGAAGGCATTCCAAGAAAACAAACAAGCATCCGAGTTCTGGGAGAATTCTGAAACGGCTGCATTTGGTATTAATGTACCGAAAGCATTAGGTGATTTCCTCGTATTAGAAGCGGTTTATGAAACAAACGGCTACGCCATTGCTGTAAGTGATGAAGTGATTTTGCAGGAACAACAAAGAGTTGCTGAAAAAGAGGGAGCATTTATTTGTCCTGAAGGTGCAGCGACGTTCGCCGCCGCTCGTCAGTTAAAAGCAGATGGATGGATCGCTGAAAATGAAACGGTTGTATGCTTAAACACTGGTATGGGAGTTAAATACCCAGAAACAGTAACAGAACATGCCGATATTTTAGAAAAAGGCTCTGTACTCTAAACGAAAGGAGGAACTCTATTGAAAAAAATTAGTTTACTAACCCAAATCCTGATTGCTTTTGCCTTAGCAATCATTTTAGGAACGGTTTTCTCAGACTCTATTTCCGTGGTCTCACCATTAGGTGACTTATTTTTAAGATTAATACAATTCATTATCGCACCACTTATCCTAGCGACACTTGTGACAGGGGTAGCAAGTTTAGGTGATCGAAAAAAGCTGGCTCGTCTCGGTTCAAAAACAGTCATCTTTTTCCTATCAACCACATTCTTTGCCGTTTCATTAGGGTTACTATCTGGATTTATTTTCTCACCAGGAGTCGGTCTAAATGTACCTGTTCCTGAAACGGGCTCAGTTGAAGTAAGAGAAACGGGCGGAGTAATTGCGACGCTACTAGCAATTATTCCAACGAATCCATTTGCGGCATTGGCAGAACGAAATATTCTACAGATCATCTTTTTTGCTATTGCGATCGGGATCGGAATAACGCTAGTTGGCGAAAAAGCACAAACTGTTCACCGATTTATTGAAGGTTTTTCAGAAATAATGTTCAAAATTACAGGTGCGATTATGAAACTAGCTCCAATCGGGGTATTTGGAATTATGGCTCCAATTGTAGGTAACTACGGCTTAGCGATTCTTTTACCACTTGCAAAAGTAATTGCGGCAGTTGCCGTTGCTTGTATTTTGCATGTCGTGATTGTTTATGCTTTGGCTGTCAAAAAACTTGGTAAAATTAGTCCTATTCAGTTTTTTAAAGGAATGGCACCTGCGACAATGGTCGCTTTCTCAACATCAAGTAGTGCCGCCACATTGCCTGTGACGATGAAGAACGCTCAAGAAAACGTAGGGGTGTCAAAGGAAACAAGTAGCTTTGTATTACCACTCGGTTCAACGATCAACATGGACGGCGGTGCGATTTACCAAGGGGTAGCGGTCATCTTCATTGCCCAATTCTTTGGTTATAGTTTATCAGCCATGGACTTTGTCATTGTCGTATTAACCGCAACATTAGCTTCGATTGGAGCAGCTGGTGTACCTGGAGCAGGTTTGATTATGCTAACGATGGTATTAACTTCGGTGGGCTTACCGATTGAGGGAGTCGCGCTAGTTGCAGCGATCGACCGTATACTTGATATGTTCAGAACAGCGACAAACGTACTTGGGGACGCCACGGGGGCAGTTGTCATCGATCGCTCTGAGAACAAAGACAAAGCATTCACTTCACTACAACCTAAAGTAGCATAAAAAATATGAAGCCTAAATCGCACATGATTTAGGCTTTTCTTTATAAATCTTCCTACCTTAGCGCATCCCGCTCAATATTTACTTCTTCAATTAACGCTTCCATATCCTTATCACTCGTGTTATGAACACGGTTTTCTAGGTTGTTAAATTTCTGATCGACATTGCGCGGGTTCGCATCCGCACTAATTCCCATTTCATTACCGATACTATCGTTGATAATACTTTCTTTTTTACCGTCAGGGTGAGTACTACTTGGTTGAAATCCTTTTCGTAAGACCATGTAAATCCTCCTTGTTCAATCAATCCTTCATTCATAGCATGTCAAATTCACAAAAAAATCATCCCTGAAGGAATGATTTTTTATCAATTAGTGGTCTTTTTTACAAGTCGTTTTCCGAAGACAATCATTACAATAGCCCATCTCACCGTCAAATTCGTACCACTGCAGACAATTTAAACACCTTTTATACAGGACCTGATTGACTAAGAGGTCATAGCCATAATAAGTTATCTTTTTCTCGATTCTCATAATCACCCTACCCTCCATCAGTCTATAGGTCACTATATGAGGAAAAGAGGGTAGATGTTCCATGAAAAATGCTAGAATATTTTAAGGGGCCATTCATATGAATAAGTATATGGACTGGCTATAGAAACAAATTTTTTGTAGAGGCGGAACAAGGATGAATGATCGTAGGATTGGGCCGACGGGTGAGCTTGAATGAAAAGTCAATTAAGACATTACCTATTAGTAACGTTCGGTGGAGCGATCCAAGGAATTGCTATGGCCATTTTTTTATTTCCGCACTACATCCCATCAGGTGGCGCTGGTGGACTAGCCGTGTTATTAAATTACTGGTTTTACATACCCTTGAGCTTAGCGTTATGGCTCGTGAACTTTTCATTACTTGTCGTAGCTATCAAATGGTTAGGCAATTCAAGTGCTATTGGTACCATGTATTCGATAACCATTACTTCATTTACAGTAAAATTGTTTGAGATTGCTGGCACGCAGGAAACGTTTTCTAATGTTTGGATCGACTTGTTACTAGGCGGGGTCTTGCTAGGTGTAGGAGTGGGGATCTTGTTAAAACAGAATGTGTCAAACGGAGGAATAGGTGTACTAGCTTTAGTGTTCTCTAAATATCGGGGTGGGGCACCAGGAAGTCCTTTATTTTGGATGAACGGGTTCATTTTCTTGTTAACAGCTTCAATTATCAACTGGCAAATTATTATTCAAGCGCTAATTTGTCAGTGGGTTTCTACACGTATGGTAAATTTTGTTCATCATTTTGATCTAACACCGTACCATTCCGTAAGCTATCGGAACAAAAAATAATTGGGTGGATAACCATCAACGTACGTACCTCTCACATATGATGAATGGATCTTTACGTACGAAAGGTGGAAGAAAATGAAACATCGTTATCGTCTTATCATTTCTGTTTTCGTTGTTATGATGCTCATAACAACCGCATGTTCTTCGTCATCCTCAAACAACTCCACGGAAAAGTTTCCAGATAAACCTGTGCAGTTAATTGTTGCTTTTTCTGCTGGAGCTGCAACGGATACACAAGCTCGAATTATCTCTAAGTATGCCAATAAATATTTAGGCCAAGAGATTGTGATCGTTAATAAGCCTGGTGGAGGGGGACAGGTTGGCTGGAATCATTTCTCGACTGTAGATCCTGATGGGTATACATTAGCAGCTTATAATCTGCCACATATAATTACACAGCCACTCGTCGGTCAGACTTCATTTGAGATTGACACATTTGAACCGCTTGTAAATTGGGGCTGGGACCCTACCGTATTTGCCGTTAAAAGTGATAGTCCCATTCAAAGTTTAGATGACTTAATTGCTGAAGCACAGGCTAATCCAGGCACCATCACAATTGGTAATGCCGGGTTGTATGTTGGTCAGCATTTGGCCATTCTCTTGTTTGAACAATCAGCCGGTATTGAGTTGCAGGATATTCCTTTTCCAGGAGCAGCAGATGCAATTGCATCACTACTAGGAGGCCATACTGATGTGGTTTCTGGCAATCTTTCTGATATGTACCGCTTAGGAGATGAGGTTAGAATTTTAGCAGTTGCTACTGAAGAGAGACATTCCTTTACACCTGATGTACCAACATTTAAGGAATTAGGGCACCCAGGCGTTGTGATGAGTACAGACCGTGGCATCGCAGCTAAAAAAGGGACGCCGCAAGAAATCATTGATAAGCTAGAAGAAGCACTTCTAAATATTTTAAATGATGAAGAGTTTCTAAAGGAAATGGAAACAGCCGGAGCTGATATGCTAATTCTAGACAGGGCAACCTTACTAGAAGAGTTCAAAACCAGAACAGAAAGCTATCAAGAATTGATTGAGTCTATTGGGATTAGTCAGTAATAGAAAAGAACAAGGCGCCTTGCGCTAGACGATTATTACTTTGAAAAAAAGCATTTCTTAGTAATTACAAAAAGAGGAGAAAAGTCGCTCAACTTTTCTCCTCTTTTTTTACTCCCGTATCTGTCACTACTCTCTAAACTGGTTCATTGCTCTTTGGGCTGCATCCATCATATTATTGTTGTTTCCGCCGTTGTTGTTACGATTTCTCATCATATATGCGGCTGCCCCAACACCTAAACCAACCATTGTCAACATCATTGGTGTATTCATATCCTTTTTCTTTCTTTTTCCCATTCCTAACATCGACAACATCTCCTTAAAGAGTGTATTTTTAGAAAGTTTGTGATTTACGGTAGCGGTTCTGTTCGACTCAAACAGCCAAACAATAATAGTATGCGAAACAGTGTAGCAACCAACTCGTGGAAATTACTGCAAAGGCTTATGGGATGAACGAAAGTAATCCATCTGGGAGAGGAACCTTTACCAACCCCGTAAAAATAAAGTAGAGAGCAAACGTAAACGCAAATGATATGAACGTAATCTTCACTATACTTGTTCGCTTACTTTTGTACCAATACGCAAACAGTGGACAACTGATCATGAGTAGGATGACCTGTATATAGAACCCGAGGATGTTAGTCATAAGACTCACAATAATAACAAAGATAATAAAACATGCTAAAGGGATATCCATTCGAACAAAAGGAGTTTTAGTCTTCTCACTGAACAACGCCTTCATTAGTCGATAGCCAATTAAAACAAAGAGGACAGCAAAGGTAATTTGCGGAGCTAACCTTTGTTCGAGCGCTTGACTTGCGATATGAAAATAACCATAAACGATTGCCCCTAGTAATCCTAGTAAAACGAGAGTATTCGGTACCAATAAGTTTTTCACTGAAAATTTCTCTAAGCTTGGAAGCTTCCTGAAAGTCGATGCTTGTTGGAAGAAAGAGATGCCAATCGTTATCACAACTAGGGATACCAGGATGATGTTACCGTAGCCACTGAAAAAATAAGCTAAGGCAGACCCGTTAGAAGCTCCAATATACATGCCCTGAAGCAATCCTTGCTCAGCAATAACACCTAATATAAATCCTAGTGCAATAGGAGCTGGAGAAAACTGATACTTTTGTAACAAGAACATGACCACACCGATGATGACCATCGTATAAATATCAAACACACTATTCTGAGTCGCATATGCTCCAATGATACAAAAAGACAGGATCATCGGGGCCATAAAATAGTTGGGAATCGTGGTGAGCCGTGAGATATATTTAATTGAAATTAAGCCCACGACAAGAAGAACGATTTGAGCTAAAAGCATGCTATAAAGAAATGTATAAGCGATTGACGCATTTTCAATAAACAAATTACGCCCTGGCCAAATTCCGTGAATAAGTAATCCACCTAGAAAAATGGCCGCTGTTGGTGACCCGGGGATACCTAAGGTTAATAGTGGTATTAGTGAACCTCCAACCATAGCGTTGTTGGCACTTTCGGCTGCAATGATCCCATCTTTGCTCCCTTTGCCAAATTGCTTTTTATTTTTTGAAAATCGTTTCACTTCATTGTAGGCCAAAATACTTGCCACATTCCCGCCAGCTCCAGGAATCATTCCAATTAACGCTCCTATACTACTACCAATCGTCGCAGCTTTAGGTTTTTTTAGCACGTCTGAAAAAGAACTTCGAACAGACGATTTAGATAAAGTAGAGATTGCGCTTTCTTGTTTTTTCTTGGAAATAAACTCTTCGATCAGTCGCAATGCTTGAGGAAATGCGAATAGACCGATGAGGACGGCAACTACATGTAGTCCACCTACCAAAGCATCGGTTCCAAATGTAAAGCGGGACATACCAGTAAATGTACTGATCCCAATAAACGATAGTAAAATTCCTAAAAACCCACCTAGTAAATTCTTTGTAATTGGACCTTCTGAAATCGCGGCAATAACTGTTATGCCAAACATCGCAATCCAAAAACTATGAGAAGGTCCAAATTTTAACGAAAAGACGACCAAAATTGGAGCGAAAAATAACAGCAATAACATCCCAACAATGCCGCCAAACGCTGATGCTATCGTCGAAAGTTCCAACGCTTTACGCGCTTGCCCCTGTTGTGCCATCGGATATCCATCAAACGTCGTCGCAACTGAAGCGGGAGCACCTGGAACGTTAAACAGGATGGAAGGAATAGAGCCACCATAGACACTTCCACAATAGATTCCACCTAATAAAATAAGGCCATCAACTGCAGGCAAAGTAAATGTAAAAGGGATAAATAACGCAACGCCCATGGTAGGTGTCAGCCCTGGCAAAGCACCTATGATAATACCGACAATCACCCCAAGAACTAAAAATAATATATGATAGAGCTCAAGAAATTCAAATCCCACATTCCACACCCCCAAAGTTCATTCAGGAGTAGGATATTCAACTATTATTTGGATTGTTCCTCATCAGCAGCCTCGAGATCAATCTTTTTGCCACCCACCGAGACATAGCTAAGAACTTCAAGATCTTCTTTTAATTTGGACATCCCTTTAATATAGGGTTTTAGGATATCCTTGAAATCTTCACAAACACCTTCATCCTCTAAATGTCCATAGACGTACATCTTCTTTTCGACGGTCGTAAAACTTACAAAACCAACTGCTTTGTCATTCGTATTAATTAGATTTAAGATATGGTTACCATCTTGGATTAATTCTGGTGATAAAAATAGTTGCATGTGACAAACCTCCTATTATTCAGTGCCAAGATTTAGTTTACTAAAGATTGAAACATTTTCGTCTTTCTCTGGGGTCTTCTTTTTAACCTTGATAAAAACTAAACAGAGCAAACATAACAATAACGTTAATCCAGCCGTACTTAAGAACATTCCAGTGCGATTCCAGGCCATTAAGTAACCGTATACTGGCGGCCCGGCAGCTACCCCAAGAAAACGAACAGAACCGTATAACGACGTAACAAATCCCCGTTTTTCCTTACCAACGGAACCTGTAATAAAACTGTTTAAACACGGTAGGACTAAGCCAGTACCGATACTACTAATCACAAGAATACCGATAAACGGAACTAGCTGGGTAAAAAAGACGAGTGTCGAAAATGAAAGAGTCATGAGTAGAAAACCAATGACAATTAACTTTTTCATGAGCGCATGATTTTTCCCAATTTTACTACCTGTAATATAAGAAGTAGTCATCATAAACAACAAGGGAATGGCTAGAATTGCTCCTTTAGGAACACCATCGATGTTATACTGGCTTTCCAATACATCAGAAATATAAAATAAAATCCCAAACAAGGTAAATAAACAAGTAGCTCCCGCTAAATAGGCAACAAAGAGCCATCTTCCTTCAGATTTAAAGACTGAAAATAACCCTGATACATATTTTCCCAATGGTGGAGGGGGGGCCTTCTTTACTTTTTCCTTAACAAAAAAAGCAGTAAGCAAAATAGAAATTAAGCAAAAGATCGCAAAAGCAAAAAATGGTGCATACCAAAAGAGAACTGCTAACAAAGACCCAACAATCGGGGATAGCACTTTACCGAAGCCATTGGACGCTTCAACGATACCCAAAACTTTACTTTGTTGACCGCCTTTGAATAAATCCCCCGTTAATGCCATAGCAATAGGAGCTGTTCCCGCGGCACCAATCCCTTGTAATATTCGCCCGCCAATAATCCACAAATAGGCATTAGTAAACCATGCTGCCGCAACTCCAGCGATTAGACCACCAATTCCGTACACCGTTAGAGCAGGAATGATAATTTTTTTCCTGGTAAAGCGGTCCGATAAATAACCCAAAATTGGGATAAATATCGCCGCAGCAATTGAAAACGAGGTGATCACCATACTCGATTGAAATTGGGTTAAATTTAGTTCAGATTCCATTTTCGGCAAAATAGGAACTAACATTGAATTTCCCAACGTCATGATTAACGGAATCGAACCTATCGCTAAAATAACTAGGCCAGCCTTTTTCTGTTCCGACAAAAAACTTCACTCCCTTATATGCCTAAAATGATTTAGCTGAAAATAGTATTTCCTAACGTTTCAAAAATCTAAGCGGAACATCTCAGCCAAATATACCCACTAAACGTTTTAGTTGGATAAAAAAATGTAGAACAATCAATAATAAGTACAGAATTAGCAACGGAAAAAATGGGGGTGATGACCATGGCTGAACTAACAACCAAAGAATTAGCTTATATTGAAGACCAAATCAGAGCAGAAGCTATAATTGCAAAAACGATGAATTGGTGTGCAACACAATGCAGCGACCCTGAATTAAAAAGTAATTTGGAACAACTTGCTGAGCAACATCAACTAAAAATTGCAGATCTATCTCAATATTTTAATCGTGGGATTGTTCAATAAAAAGGAGGGAGATTTACATGCCAAATAATATGGAAGGTCGAGGATTAACTGACCGTGAAATGTTACAGCTATGCTTAGAGCTTGAAAAAGGCAGAGTCCTGGCTTTAAGTAGTACGATGGTAGAAGCAAGTCATCAAGAGTTACGAGAGATTTACCGGCAATGTCTAGATACGGCGAGTAGTAATCAATACTCCTTATACGAATTGGCCGAGAAACGCAGCTGGTACAAAACAGAAATGGCAACCACTGAACAAATCGGGCGAGTACAAGCCTTAATGCAAAATAATTTACATCCAGACGATCATTTTTCTAGATAATATTTTTCGTCAGAGTAAGAAATCAGGTGTCAGATTATGATGGAGTTACATAGAAGTCATCCCTAAAAATGGGGATGACTTTTTTGTTACAAACGTAACTAAATTGTAACGAAACTGAAACATTATCTCAAAACAACATGTAGGCATCTAAATTCTTCTGACAAGTAGCTTCATCACAAAACGCAGAATTTAAAAAAGAAGCCCGAACCTTGTCATTATTTGTTTCTTTAAACTTTGGAATGTTTTAACGAAATTGTTAATAAACTTTAATGCATATTACAAATGTTACCAAAACAATGGGAGGTCATTAAATGAAGACAAAACGCATTTTACTAGCTTCATTGTTTCTGATGTTGCTTCTTGTTTTCACAGGCTGTTTCAGCCAGGAAAATGAAACCACTGACAGCAATAAAGATCCAAAAGAAACAACCAACACGAATGACTCAAAACCGAACGATCAAAAAGAACAACCAAAGGCAGAAAAGAAAGTTCTAAAGCTGAACAACGTTTCAAATCCAGGGTCACTTCACCCGCAGCTAGCTCAAGGAACACATGAGTCTTGGGTACTTGAACACTCGTTTGAAGGCTTAACGAAGAAAACACCAGAAGGTCAAATTGTTCCAGCAATGGCAAGTGATTGGTCATATAGTGATGATGGGTTAACTTGGACATTTACATTAAAAGATGACGTCCTATGGTCAAATGGTGACCCAGTAACAGCACATGATTTCGAATATGCTTGGAAATTTGCCTTAGATCCTACCAATGCTTCTTATTATTCCTACCAACTTTATTACTTAGAGGGTGGGGAAGAGTTCAACACAGCTGAAGAGGGAGCGGATATGAATGCCCTTCGTGATGCAGTTGGAGTAAAAGCAGTAGATGACAAAACGCTAGAAGTAAAACTAGCAAAACCAACACCATATTTCTTAGATTTAACTTCTTTCTACACGTACTATCCAATCCATAAGGCAAATGCGGAAGCAAATCCAAACTGGGCGTTAAGTGGAGACAATTACGTTTCTAACGGACCATTTGTATTAGCTGAGTGGAAGCAGAAAGAAAGCATGAAACTAGTAAAAAATGAAAGCTATTATGACAAAGACAAAATTAAACTAGATGTAGTAGATTTCGTCATTATCGATGATGAGAACACAGCTTGGCAAATGTATCGTACTGGGGAACTAGACCTTGTGTACCCACTTCCTCAAGATGTGACAGGTCAATTAAACGCGAGTAATGATCCTGAGTTCCGTATCGGGCCAGATCTAGCTATTTACTACTATAACTTAAATTCAACGGTAAAACCGTTAAATAATCCAAAAGTTCGTAAGGCTCTAGGAATGGCGATTGATCGTCAAGCCATCGTTGAACACGTATCGCAAGGTGGTCAAATCCCAGCATACAGTGTTGTTCCAAAAGGTATTCCTGATGTAAGTGGAGATTTCAACGAAAATGCTGGAAAATTATTTGAAGAAAATGCTGAAGAAGCAAAAGCATTACTTGCAGAAGGGCTTGCTGAAGAAGGACTTACTAGCTTCCCGAACATGGTTTTAACATATAACACAAGTGAAGGTCACAAAGCAATTGCTGAAGCAGTTCAAGAAATGTGGCGTAAAAACCTTGATGTGAACATCACTCTTGAAAACGTAGAGTTCCAAGTAAAACTTGACCGCGAAAAAGCAGGTGACTTCCAAATTTCACGCGCTGGTTGGATCGGTGATTATGTAGACCCAATGACATTCATTGACTTATGGCATTCAAAATCGCCATTCAATGACTCTCGCTATAACAATCCTACCTATGACCAACTAGTAGAAAAAGCGCAAAATACAATGGACCAAACAGTTCGCATGCAAGCAATGCATGAAGCACAAGCGTTGCTAATGGATGAAATGCCAATCATTCCAATCTACTTCTACACAAAACCTTACACATTAAAACCGTATGTAACTGGTATTTTCGATCCAATTAACAGCTATCCTCAATTTATGTTCGCTGATATTAACAAGTAGTTAAATCGACGGTATGTTCTCAACCCCCGAGAACATACCACATTTTTATAAGGAGGTGGAGGATATGTGGAAATATATCGGAAAACGATTTTTATGGTCATTAGTTACACTATGGGCCATTATCACAATTACGTTTGTCTTAATGCATAGTATTCCAGGGAACCCATTTTTACAAGAAAGTAAAATGCCACCTTCCGTATATGAAAATCTGCAGAAACACTATAACTTAGACAAACCAAAGATTGTTCAATATGGACTTTATTTTCAATCACTAGTCAAACTAGATTTTGGTCCTTCAATGAAATCCTCGGCAATGACAGTGAATGACTACATAAAACAAGGTTTCCCAGTTTCATTGCATTTAGGGCTGCAAGCATTACTGATCGCCGTTACCTTCGGGTTAATCCTGGGTGTAATTGCTTCGCTAAATCGAAACCGCTGGCCAGATTACCTCTCAATGATCCTCGCTATTGTTGGTATTTCAGTACCCAATTTCATACTCGCAACGTTTTTAATTAATTTTGTCGCAGTTGAATGGGGCTTGTTACCAGTTGCATTATGGAAGGGTTGGGAATATACGATTCTTCCATCAATTGCTCTAGCGATGATGCCAATGGCCTATATTGCTAGATTAATGCGGTCAAGCATGCTTGAAGTATTAAATCAAGATTATATCGTCACCGCCAAAGCGAAGGGTATGCCAAGACCTGTCGTTATTATCAAACATGGAATTCGCAATGCGATTTTACCAATTGTCACCGTCATTGGCATTATCTCAGCTAACCTCATTACCGGGAGTTTTATTATTGAGAGTATTTTTGGTATTCCCGGGATGGGTGAGATGTTTGTAAAAGGGATTGCCAATCGCGATTATCCTGTGATCCTTGGTTCCACCATTTTTTATAGCTTTATCCTAATCTTTTTAATTTTTATAGTGGACATTGCCTATACGTTGATTGATCCAAGAATAAAAATTACAGGGGAGAGTAAATAAAATGGAAAAAGGAACAGAAAAACAGTTAACCGAGGATCTTTTTCAACCGCTTGAAAAAAATCGAGTCGAAGCAGAAAAAATTGCTCGACCAACGATCTCATACTGGTCGGATGCGTGGAGACGATTGAAGGAAAATAAACTTGCGATGTTAGGGTTATTTATTATTATTTTTCTAGTGGTTATGGCCATTATTGGGCCACATTTAAATGAATACAAGTATTACGAACAGAATTTCATGGAAAAAAATCAACGACCTAGTGCAGAACATTGGTTCGGTACGGATCAATCTGGTAGAGATTTGTTTACGAGAGCATGGCACGGAGCAAGAATCTCGTTATTTATAGGCTTTATGGCAGCATTGATTGATTTTGTTCTAGGGATCGTATACGGCGGCTTTTCAGCGATCCGTGGTGGGAAGACGGACAATATTTTAATGAGAGTTGCCGAAGTATTATACGCCATTCCATATTTACTGATGGTTATCATGATGATGATCATTTTAGAAAGAGGGATTTGGCCTTTAATTATCGCTATGACCATTACCGGTTGGATTCCGATGGCACGGCTTGTCCGTGGTCAAGTTCTTCAATTAAAAGAATATGAGTTTGTCCAAGCTGCAAATGCGATGGGCGCAAGCACGTGGTGGACACTGAGAAAGCATATGATCCCAAATACGATGGGACCAATATTGGTAAACGTTACCCTTACAGTACCAACCGCCATCTTTGCAGAAGCAACGTTAAGTTTTCTAGGGTTGGGAATTCCAGCACCACAAGCTAGCTGGGGAACGATGGCGAGCGACGCTCTAGGAAGTATTTTAGTAGGAAACTTCTATCAATTATTTATTCCAGCTATTCTCATATCGTTAACAATGTTCGCATTTAATGTACTAGGAGACGGGCTTCGAGACGCACTTGACCCACGTCTACGTAATTAAGGAAGGAGAAGAAAGCACATGGAACCGTTATTAAAAGTAACAGACTTAGAGGTATCCTTCCATACGTACGCTGGTGAGATCCAAGCTGTAAGAGGAGTCTCTTTTGAAGTAAAACGGGGAGAAGCAGTCGCAATTGTCGGTGAGTCTGGCTGTGGCAAAAGTGTCACTGCTAAAACGATTATGAAACTATTACCTTCACCACCATCAAAAATAAAGAATGGTAGTATCACCTTCAACGGAAACGAGCTGACAACAAAATCTGAGCGCGAGATGCAAAAAATCCGGGGAAATGACATCGGCATGATCTTTCAGGATCCAATGACTTCTCTTAACCCGACGACAAAAGTAGGGCATCAGATAGCTGAAGGACTGATACGACACAAAAAACTGTCACGTACATTAGCGTTTCAGCAAAGTATTGAAATGCTGAAATTAGTAGGAATTCCTAACCCTGAAAAACGAGCGACTCAGTACCCTCATGAATTTTCGGGAGGAATGAGACAACGAGCGATGATTGCGATTGCTTTGGCCTGTCAACCTAAGCTCCTCATTGCCGATGAACCTACGACAGCGTTAGATGTAACAATCCAAGCACAAATCTTACAATTAATGAAGAGCTTACAAGAAAAATTGAATACATCCATTATCTTAATTACTCATGATTTAGGCGTTGTTGCTGAGACATGTGAAAAAGTCGTGGTCATGTATGCAGGCCAGGTTGTTGAGAAAGGAACGGTAGAAGAGATCTTCACCAACCCTCAACACCCATACACAAAAGGATTATTAAAATCTGTTCCACGCTTAGACATGGACCGAAGCAAAGCCTTAGACCCGATTATTGGTTCACCACCGGATTTATTAGCACCACCAAAAGGCTGTGCATTCTATCCACGTTGTGATCACGCCATGAAGGTTTGTAAAGAATTCAAACCAGAGTTAGAACAAATTGACGGGAAGCAACAAGCCGCTTGTTGGCTTTACCATCCGATGGCACAGGCCGTAAGGGGGGGAACGAATTGAACGAGACACCATTACTAGAAATTAAACAACTCAAAAAATATTTCGACGTCGACGGAAAGCAATTAAAGGCCGTTAATAATCTTTCATTATCGATTAAAGAAGGGGAAACCGTTGGCTTAGTAGGAGAAAGTGGCTGTGGAAAGTCTACCGCTGGGAAAACCATCATTCGCCTTTATACTCCAACCGATGGCGAGATTCACTTTAACGGAACGAATATTGTTAACCTATCCAAACGTGAAATGAACAAACTGAGACGAGAGATGCAAATCGTTTTCCAAGATCCTTACGCTTCGTTAAATCCGCGAATGACTGTTGAAGACATTATTGGTGAACCATTGGATCTTCATAAAGCAGCTAAAGGACAGCAACGAAAAGAACGAATTAAAGAATTGCTAGAACTAGTAGGTCTAAACGCAGAACATATGAACCGCTTTGCCCATGAGTTTAGTGGCGGTCAACGCCAACGGATTGGGATTGCTCGAGCGTTAGCTTTAAATCCAAAATTTATCGTTTGCGACGAACCAATTTCCGCACTAGACGTCTCCATTCAAGCGCAAGTTGTTAACTTGTTAAAGGACTTGCAGCAAAAACTAAACCTTACGTATCTGTTTATTGCCCATGACTTATCCATGGTAAAATATATATCTGACCGCATCCTTGTGATGTATTTAGGAAATATGGTTGAATTAACGGATAGTGATTCGTTATACGCAGATCCGTTACATCCATACACGAAAGCTTTATTAACTTCAGTTCCAATACCTGATCCGATGGTTACGAGAGAACGAATGATTATTGAAGGCGAAGTTCCAAGTCCGATTAATCCACCAAGTGGTTGCGTGTTCCGAACCCGTTGCCCAGTTGCCATGGACATCTGCGCAAAAGAAGTACCACAATGGAAAGAAGTAAAACAAGGACACTTTACCGCCTGTCATTTATATGAATAAAGCTCTTTTCGTAAACACCTTAGATGAAGATATCGCCAAATAAATTATGTAAGAAAAGAGCAATACTTACTAACTTAGTTGTGAATTCTTAGTATTTTTAAAGCAACAAACTTTGCCAAAACAGCGATAAATTAATATAGAAAACATAATGGGGAGTAAAAGGCATTTATCAACTGTGATAGATGTCTTTTTTTGTTTGATTAGGTATAGTGAATACCAGAGGTTGAAAATTTTTCAAAAAATTACCTAAATCTGCAACTTTTTTTAATCTTGATACGTTGTTTAGGTGAAAGGGGGAGCAATCATGCAGCTAGAAGAGTTATATAAACTATATGTAAATGACTTATACCGGTATTTGTTTTCCCTTTCAAGAGATCATTTTGTTGCAGAAGATCTAGTACAAGAAACGTTTTATCGCGCTTTTTTAACATTAGAAGATTATGAAATTAGCAATATTAAAGCTTGGTTGTTTCGGGTAGCATATAACGCGTTTATTGATAGACAGAGGAAAAACAAACGAATTGTTTTAGGAGAAAACTTGGAAGAGGTAACAGCAGCAAACGTAAGTTCCCCTGAAGAAAAAGTTGTGGAGAGAGAAGGACTGGATCAATTGCTAGAAGACTTAAATTTTCTACAGGAAAATGAAAAACAGTCCATTCTTCTATGCGACCTCCATGGACTTCAGTATCAAGAAGCTGCAACGATTCTTGACCTTAAATTAAATACATTGAAAAGCCACTTACTTAGAGGCCGAAAGAAGCTTACCGAAATCGTGAAAGAGAGGATGAAACGAGATGAAGGAAGATAACCAAACAAACGATCCTAATAAAGATATTTACGAAAGTTATATGAATAACATGAAACAAGAAATATCAAATACTAAATTGTCTGAAGAATCCCAAACAAAGATTATCAATACAGGGAAACAAACTGCACGACTAACTAATATTCTTATCAGTTTAGCGATACTTCTACTCATGTTACCGATGATGACCTTATTCACTTATATGTATTACGGTGGCATTAGTGGAAAAGCAAATAACTATATAGAGGTCGTTGCAAAAACGATGTATGTTACCGAACCAAATACGAGCCTTGAGATGATGAAAATTGAAAATCAGATTGGGTTATTTTCAATGGAAATCTCTTTTGAAACGTTTAAACGAATTGGCAAAGAGGACTATAAAGCAAGTGACTATAGAATGCCATTTTCATTGAGCAATCCGAGTTTTCCGAAGAGAACCTATTATTTAGAGCGACCACTTCCAACAATACCAAGCGTTGAAACTGAGACTCTCTTGCACCCAAATGCGAGGATCCCATTTGCAGTTAACAGAGAATGGGAGATACTTGACAAACTACCGGATGGTACAGTGGCAGAAGTCTATGTATCACTTTCACGCCTAATGGACCCACAGGAGTTAGCAGCAAGCTTACCTTCTGAAACAGATTTACGTTGGCTTGCCGTTCATACTGGCTTTGAAGCTCGTCAAATTAGCAGAAATGGCTTACCTTTAACACCAATCGGGTACCCAGCCCAAATCGATCCAATAACATGGTCGCCTTTTAACGGAAGAGAACAAACAAACGAACAAGTGTTTTTAGATATTCTAGAACTTTTAGAAAAGAATGAAGACATTGCTGTTAGAGCAGCTAGAGCAAAATCACTTGAGATTAGCGAACGTCTACGTTTTATTCAAGAAAATGGCATTCAAGTGTATGGTGCTGTTGTTACTGGTCCAGTACCAGAACTAAGAAAACTTCGTGAATTTGATGACATTAGAGCAGTGAAGGTAGGGGAGGTAAAACTATGGAACTGGAGATAAAACAAAGAAAAATAGGAAAGTTGCAAACTTTGACAGGGTTAGTATCCTTTTTAGTCGGATTAATTTCCTTAGCAGTACTGAATGTCACCTTGCTCCTTAAAACAGAAGAATTTCCAGCATTTTTCCTCTTTCAACTGCCGTTATTAGGATTTTTCTTAGGAGTCATTGGCTTGTTTACCCGAAATAGATCGCGATTATACGCCTGGTGGGGGATCGGTTTAAATTGTTTTATCTTAGTATTTACGATTTTAATGTTCATTCTCGCTTATACGATTAATGCAAAGCCTTAAATATTAAAAAGCCGATTGATCTCAGTTATTGGCGCTAACGTTCGTAATATCGATCCTTTTGTCCTAAATGTTATTTACTTTGACACAATTTTTTGTTTCTCGTAGTCCTAAAACTAATGCTATAATGTGTCTATGAAAGGAAGAAAAGTGGAGTGATTATAGTGGAGCAAATCTTAAAGCAAATACTTGATGAACTTCAACATGTTAACCACAGACTTGATAGGTTAGAAAAAGGACAAGAAAACCTTCATACTGAACAGGAAAAAACTCGATCAGGATTAGATAGTCTACGTGTCGAACAGGGAAGAACCCAATCTGGACTAGAGAGCCTTACTCTTGGTCAAGAGAGTCTACGTGCGGAACAGGAAAGAACTCAATCTAGACTAGATAGTCTTCAACTAGGACAAGAGAAACTTCAACAAGGACAAGAGAAGCTTCAACTAGGACTAGACCAGTTAAAAGATAACCTTATTAACGGACTGGGACCTTACTTTGAGCAAATTGAGAAACATATTGAGGCAAAAACCGATGACATTAAAGATGCATTAAAAGAACAGCAAGGAGTCATCGATGTACTAGCAGCTCGTTCAATTAAGCATGAAAGCGAAATAAAAGAAATTAATCGAATACTAAGCAAGAATTGAAAAGGTTAATTGCTTGAATATACAAAATACTATCAAAAGCCCAATTCAGTGAACTGGGCTTTTTCTAATTTTATTTATAATAATTCTAATTTAGGAGAAACTAAACATAAATGAATACTTAATCCAGCAATATCTAGCAATCAGTATTTAAATACTAATTCTATGAAAACTAGATAAACTTGTGGAATTCTATATGGTCTAAATAGTTAGTTTACATAACACTTAAACAGGAACAAAATATTGATTGATTATAACAAAGTATTAATCAACTAACAGATAAACTAAATATTACTTAAATACTTAAGAATTTAAGTAATAGATTAAATAATAAAATATAGTGAGTTTGCTACCAAACATAGAAAATCTGGAGTCTCTCATGAAATTTTTCGTTTTGTCTCAAAACTAAGAGTTTACTTATTAACTGAGACCCCTCTTCTTGGTTTCTAAGCTGGTGCGCATAATATATATTATGTAAACTAGATTGAAACTCCAACGGGACAATAATCGCTGCCCCAACTTCCTTGTCCGTTGAAGTAAATCTCCCTACATTAATGAAGCAAATCTGCCTACATAATAAAAAATGTGTTTCTCACGTTTAAATCTGCTACATAAGTTTTGTTTTTCATGATAAGTAATCATTTAACCGGGAAACAAATCTGCCTACATAACAAACTACATTTAAATATTAGGCAAAACACACAACACTAATGAAGTAAATCCGCCTACATAACACCCCTTCATTGAGACAAATGTCCCTACATAAACATAAATAATGAAGCAAACCTCCCTACAAAAAAAGCTAAGGGGAAAACTTTTTAACGTTTACCTCACTTCCAACACATCTAAAAAATTAATATATGTAAAGAGACTTTCTTCGAAGATAAATTGGTTAAGAAAACATTCTAATAAAAGACTGATTTAAATCTAAATTGGAAAATTTTTATGGTTTATTCGTTTCCCTCCATTGGTTATGATTAGATTGTAATTATCCTAAATTTTTGGTCAAATAAAGCGAAAGGTGGCGGTAATATTAATACAAAAATCTCTCTTGGTACAACCGAGTTTGAACATTTGCCTTGGTTTGTATGTGAATATTTTAATAATAAAAAACTATTAGATAAAACCATTCGAAGTTATGAGAGAGATTTTTTAGTCTTTTTTGAATGGCTACTTCAAGAAAAACAATATATACTATCGATCACTAAGATAACTCTTTCGGATATTAACAGCCTTAGATTAAGTGATGCTAACAAATATATCAATTATTTACAAAATGAACAGCCCTATCAAAATAAAAAAGGTCTTAAGCAATCTAGTGTTGTAAGAAAAATATCGTCAATTAGTTCTCTATTTCATTATCTTGCTAATGTTGCAGAGCATGATAATGAGGATCCTTATATAGAACGGAATATATTTAGTAATGTTGAAAGAAAATACACCAAGGATGATATTGAAAAAGCTCAAAAAAGAAGGAATGATATATTATTAACAGCTGAAGAAGTAGCTGACTTTCTATGCTTTATCCGAAGTAAATTTGAATTATTTAGTAAAAATCAAAAACAATTGGTCTATTACCTAAAGAATAAAGAAAGAGATACTGCTATAATATCTTTACTTTTAGGGTCAGGAATTCGAGCAAGTGAACTAATAAGTATAAAGTTGAAACAAATTGAATTAAATAACAATATAATATATGTTAGTAATGCTAATGGGGCTAAAAGAAAGGTGACAATAACTTCCATTGCTAAAACTGATCTTGCCTCCTATCTTAAAGTTCGTAAAGAACGGTATAACGCTAGTGAGCATTTAACAGAGGTATTCCTGGTAAACTATCGACAAGCAAAGCCAATGAGCTTGCGCTCAATACAAATATTAATAAAAAAATATGCTGAGGCATACGGCAAAGAAGGTTTAAGCGCACAAAATCTACGCCATTCTTTTGCAACAAGAATATTTAATAGGACAAATAGCTTAGATATCTTGGAAAATGAATTAGGTCAAACCTCAATAAATCCACTATGGATTCAAATGGGACTTATTGAGGATATAAAATCATAATAAAATTGTGGCTGTGAATATTATCTACAGCCACAATTAAGCTTACTAGATTGTAAAAATAACAAAATTACTAAGAAAAAAGTGAGAGAGGTAAGGAGTTTCAAGGTAAGTTATAATTTTTATCCATCTTATTAACTGCAGTCTTCAATTCATCATTAGTAAGATGAGTATAAATCATAGTTGTTTGGACTGAAGAATGGCCAAGCTGTCTTCTGAGTTTAGGGATATCATTATTCTCAATATGGTATCTAGTTGCGAATGAGTGCCGTAACTTATGTACAGATAACGCTGGTTTACCAAAAGATTTAGCATATTTTTCTACAATTTTTTCAATTGATCTCTCAGAAAGTCTTCTGTTAGTTCCTTTTGGTCCCATTGTTAAAGCAACAAAGAGTGCCTTTATATTTTTGTCAGGTCTATAGATTTGATTTCGAATTTGCATATAATCTCTTAAGTCCAACATTGCCTGTTCACTAAAATAGACATATTGCTCCTTGTTACCTTTTCTAGTGACCTTAACCGTATTCTTCTTCCAATCAATATCCTCTATATCAATTCCGACTACTTCTGACAAACGGAGGCCTGAACCGAGGATTAGCGAAATGATCGCGGTATCGCGTATGCTGTTCTTTTTATGGAAATTATAAATTTTTTTGTTTTCTTTGTGTTTTATGCCGTAAACATGAGCTACAAAGTGTCGAAATTGTTCATATTCATCTCCGCGAAGAATTTTTCCCTCTATTCGGTTGGCGATCGTTTCCTGATCTTCTTTTAAAGTATTTAATTCCATTTTAGCCATCACATTTCTACCGATATAAGGTTTAAGTTCTGCAGTTTCTGCAATATTTTGTAGATAATAAAATAAAGATTTTAAAGCAGATAGTTTCCTGTTAATAGTTAATTGTTTATTATTTAATTTAAACTCTAAGAACGATAAAAAATCCTCAACTTGTTGAACTGTAAGACTTTCCAGTAGCTCAAGTGGTACCTCATTGCGTTTTCCTCTAAAATACCCTTCTGCTAATATCCAATCAAAAAAAATGATGTAATCATGACAATAATTTAATAGTGAAGTGGATGATAGTCTTCTTCGTCTTTTATCTATGTATTCACCGACATACCATGGAAGCTCTTTGACTTTTTCCTCAATTCTTTCATAGTATCTATTTCTTTTTTCTTTATACACACCTATCACCTCACTCCTATAGTATTCCAAATAGTTAATTTCGTCAAATAAGTATTTTACGTAATAATTAGGAGGATAGAAAAACGGAATTTTAACTTATCCCTACTCTTTATCACCTAAACAAAACACATAAATGAATTATTAAAGCTCACTAATAGAGCACTTTTCTATTTATTAATCCATGTTATCATAATCCATACTCTGGCTATTAATTTCCGATTACACCTTCCTTTCAGAAAAACAAAAAAGCACACAATCATCCCATTGTAACTTTGGATAACTGAGTGCTACTCACGTTAATCTATTTAAGTATATTCAACTATTTATAGTATAAATCTTTGTATTTAATTTACTAACATTTTTTTCGATGAAGCAAGCATTCTAATATCCAAGTAATATTTTTCGTTATGTGTTTACTTTAAAGTTTTGAGAGTATAAAAATTAATTACTTCTTGTTTCCCTAGGTAACATTATAAAGAAACTAGTTCCTACTCCCTCTATACTCTTTACGCTTACTTTTCCTTCATGCAACTCTACAATTTCTTTTACGATAGCAAGTCCTAGTCCACTTCCACCACTTTCGCTAGACCTTGATTTGTCTACTCTGTAAAACCGTTCCCAAATTCGTGGTAAATCTTCCTGGTTAATACCAATACCATTGTCTTTAATGAGAATAGTAGTCGTCTTCGCTTCCTCGGTTACTATTATGTTTATCTTTCCATTTTTCGGTGTATAGCGGATACTATTTTCTAATAAATTTGTTATAGCCTGACCAAGGCGTTGTTGGTCAACTAAGATCATGACTTCGGGTCGATTCGCTTCAACTTTACACTCAATAGATTGATTATCTAACATTAATTGCCTTGATGCAATTATTGATTTCAACCAAGGAATTACATTTATCTTGTCCTTATATAATTTAATTTTTCCTTCTTCTAGCTTAGTTAATTGAAAAAGGTCAGTCACTAAAAATTCCATACGTTTGGCTTCATTATAAATAACATCTAAATTCCGTTTAATTTCTATTTCGTCAAACTTTGGTTGATCTTTCATAATGGCTGAGTATCCTTTGATATAAGTGATTGGTGTTCGTAAATCATGAGAAATATGAGTAATAAATTGTCTTTTTGAATCACGAAATTCTTTTAATTGTTTTGTCATTATCCTAATATCTTCAGCTAATTGTCCTACTTCATCCTCAGCCGTAATTGGAAGATTAATATCAAAGTCACCTTTAGCTATCTCACGAGTAGCGTCACTTATCTGTATTAAAGGTTTGGATATTACCTTCGTTAAATAAATTGTTAATACTAATCCAATTACTAGTGTAAATAGTCCCATTGAAAGTAATAAGAGAGCAAGATGTTGTTTCGCCTTTTCAAATTCTCCAGTATCTTTATCAACAAAAAAATAACCTAACAACACTCCATCCCTATAAACAGGTTCAAAAGCCCAAATATGAGGGATGTGAAAATCAATTCCTGTATTAACATATTGAATAGTTTCCCCATTTTCAACTAGTTGTGTAACTATCCATTCTTGATACTGCCCAATCCAGGTATGGTTACCATCGTGTGAAGAATAAATTGGTTCAAGTTTTTCATTAAAATAGACTGTAAATACGTGACGATCCCGGTTTTTTTCTGATAATAGATAGGATACAATTTCTTCATCAAACTCCTCTTCAATCAACATTGAATAGACGCGAAGTTCATCTAAAACCTCATTAGCTAAATGCTCTTTATAAAAATTTTTAAAAAAGTGGTAGGTGAATAGTATCATCGAGCTTATTACTATAATAAGGATGATCAGGATTAATAATGTAATCTTATTTGAAAGTTTATAATTAATTGAACGTCCCATAAATTTCTCATCTCTTTTCTCCATCAATACTTCCATCATCTTTCCAATCTTCAAATAATTTAAATAACTGAGTTCAAAGCCAAAATAATAAGGCGTTCTAATTAGCTATTCTACTACCACTTTTCCCTCTATTTTTTATATTTCTTATTAGCAGTGTGCCGACTATTGCAGTAATAGGTATTGATAAAACCAACCCAATGCTACCTGCTGCGGTTCTTAAAATTTCAACTACTAAAAATTCCGTATGAATTAATTCTGAAAGTGTATTTTCATAAGCGTAAAGTAGCATTAGTATTGGTAAAGCGGCTCATACATACGCAAGTATCAAAGTATTCGCCATCGTACCCATTATATCTTTTCCAACGTTCATACCTGACTTAAACAATTGTTTCTTTTTAATAACGGGTCTGCTTTTCTGAATCTCCTCCATTGACGAAGCAATGGAAATTGCAACGTCCATTACAGCTCCTAAAGCGCCAATAATGATACCTGCTAATAATAAACCTTGAAAATCAATGTTTATGTCGTTATGAATTAGCAGTAACATTCTCTCTTCTTCACCATGTAACCCAGATAATTTCATGGCATTTGCAAAAAAATATGGAGATAATTGCAGCGGATGCTAACCCGCCGATTGTTCCAGATACAGCCACTAACGTTTTGAAAAGTAAATCCACTTACCATAATACAGGTTGAGGCCGTAACAATTGTCCCAGTGAAAAGCGCCAAATAAATTGGGTTATACCCTAAAAATAAATATGGAATCATAAATTTAAATATGATAAACAGAGTAAAACCTAATGTAATAACTGACTTAAAGCCTTGTTTTTGTCCAAACAGGATTAATAGTGCGAGAAAGATGACAATAATTAAAATCGTTGGAAAGTTCCTCTTATAGTCCATAAAGTCGACTGCAACTATTTCTCCGTTAGAAAACTGAATTTGCACAAATACTTGGTCATTTTCTTTTAACTTGAATTTGCCGTAACCTCTACCATCACCAGGGTAATTATAACTTTCTGCTATTAACGTATCCTTTAAAATCACCCTCCGTGATTTTTACAAGAACCCTTTGATGTTCCATTTCTAATCCGCTAAATAAATCAAAATTCAATATTTCCCTCAATAATTTTAACGATTTTCCCTTTCACTCTTTCTGTTGAATAGTCGTTTTCAATATGAGGGAAATTATGATAGCTATCAATATCTTCTACTTCATAACCCGATTCCATCGTATCGATTGCCTCACCATTTTCACCACCAAAACTGTTAGCTACTGCTCCTACATTACTAGATCCCCAAAAAGCACTGATAACTAAAACTACAACTAAGAAAGCTGTTTTTTTCTCATCGCATCTCCTTTCTTCAACTACATCTCTATTGCTAGAATAAGTTAAAATTATAAAGAAATTTTGAGGAAAGTAAGAATAAAATAGGAAGATATTTAAGAAAATAGGGTGGCTCATGAATATATGAGTCACCCTATCTCAAAAACTACAAAATTAGTAAATAACGAGCATAATATTAAGTATTATTAATTTAGTTTATCGAAATCCCATTAGGGAAATAGCCAACACTAATGCGGTCTATTTCTTCTAGTGTTTCTAATTCTACTACCGAGATTGTTTCTTCAAACATATTTGTAACAAAAGCATATCGACTATCTTTTGATATTACAATTCCGTGAGCTCCTTTACCTAACTGAATTTCTTTGACTAATTCTAAATTATCAAGGCTAATTATAGAAATACTATCTGAAGGTTCTTCCTCACTTCCTTGATTCGCTACAATCACATAGCGATCATCGTAGCTTGCATACATTTGGACTGGTCCTATACCTACATCAACCTTACTAATTAATTCTTGAGTTGAAACATCAATAATAGCCAACTGATTATCTAAATGCAATCCAACAAATGCGTATTTTCCATCATGAGAAAAACCTGTTTGGACTGCTCCGTTCCCAACCTCAATACGTTTCACTTCTTCAGTAGTAGCTAAGTTGACCATACTCATATCAGCACTATTCATATTTGCAACGTATACATATTGTTGATCTGGAGAAATACGTGCACCGTGTGGATATTCACCCACTGATACTGTCGAAATTTCACCACTTGCTCGGTTAATAATGGAAATAGTATTATCGCCTGAATTAGTAACTACAACGATATTGCCCTCTTTTGTAACTGTTACGTGAGCAGGGTGACTTCCTACAACATATTCTTCAACTTTTTGTAAAGTAGTTAGATCATATGCCAGTACTTTTTCTCCGCTTTCATCAGCATCATCATGACTATGCCCATGAGACTCATTACTATCACCATGACCATGATCATCATGTCCGTGTGGTGGATTAATAGTAACCCAAATTAAATTTGATTCAACGTTTACTTCAAGGTTATGAGCTTGACCTTCTAATTCTATCAACTCTTGTCTTCCCTCTGGGTAGTAGATAATAGAAATTGACTCATCCTTTTCATTAGCAACAGTGACGATATAGCTTTCTTCAACAACCTCTTCTAAAGCCTCTTCAGTCTCGTTTGATATATCGAATGTTACTTGATTATTACTCGACTCTTCTTTTAATCCTTCTCTTTCCTTTTGATCTCCACATGCAGTAAGTAGCAACAACATTGAAAGTGTTACTATTGTAATAAACCATTTGATATTTGAATTCATTTTTTTCCTCCTCATTTTTGGTATACCTTAATTATAAGAAGGACATAGGGAACTCGAAGTGATAAAGGTCACTATTCAAAACACAAGTTTTATCAATGTCAAAAATCTCTCAAGTTTTTTTCATACTTTCTGGATATTTACTTGTTAAGTACAAAATTATTTTTTTAGTTATCTTCGTATAATGAAACTTGTACTTTTTTTCTTGAATTCTACATAAAATTAACTAAAAGGAGGGAAGAGAAAAATGGAAATAGGAATAATTTTGTTAATTCTCTTTGTGTTGATTATTCTTTGGGTATTTAGTTTTATTTTTTTGTTTCGAAAGAAGCTTTCCTTTATGATTGGAATGATGAGCGCAATGACTATAGGTATGGTACTGGGCTTATCGTTCGGCACGATCATAGCCGCGTTGTATCCAGAAAGATTTTTTGAGGTGACCGTAATTAGTATGTTATTTGGCGCACTAATGGGAACAATTGCTGGATTTCCTATTAGTATCATGGCAGTACTGGATGGTTTTCTTGCTGGAGCTATGGGTGGTATGATGGGAGCAATGCTAGGGGTAATGGTTACAGGTAACGCTATAAACAATTTGATGAATGTGATTATCGTTATTTCAGGAGGGGTTCTATTCATATTATTTTTAATGTTTCAAAGTGAAACAGATATGAAGTTAAAAGGATGGAAGAGTTTTTTTTACGGATACCGATTACCATTATTTCTTTTAATAATCCTTGCCTTCTATTTTTCACACCAATATTCTCTACCAATTATCCACAATCACATTGATCATCATTCCTTTCAATTTTCTGTATCCATATAAAAAGAAAAACAAGCTTAGAACTCTCAAAGCTTGTTTTTCTTCACATAATTATTGGTAAAATTTTTTTGTACTTTCGAACAACTCCAAATAGGATAAAACCTCCGTTAATAGCTGCAAAGATACTTAGTAGTGGCCAATTTGCGCCTGTTTCTTCATAATCATGATAGTGGTCATCTTCATGCTCACCATCATGATCTGTAAGCCAAGGGGGATGTTCTGAATTATGTTGATCATGATCTTCTCCATGTGCATAAATCTGAAGTGGGTTAATTAATAAAAAAATGAAAAGAAGTCCATAAATAAACCGATATCTATTTTTCATTTTCATTCCTCCTATTTATCATTGATTGATTATTGAGGAAAGTTACCATCTTTAAGTAAAATCTCCCAAGCTTCCCCATGGTCAGCCGTTTCTAAAATATTGTTTTGAAATGTGGAAACAGTTATGGCTGATGGGCTATTTGCGACGGCAATATAATTCACTGCATCTGCACCAAGATAAAGGTTATACGATATAAATTCTTCACCTTTTAGTCGAAATAATCCATTTTCTCTTGCCTCATAGAAAATCACTTCACCTTCTCCTAAAACGTATAAAGACGTGATATACCCATCTACTCTTTTTTCCCAGGTAACACCGCCATCATTTGAATTAAACAACCCTTTACTAGTTGCTGCATATGCAACATTCCCATTATCAGGTACCAAACCTAAATCAAAAAATTCATCATGATTTAAAGGGAGTCCTTTTGTTTTTACTACATCCCATTTAAAGCCTTGATCCTTAGATACTAATATTTTATTGGTGTTAATGTCTGATCCATAGCCTAAAATAATCGATTGGTCACTCGTTGCTGCTAATGCATGAAAATCAATCATTCCATGTAATCCTCTAATTTCCCATGTTTCACCAAAGTCCTTACTCCAAAGAAATCCTAGAGGGTCTGGTAATTTACTTCCTTGTCCAGGGTGTCCACTTGTCATCAAAATTGTAGAATTTGGAATAACTGAATAGCCCATTAAATCAAATCTTTCACTACCTACAATGTAAGCTTCGGTAGAATTTTTATCATATTCAATTAATCCATAATGACTTGCTAATAAAAGTTTTGTTTTGTCATTGGGGTTCTTAGATAACCCATGGATATGCGAAAACGAAAACACTCGTTCTTGGCTTTCTACCGTTTCACCGATAATAATTGGTTCACCATTGCTTCCATCTTTAGCTTCAGAATTTGACCCACACGCTGATACAATGGCTATAATACTTGCAAGGCCGAGTGCTATTAATAATTTGTTTGTTTTCATCTAACTCAACTCCTCCTGTTTTTTAATATCTTGAGTTTAACAACAATTGATGAAGAAATTATCAAGAAACTATAGTGAAATTGTGAAAACACAGACAAATCCTAGATAGTTTTATAAAATGTAACTTTTACTTTTGTCCCACTATTTTGTTTACTCTTAATCGTTATGATCCCTTTATGAGCTTCAACTAAAGCTTTTACAATTGAAAGTCCAATACCTACTCCTCCTGTTTTTCTATTTCTTGATTTTTCCCCGCGGTAAAAACGCTCATAAATAAATGGCAAATCTGCTTCCGATATTCCTAGTCCGTTATCCTCTATGATGAAATGAATAGATTGTTTTTCAACCTCAGTTTTCAACACTACCTTGCCTCCTTCATCCGTATATTTCAAGGAGTTATTTAGAAGGTTAGACATGATTTGAAAAAAACGATCACGGTCAGCTTCAAAATTAAAGTTATGGGTTGGCTCTTCTATTAAAAGAGCAACTCCTTTTTGCTGAAATTGCGGTTGAAAGGTATTTAGTAGTTTTTTCATTACTTCTTTGGTGTTTATTTCTGAAATTTGTAGCTGAATTTGTGGATTTTCTGCTGCTAATAGTTTCTCTAAATCATCCACCAAACGAACCAAACGCATTATTTCTTCATGACTTTGCTTCAGCCGTTCTTCTGATGGCTCCCATACGCCATCTAAAAATGCTTCGTTTTGGCTTCGTAGTGTAGCCAACGGAGTCCTTAACTCATGAGCAAGATCATTGGTAAATTGCTTTCTTAACTTTTCCTGATTTTTTAAGGAGCTTGCTAACTCATTAAATGATTGTGCTAATTGATTAATTTCATCTACATGCTGTCTTTCAGGAATTCTTACATCCAAATTATTCTTCTGTAATTCACGTGCAGCTTTTGAAACTTGGCGGAGCCCATAAGTGAACTTTTTAGAAAGAAGAATGCTCACTATCATTGAAATCAAAATCATTATTAGTGCAGCAAATATAATGTACCTATTAAATTGTTTTAAAAATTGAGAGTCGATATTTAGAAACTCTTTAGCGTAATACACAGACAATAGACCTATTTGCTTTTCCTCAACAGTTAAAGAAAATTGTCTATTCTGAAGCTCATTTGAACTCTCGCCAAGCCTATTAAACATCATTAAGTGCCTTGTGGAGTCAAATATAGGGCTTCCTTTTGAGTCATAAAAAGTAAAATATAATTGATCCATCATTACATGATGATGAAGAATTGACATTAACTTGTCACCTGTCACTTTACCAGTATCTCTGTACTCCTGTTCAATATTTTCAATTACCTGATCAATTTGCTCCAAGCGTTTCGCTTCTAAATAGTCTTGAAAACTCCCATAAAAGCTGTATTGTATAACTACACTAATTAGGATAATGCTCCCTAAAGACACCATAAGAAAAAAGAGTATTAGCTTAGATTGTAACGTTCGAAACATCCTTCTTCCCTCCAAATTTATACCCCATTCCAAAGACTGTAATAATGTACTCAGGTTTTCTTGTATCTTCTTCCACCTTTTTTCGCAAATTTTTAATATGAACATCGATACTTCGTTCGTAGCCTTCATAGCTATCATTTTGGACTTTATTTAGCAAATCGAGTCTGCTATATACACGTCCAGGATGTTCAGCTAAAGCAACTAACAACTTATATTCATACGAGGTAAGTATTAGTGCTTTCCCATTCACAATTACCTCTTTTTTTAATAAATCAATTAGCATGTTTTTTTCGTTAAATGACAATAAATCTCTATTAGAACCTTTGTTCATTCTTTTTAAAATAGCTTCAACACGGACGACAACTTCTCGTGGACTAAACGGTTTTGTTAAATAATCATCAGCACCTATAACAATCCCGTTAATTCGGTCTTCTTCCGCTGCTTTTGCTGTTAGCATCATAATTGGAACATCACTCTTTTTTCTGAGCAGTTTACACACTTCTTCTCCGGAAAGGTCGGGTAACATTAAGTCAAGAATTATAAAATCAGGATTTATCTCTGTAAACCGTTCAATTCCTTCATAACCACTAAAAGCAGTAAAAACACTATAGCCTGCCGTCTCTAAATAGGCTTGTATAACATCAACAATCATAGGTTCATCGTCAACTACAAGTATTTTAAAATTCATTTTTTTCACTCCTATAAGAAATACATTAACTTCATAACAACTCCATAACTACTTCATAAATTCTTTACATCTAATTTATAAACTGAGAATAGAAAAAGAAAAGGAGATGAATTATTATGAAGAAAAAATTGATTGCAGTAGTAACAGCGACAACATTGGTTTTAGGAATTGGAACAGTAGCTATGGCAAATTCCGATGGAGAAACATTTACAAATTTTAATTTCCATGACATGCTCCCATTTATGCAAAAAATGCATCCAAGTATGAATGACGAGCAATTAGAAGAAATGTATAATCGCTGTCATGAAGATGGCGGTATGATGAACGGAATGGATAATATGATGAACTTAGATGGTATGAAGAATATGATGAATAATAAAATGGGAACAAAATTTTAACAGTAACACTTTTTATAATCCTAAAAAAGAGAGAACTCGTGAGTTCCTCTTTTTTTATATGAAGGATATAATTAGCTCAATACAACAGTATTTTGAAGTTCTACTGTTAATTTAGGAGATGTCCTCCGCCATTTTATATCCAACTCCCCAGATCGTTTCAATTATTTGTTTTTTAAAGCCGGCAGCTTTTAATTTTTCTCTAACATTTTTTATATGAGTATCTATACTTCTTACATCTCCCTGATAAAAATCATCCCATTCAAGTTGTACTAGTTGCTCTCTGCTATAAACTCTTCCGCAATCCTTCGCAAGTCGGAGTAATAGTTTATATTCTTTTTTTGTAAGTGTAATAGGATTTCCTAAGTATGAAACCCGCATTTTATTCTCTTCAAATAAAAGTTCATGCGCGGAAAAACTTGATTGATCTCCCCGTTCAAATTTAGATATCCTTCTCATAATCGACTGAATTCTTGCAATTAATTCTTTAGGTTCAAACGGTTTAACGATATAATCGTCTGCACCAAGGTGTAATCCTTCGATTATTCGTTCTGTATCACCAAGTGCAGTTATCATTATAATCGGTACATCCTTATCAATCATATCCCTTACATTCCTTAATACCTCGTAACCATCAACGGTAGGCATCATTACATCTAGAATAATTAAATTATATTTTTCATCCATAATTTTTTGAAGCGCATCAAGGCCTGTTTGTGCTTCATCAATTTGGTACCCACAAGGCTTTAGACATAAAGTTAATAGATTACGCATTTCTCTTTCATCATCAACAATTAACACCTTATTCCCCATAACTTCACCCCAATTCTAAACGTTAACTAAAATGTACTATATTAGTTTGAAAAAAGTATGGAGAAAGTAAGTGGAATTTGTAAAGTTAATAATCTTATTAAAATAACTATTACAATTGATTTATATTCTGTCATTTTGAAACATAGGTATTAACGTTAGCCTACTAAAAACTAATTTTAACAGCTATAAAAATCATAGGAGTTACCTTAAGAATGATTAGAACTCAGCATATAATAGTATTGATATTAATGAGTATTGTTTTATTTGCATGCTCAAATACCGAAGAAAGGCATATCCAACAAAGTGAAAATGACCTTGGTAAAAATCTATCGAAGGCAGAATCCAGTACTAATTTAACTAATGATAGCACCGATGATAGTTCTGATAATCATGTACACGATCTCTGGCCTTTTGAATGGTCAGCCATTTACGGACTTCAAGAAGGAACCTATACTCTTAATTTTAATCAAAATGAATATGGTGATGAAAGCATACTAATAGCATTTATTATTGAAAATAAAAATATAACTGATCCTGTACACCATGCTGCTCATCTTTTCGAAACACCTTCAGAAACAATTAAAGAAAAAAATGAATTTATAGCAATACATGAACACGCTTATAACCTACTCCTAAATATGGATAGAACTGAATATTCTTTTAAGATTGAAGAATCAGGAAGCTATATCATATTTACAGAACATCATGCTGAAGAATTTTTAATGACTATCTTAAATCAAATGGGGGAAGAAATCTTACCACAAAATCCTACTGAATATGAAAGCGGAGAACATGTTCATTAATGTTTAACCAAAGAAAATTCCAATTTCTCGAGGGGGAATTTAACATGAAAGTGATTTTTATGATATCTTTCTTAATTATTCTTTTAATTTCTTTCGCTTCCCCAACCTCCGCACACAGATTGGTTATTCAACCAGTTGAGCCCGGCACAATTAAAGTAATTTACGATGATGGTAGTTTTTCTACCCGTACAGTGATTACCGTATTTAATGAAAAAGGAATTGAAGTTGCAAACGGAACACTTGATTCGGAAGGGAACTTTCATTATGATGTAAAAATTGCTAAATTCTTTGTTGCCAATGATGGATTAGGGCATCGTACTGAGTGGACAGTTGGGCACGATGTTGTCTATATATCTGACCCTCATAGATGGATAACTGCTGGAATAGTAATTATTATTTGTATTATTATCTCATTGTACTTTTCAATGAAAACTAAAAAAAGAAATGCAATTTACAGCTAAAACGGTAACTTAATTAACTAATAAAAAGTGCTGAATAACAGTAGTTGTTCAGCACTTTCTTCTTTTAAATAGATTTAAATTTTCTAAGTCTTAACGTATTTAGAACAACGGATACAGAGCTAAATGCCATGGCAGCTCCAGCTAACATTGGATTTAGTAATAAACCAAATAACGGATATAACATTCCAGCTGCAACTGGGATTAGTACGATGTTATAGCCAAATGCCCAACCAAGATTTTGCCAGATCATTCTCATTGTGGCTTTTGAGAGTCTAAGAGCTGTTACTACACTCATTATATCTCCCCGCATTAGTGTGATATTAGCTGTTTCCATCGCGATATCTGTACCTGTACCGATAGCAATTCCGACATCTGCCTGCGCTAGTGCGGGTGCATCATTTATTCCATCTCCAACCATTGCAACAATTTTCCCTTCGTCTTGAAGCAGCTTAACTTCTTTGGCTTTATCCTCTGGTAAGACTTCCGCAATAAAGCGATCAACTCCTGTTTGTTTTGCAATTGCCTGTGCTGTCTTAAAGTGATCACCTGTAATCATAACTACTTCTAAGCCCATTTTTTTCATTTCTGCAATGGCTTTAATTGAGTCTTTTTTAATTGGGTCAGCTACAGCTACAACACCAATACAAATCCCATCAACTGCCACATACATTGGCGTCTTTCCTTCATCCGCTAATCTCTCAGCTGTATTTTTAGCGTCAGCAAGTTCGATTGCTTTTTCTTTCATTAATTTCAGATTACCAACATACACTTTATTTTCACCAACGACAGCTTCGATACCATGCCCCACGATCGCTTGAAACTCATCTAGTTCCATTAACTTTAGGTTTCTTTCCTTTGCCTCTTGAACGATTGCTTCCCCTAATGGGTGTTCTGAGGCTGTTTCAACAGAAGCTGTAATTGTTAAAAACTCTTCTTCTGTGATGTCAGAAGTTACAACGATATCTGTAACCTTTGGCTTTCCTTCAGTTATGGTACCTGTTTTATCTAACACAACTATATTTGTCTTATGAGCTTTTTCTAAGCTTGCAGCATCCTTAATTAAAACGCCATTTTCAGCACCCTTTTCAGTTCCTACCATAATCGCCGTTGGAGTTGCCAATCCTAACGCACATGGGCAAGCGATAATTAAGACAGCAATGAATGTGGTTAAGGAAAAGATTAATGCTGGTTCAGGACCAATTATATACCAAACAATTGCTGAAACAGTAGCAATAATTAAAACTGCTGGAACAAAGTAACCTGAGATTACATCAACAATTCGTTGGATTGGCGCTTTAGAACCTTGGGCCTCGTTAACCATCCGAATAATCTGAGCGAGTGCTGTTTCTTTTCCAACCTTAGTTGCCCTGAATGTAAATGAACCTGATTTATTAATTGTGGCACCAATTACTTCGTCTCCTACTCCTTTTTCAACAGGGATTGATTCACCTGTTAACATTGATTCATCAATTGAAGATTTACCTTTTACGATTACTCCATCAACAGGAATCCTTTCACCTGGCCTTACAATAATTTCATCCCCTACAAGTACTTCATCAATTGGCAACTCAAGTTCTTCGCCATCTCGAATTACTTTTGCTGTTTTCGCTTGTAAATTCATTAATTTTTTAATTGCTGAAGAAGTTTTTCCTTTTGCCTTTGCTTCAAAATAGCGTCCGAGCAAAATTAATGTTGTGATTACCGTTGTAACATCATAATATAATTGGTAAGGGAAACCCATTTGTGATAATGTCTCTGGAAATATTGTCATTGCACCACTGTAGAACCAGGCTGATGTAGTACCCATGGCAACAAGAACATTCATATCAGCTGACTTGTTTTTGAGGATCTTATAGCTATTTTTATAAAACCTCCAACCTGGAACAAGTTGAACATACGTTGTTAATAGTAATAACATGTAAGGATTAGATAGATAATCTGGAACCCACCCTCCCCAACCTTCCATCATATGGGGTATACTACCGAACAAAACAATACTTGTAACAATTGCACTAATCGTAAAATCTTTCAATAGCTTTCGGGATTCTTTTTCTTGGCCATCCTCATTACTGTCCTCTTTTAGTTCATCTATTAATGCCCCCTCGTAACCAAGTTTTGTCACAGCATCAATTACTAGTTGAGTTTTAAAATTTTTATCGTTAACTTGAACTTGAGCTTGGTGGGATGCTAAGTTAACAGTAACACTATCTATACCTTCAATCTTCGCGATGACTTTCTCGACACGGTTCACACAAGATGCGCAGGTCATCCCTTTTACAGAAAATAAGTATTTTTTACTTTCAGGGTTATCTTTTACTTTCGCTTCGTATCCTAATTTTTTTATTGCCTCAATTAAAACCTGTTCATCTTTAATTTTGGTTTTATCGTATTTTACTTGCGCTTGGTTTATTGCTAAATTTACACTAACAGTTTCGACACCATCTACTTTTTTTATTGCTTTTTCTACTCGATTTACACATGAGGCACATGTCATACCAATGACAGAAAAGTCTTTTGTCACTATATTCATCTTCTACTCCTCCTTACAAGTTACACAGGGTATTAGTATTATATTTATTAAAAATCGATATTGCTAACGGTATAGACGTAAGTTAGTTTCCTATACCGGTAGGGGGTACTGTTTTCAGTATAGAATAGATTTGTTAAGAAAATATGAAGATTTTAAAATTAATTCAATATTTTTTTCCCATTAAAGACCTTCTCGAATGTCCAAAATCAAATTAATGGCTTAGCCATATATAATTACACCTCTTCTCTGTTCTTAGGTTAACAATGCACTAAATTTATGAAGAAACCATAAATAATTTTTGAATAAATTAGAAAAGTAGTACTTAACAGCTAAGCTGCGAAGTACTACTTTTCTTAGTGGCCACCATGACCACCATGATCTCCGTGCCCTCCACCATGTGCAGGGACAATTTCAAGCATCTCATCAATAAATCCTTGTGTTGCAAATGAAACTAATTGTTCATTCGCTATTAAATAGGCATGATTATAAGGTCCTTCTGTAGGATCATTTTCGAATGTAGGCTTAAGAAGAGCTAAATACTCATGCATCTCTTCAGTCATTTTACCATCCTCAAGCCAAACCATCGGAGCATGTTTCCCTAAATGAGCAAACGGTGCAGAAGCAATTGCAAATTCTGGGGAAGCAGTTGGTACCAATACAATTCCATGACCTGGGTTAGTTATACCCCAACCAAAATCTGTAGCATCATCTTTAAACTTTGCAAATTCAATTGAAACTTGCGCAGGTGTTTCGCCGTTAATACGTGTAACTTTCCCAAACTGACCTAATTGATTTACAACATCAGCTGAAATGATGCTCTCTGGACCTACTACATAAATGGATGCATTGCCAGCTCTTTTTTCTAATGCAGCAATCGTTTCGGCAGGAATTTCCGTTTCTGAAACATACAGAAGTGATTCATTCATATGAGTAATCCAGCTTCCTGCAACAATTGTGTAGGCTTTAGCTTTATCGTCAAGCGACCCAATAATGACGCTTTGAGGTATATCATTAATTAATTCCGCATAAAGCTCATCAATTTCAAAGGCAAACGCTGCTGGGTTCTCCTCTTCAATTGTTAGCACTTCGAAGCCATTGAGCTTTTCAAGTTCACCATCATTTAATTGACCTACTACCATAATTTGTGTTCCATTAACATTTCCTTTTGGATTTAAACGAATAATTTCACTTAAAATTAAATCCGGTATAGTCCCTTCGTTTGTAAACAATAATGGACCATCATTTGGGTGATGAACTAAGTTCAAACTTGCAAGTGATAATTGCCAATTTTCTAATGGAGCTAGCATAATCGTTCCTGGCTGGTTAGCCTCGTGTGTTGCTGGCCAAATTGTTTGTGAAGTTAAAACCGACATTTCAAAAGGATCACCACTATTTAACCTGGTTACATTTTTAGTATTTAAATGTAACAACCCTTCTTTAGAAGCTTCTAATTGTTCAGTACTTCCTGTCGTTTCAGTTTTCGCATGTTCTTTGCCGTGTTCGTCACCTTTGGAGCCATGGTCACCAGCATTTGAACAGGCACCTAATACACTTATTGTTATTAATAAAGCAAATAAAAATAATACTTTTTTCATTGTTTTCCTCCTAAATTATTTTATTATAACCATAAAAACAGTATAAATAGTAAATATGAAGAAAATCTGAAGAAACTGTAACAAATTTTCATACAAAAAAACGATCTTGTTAAAAGATCGTTATCTCCCAATATGTGATTGTATCTAGTATCCCTATTAATATGATGATTATTCCGGTATATTGTTGCACGATAAGACCTAATTTTTTTCCTTTTTTCATAAATGTACCACTTAGTCCAAAATACCAAATAAGAAAAACTGCGATAATAATTGGAATAGATGTTCCTATTGCGAAAATACTTGGTATGATAGGTCCATAAGGAACTGCTAAAGCCATTGGCATTAATACAATAAAAAATAGAATAAACATTGTCGGGCAGAAACCTAAAGAAAAGCTAAAGCCTAATAAGAACGAACCTAACTTTCCCCTTTTATCTGTTTTATTCTTCCACAATGAAAGGGTCCATCGCATCGTAAATAAACCTACAAGATACAAACCTATGACAATCATTAATGGTCCTAAAAACTTTCTAATCCATGGAAAGTAGGCAATTAACGACTGTTGAAATTCTGTGCCTAATATCCAAACAATTAGACCTAAGCTAGAAAAAGCAACAATTTTTCCAAAGATAAATGCAACTGTTTCCCCCCATGCAACTCTCTTTTGCAATGATTGATTTCCAAACAAAGTAATGGCACTCAAATTCCCCGTAAATTGACAAGGGGCCAACGCACCTACAATACCCAGCAGTATAGCGGACAGTATTGGAATATGCTCTGTCCCATAAGCTGCGCTCATGAAAGGTTCGCTAAAGAAATTGCTAACTTGCTGAAGAAATTGATACATAGTTTCCCCACCTGCACTTTATTTAGTATTTTTAGATATTAGTAAAGGAAAAGTATTAAGAATCTCTGAAAAAACTAAGACGATAGTTTGGCAATTTTTATTAAATTATTTCATCCTAAATTTAAACTTGACTAAAATTAGTTTTATAAACATACAAGTGTCTAATTGCGCGTAGGTAAATAAAACTGAAGAAACAATATTAAATGAATATTTTCCTAATTATCTTTACTAAGCTCCGATTATCATTGAAAACCTATTAATACTCTTTTATTCACTTTTTTTGCAATTGTAGTTTCCATCCTTCCCTCCTTCACAACAACCTTCGCTATTCCCACCACAACACTTTTTTTTCTTCTCTTGTTTGAACAGCTTTATGAATGAATAAACCAATATTACAAGCACTAATAATACAAAATAGTTTACGGAAGTTAATAGAATATCCATTCACCTTTCCCCCTTAGAATATAATATTCCTTCCAATACCCTTAGTAAAAAGAGAAACTCAAAATCTATGAGTTTCTCTACTATCTTTTAGTGAACCCGGTGATCCATTGGTAATGAGAATAAATAGAAATTCAGGATACCGAAAATAAGCATTAGTAAGTAAAATGGCCAAAGCTGCTTAACTGGTTTTTTTCCACCGATACGGTATACTGCATATATTGACAACCAAGTACCAATTCCTACTAAAACAAACTGTGAAATTTGAACCGCTCCATCAGAAACAATCGCCAGATCTCCTGTTTTATAAATACCGAATAATCCTAATGTATTATAATACAACGCTTTCGTTTCAGTTAAAAGATGGAATAAGTTATGGCCTAAGTGACCTGCTAAATCAATCGGGATATACGCGTAACCGAAACGAATAAAGTTTTGCATTGTAGTAGTATCTGTATATGATTTAGAACCAACTTTCGCAGCTAACCAAAGCGTACCAATCGGGATAATCATCGCAATAATGAAGGCGATTGTAAAGTTAACGTTAAAGCTACTTGTACGTGTAACAGTAGCAATACCATTTAGAATAGTGTTCCAAACTTCGAGCATCGTTACATTTTGAACTAAAACGATACCCATAATAACTGCAGCTAAGAACGATTGTTCAATCATCGGTTTTTTAATACCCCAAAGTTCCATTGTAGGTTTTCGGGGTGAAATTCTAATGGAGTCATTTGGACAATTCTTTACACAATCACCACAAAGGTTACACTCCGCACTATTATCCATTGTCCGTACAAATTGGAACATGTTACAACCTTCAGCTTTTTCACTACCTTTATAACAAGACTGTGTTTTACAAGTACGACAAATATCCAAATTACCTCTTAATTCTAACGTTCCCGCCCTCGAATAATTACCTGCTAATCCACCGAGAAAACAAAGTGATTTACAGAATGTTCTTCTTTCATAAAAAACTGAAGTAATTACAACCATTGTCAACAATAATAGTAGTAAAATACCTGATCCTCTTGGTGAATGAACAACTCCGAAAATATGATCTGCCCAAGTGATAATAATGAAAGTTGCATCAATAAGCCATATTCCATATTTCTTTAAAAACTTAGGCATTGGGCTCTGGCTACCTACTACTCTTCGAACAATATCACTTATTTTTCCAAAAGGACAAATGGCACACCAAAAGCGACCAACTAGGACAAACAAAATTGGTACAACCGGCCACCATAATACCCAAGTCATTGCTGTACCCCAGTTTCGGTGTGGATTAACTGTACCAGTCATTAACTCAAAGACGATAAGTGCAAAAACTGCCATTGCCGTCCATTGAAATATCCCTGGGTACCATTTACTTTTTATAAACTTCTTTACTAGCGGTATATCCAAAAAGTTATATGGCTTTTTCGGTGAGGGTAATCTTTTTTCTGGTGTAGCCATTATTTCACACCACTCTTTCTCTTTTTATTAATTTTACGGACCGCTCCGAATATAATAAATCCACCATTTATTGCAGCAAATGTCCCTAATAGAGGTAAATTTGCACCGGTTTCCTCATAATCGTGAGTATGATCATCTCCTTCATCATGTGTGTGGTCATTATCCCCATGACCATGATCATCTCCTTCATCATGTGCGTGCTCATCATCTCCATGACCGTGATCATCACCTTCATCATGTGCATGGTCATCATCTCCATGACCGTGATCATCATCTTCATCATGTGCGTGGTCATCATCTCCATGACCATGATCATCATCCTCATGACCGGGTTCATCAGTTTCCTCATCATGTGAATGAGGTGTGTCTTTAGGACCAGCTAAAGTTTGAAACGGCATTGCTAGCAGAAAAATGAATATTAGCGCACTTACTATTCTTAATCTCTTTTTCATTTCTTTTCCTCCCCATTTCTTCTTACAAGAAAAGAATAAATGATATATATGAAGAAAGATTTAAGAAAGTTTGTATATATAGCAAAATTTCACTTCATAAAAAAAATTCCAATAAAAAAATCCTTTACAACATCATTGACATTGTAAAAGATTTATAGTTTAACTATTCAAGGCTAGTATTGCATTTCTCAAGAAGAGTGTACGTTCTCTTCGTGGAGTAAAACATCGAATTTGGTCTTCGCTGAATCCTACTATTAAACGCTTGTTATCAAATAAGATTGGGCTTCGAATCATCTCGGGATTTTTACTCATCTTCTTAATAATGTCTCTCAAAGAAAGAGCATCATAATCATTCTTAACTGCCCTAAATGCTACTGAACGTTTAGAGATAATTTCATCAATTCCAGTTTCAGTCTTTTGGATAATCAGTTTTAATTCATATATACTTAAGCGTTCAATAAACATATTTCTTTCTTTAAAATTAATGCCATGCTCTATTAACCATTCTTTAGCTCTGCGGGATGACGAACAACCAGGAGAAACTAATAATGTAACCATAGTCCACCTTCTTTCAAAATATTGTATTTTAGCTTTGGAGTAAATAATATAAAATAAAAGACAATAATGTTAATCCCCATATATAAAACCATGTCTTTGCAATTTCGTATCTTCGAACATTGGCTGGCTTGATAACCTTTGTTGTTTTCTTACGATACAACATCAACAGGTAAACTATTAATATCCCCAATATACTCATGACATGGCTGACACTAATAATGTCAAAAAGTAAAGGGTTATCCCTAAAAAACTCAACAATTCCACGTATAGTAAGAAACCCAACTAAGTAATGCAAAAAGACTTGGCCTTGATAAGCATTACTCTGTAATCGGAGCCACAGATAACCAAACAAAAGATAATTTAATGTAAATTCATAAGCCTGGACAGGATGTAATAACACTCCATCAACTTTTATGGCCCATAATGGGTCACTTGAAGTAGGATAACCAAATACATCACAGCCAATTCTACTTATTCCTTGTGTTAGTATGATAAATGGGGCAGCTAAGTCTAGCGTTTTCCAAATCGGGATTTTTACCCATCGTAAATAGAAGATCCCAACGATAAAACCTCCAACTAATCCGCCATGGATGGAAAGCCCTCCATTGTGAAGGTAAAGTATTTCTATTGGATTTGCAAAGTAATAGGAAGGATTATAGACTAGTACATAAATAACACGTGCCCCAATTACTCCACCTAGAAAAGCTAGAAGTACCCCATCAAGCAAAACTTTATCATTTAAACCTTTACTTTTTGCAACTTTTAGGAATAGATACAATCCTATAGCCAAACCAATGGCTATCATCATTCCAAACAAATATATTTTTATAGGTCCAATACTAAATAATGGCTCCATATTTCCCCCTTACTCCCCATTAGCAAAGTATAAAATTAATCTATTCTTAAACTTAACGTATTTTTTTACTATTTTTAAAAGCTAGAAATACTAAGTATAGCCCAGCTCCAACTAAAATTACTTTTCCTTGCCAAGTCCACTGTGTAACTTGGTATACAGAATAGGCTTCGATTAATAAGGCTGGGACCTTTCCTAAAGTACTAGCAATAGCAAATATCAAAAAGGATACTTTACCGATTGAGCTGACAAATGTGACTAAACCGGATGGCACAAAAGGGAGTAATCTTAGCGATAAAATTAAATAAAAGGCTTCTTTCCCTTGTTTCAAAAGTAATTTTTTGGCTTTTGGATATTTTTCTACTGTTAAGGTGGATAGTTTTTTAAAGCCTTTTCTATATAGCAGAAATGCCACAATGGCCCCAATGGATTCACCAATAAATGAAATAAGCGTGCCAAACCAAAAACCAAAAAATAAAATATTAGCCCCTGTAACAAAAAAGCTCGGGATAACACCGAAAATAGCAACAATAATATTAACCAAAATACTAAGTATTAAGGCATAATTTGAATATTCTTCAAAAAAACTAACTAAATTTTCTTCCATATATTCTCCTATCTCATGGTGTAATTAAGAAGATTTACTTTTTAGTCTTTGAATTTCTTTTGTTAAATGTTCATTTTGTTTGATTAATGTATCCAGGCTAGTTTCAACGTCACGGAGGTCATTATTTGAAATTTCAGTGGGATTTTCCTCCTTTTTCTTTTGGGCAAGTGATATTGACCTCCAACAAAAGTATAAACATATCCCTTTCAAAATCACGATTAATATCAGAATGGTAGTCATCCCATGTCCCCCTAAATTATTTTTTCCGTTTTTTAAGAGCCTCTACCTCTTCTATTAATAATTGATTTTGCTTTTCAATTATTTTGAGTTTTATTTTCATTTCTTCAACTTTAGAGGTAGATCCAGCTTGTTCCTTAGTCTTGTGATGCCCATGATTGTCCTTTGTACAACATCCACCACCGCTTTTTTTCATCAAAAAAAATAATAGTGCAATTATTACAACAAATAAAAAGTTAAGAAAACCACCGAACTCCACTTCTTTTCCCCCTTCATAATGAAGTTATCGATTGCGTTTCATCCTGTTTATTTCTTCTATCAGTTGCTCATTTTGTTTCATTAGTTTATTCATATTTTCCTTTAAACTCTCTGTTTGACTATCCCTTCCTTGAACATGTTCATTAGTCTTTGTTCCTCTCAATATGAAATAAAATAACGCTCCCATCATTAATGGGCAAACAAGAAGGGCAAGAATTGCTAAGTTATCCATAATTAAATTTACCTCCTCATGTACAAAGTTTACAGAAACTTAATTTATTTTCAGTATAGGTTTAAATTGTTATGAAAGTATGGAAAAAGGGTGAACAAATTTTGTTATGTGGAAGTGTAGTATTAAATAGCCAAGTTGAACTTTCTATTACTCCTTATACCGTATCCCTAACATTCTCTTTTCTCGTCTTAACCTTAATACCTATAACAAAAAGAACCAAAAGGGAGACTAAGAGATAAGCGATATACTGCTGATCTAGTGAAATAATTCCTAATGAAAAAATGGACAGAACAAAAACAAAAATTGTATGACCAATAACTGTACTTAGGATAAAATCTTTTTGGTGTATGTTGCTTATTCCACCTGCAATATTTATGATACTAGAAGGTATAATAGGGAGCATTCGTGCAATTAATATAGTAGAAAAACCGTTTTCCTCAACTTTTTTCTTTAATTGAACGTCTTTATAATTTTGTCCCCATGAATGAATAGAGTATCTCGCAAGATAAAAAACCAAAAGAGAACCCAAAATATTCCCAATAAGGCTCCAAAAGTAGCCATATATAAACCCGAATAACCATATATTAAACGCTGTTAGTAATAGAAATGGAACTAGTGAAAATAAATTTTGGATTATCATCAATCCCATAGTTACTAATAATACACTTTTAAAATCTCCCCCCATTATTTTTTTTAATGTAGACCATTCTCCTGCCTTAATATATTCTATCCATTCTTTTTGGTTGAAAAGTAAAAGTACCATTATAAATAAGGTTATAAGAACAATCCCAATTTTCATTGCTACTCTCTCCTTATTGGTTCAGTTGCAAATAATGCAAATTCACTCATCTACTATTAATTGACTTAAACTAAGTATAAATAATAAATTTGATGAATATATGAAGTTATAAAACAATGTGTTAATAAATTAACAAGGCTAATTAAACATGTTTCGATATTAAAATCCTAAATTCGCCACTTTATAACAAAAAAATAGCCATAAAAGGCTATTTTTTTTGTTCAATATCTTCAAGACAATTTTGTTTTAACTTATCTAGACCAAATCTCACAGTAAATTTAGGGAATTTCTCGCGTTTTTTTCCATTTTCTCTATAAGTTTGGATAAGTCTATCCACGACTTTGTATAATAGATCTGGTTCTAGTTGTTCCTTAAATAATTGTCCTATCCTAGCATCTTGCCCCTTAGCTTGACCACCAATATATAGATCATATTTCTCATGACGCTTAATGATCCCGATATCATTTATTAATGGTTCCCCACATGCATTTGGACAACCAGTGTATGCTGGACGTAAAGGAAATGGTACCTCCTGCCCTGCAATACGTTTGTTTAATTCTATCGCTATTGGCATGCCTTCCTCTTCGGCCCCTTGACAAAAATTACATGTTCTTAAGCTTTTTACATACGGCCCTACTGGATAGCAGCTGAAACCGACGTTCTCCAATTCTTTCTTCGTCACTTCTAGTTTTGATTCAGGAATTTCTATATACAACTGCTGAAATGTAGTGATTTCCAGCTCTGTATCCTCATCTAAGTGTTTTGCCAATTCTATAAGTTGCTTTTGATTAAGCTTGGCTCCAAAACCAATACCTCCGTTAATTGCTAGTGGAACCATTTTTTCTCTCTCCATGTCTCTCTCCTCCGTAATCAAAAAAATGTGTATTTTCATTTATTATAAATCTTTAAAGTAATATATAACGCCATTATAAGCAAGATGGGAACTAGAAACCATAAACAAATTTGAATTAAGAACCCGAAAAATATGAGTGTAGAGAAGTGTTCTAAGCTAAAAATAATGGCCATTGTCAAGCAAGCTAGACCAACAATTATAAAAGACGTTGCAATAACCCATTCACCTTTTTTCAAGTTTCTTCCCCCTTAAGAAAGTGGAAAAATAACTACCACTTTTGTCCCTATGTTCACTTTGCTTTCGACTGTAATTGCACCATTTTGTAGTTCGACTAGTTTTTTTACAATCGATAGCCCTAGTCCTGTACCTCCATATTTACGCGATCGAGACTTTTCTGATCGAAAAAAGCGTTCAAAAATAAATGGTAGGTTTTCTTTTGAAATTCCGATTCCAGTATCCTTAATAATTATTTTTACTTCTTTTTCATCAACTAGAATCTCTAAACAAATAGTTCCATTATCGGTATATCTAATGGCATTTTCAATTAAATTGATAAATATTTGTTCTAGTCTTAGACCATCTCCATAAATAAATGGTACCTCGCTAGGGACTTTTAATGAAAAAAGAAGCCCTTTTTGTTCAGCTCTGTATTTAGTCTTCTGAAAGACATCTTCAACAATTTGAGTTATATCAATTTCAATGTTATTTAGAACAATTTTTCCTTCTTCAATCATAGATAAATCCGACAAGTCATTAATTAAATTAGTTAATCGAGTTGTTTCATTATCAATAATATTAAGGTATTGTAGTTTCTCTTCATTTGAATTATACAGTTCTTCTTTTAAGACTCTTGAATAACCCTTTAAATAAGTTAATGGCGTTCGCAGTTCATGAGAAATATTAGCAAAAAACTCGCTCCTACTATCTCTATACCTTTTTAAATCCCTAGCCAAATCATTTATAGCTGTACCTAAGGATCCTATCTCATCTTTGGACCTAATTACTAATCGAGTATTTAAGTCCCCTTTAGCAATTTTTCGAGTCGCCCTTTCCATTTCTACTAAAGGATTGGATAATTTCTTCGAAAGAATTAGGGTAAATCCAGTCGCCAGGAGAAAAGAACCTAGGGCAGCAAAAAATATTAAACTTCTTATTTTTTCTAAAGAGGCAATGACACTCTCAATTGGTGTTAGGATATAAACAGCACCTATAAACTGATCGTCTTTAAAGATTGAAGACCCTGAAATATAATATGTTTTATGGTGGGTTTCATCATAAATATTTTCTTGATTAAAACCTCTTCTAAGGTTTGATAATTCTTCTAAAGTAATTTTGTCTCCAAGATGTATATAAGGTGCGTTTGAGACAATGACATTACCACTATTATCTACTACATACAGTAAAACCTGGGATAAGGTAGCTATAAGGTCAAGTGCTTCATATATTCCAGTTTCATGATTATTCGCTATTAGTGAAGCATAGTGGTAAGAAATTTGTTGAGTGTTTTCTTCTACATTTTTATAATAAAATCCTGAAAAAATTTCATGAATAACAAATCCTAATGGAAATAATAAGGCAAGAAAAAGTGCAGATATAGTTGCTCCTAATTTTAAATCTATTCTATTCAGATTCATTTTTTACCCTCTGCTCAAATTGGTAGCCAATCCCCCATACTGTCCGAATCGGTGAACAATTTAATCCCGCTTTCAAAGTTTTTATTCTGATGTTCTTTACATGTGTATCAACTGTTCGAATATCACTTAGATGCTCATCTCCCCAAATTTGATACAATAGTTGTTCCCTTGTAAAAACTCTAGTAGGATGTTTAGCCAAAGTATAAAGCAAATGAAATTCCTTCGGTGTAAAGTCTACAACATCTCCTTGAATTAATATCAATCTAGAATCCCAGTTAAGAACCAGCTGATTAAAAATTAACTCTTTAGTAGTATCAAGATCGACTTGAGTTTCAGTCCGTCGAATCAGGGCATTAATTCTTGCTAACAGCTCCTCTTTCTCAAATGGTTTAGTTAAATAATCGTCAGCACCACTATTTAATCCTTCTACTTTGTCTTTTGTCTCTCTCTTGGCGGTTAACATAATAATTGGTGTATTATTTGTTTCCCTGATTTGCTTGCAAACATCAATCCCATCAACAACAGGCATCATTATGTCAAGAATTATTAGGTCAATTGAAAATTGCTTTATAGCAGTTATTGCCTCCTGGCCATCTTGAGCCTCCATTACTTCAAAACCTTCACTCATTAAAAAGATCCTGATTAATTTTCTCAAATTCCATTCATCATCGACAATTAAGACTCTCTTCTTATTCATAGTAAATACCTCATGTAAACAGTTATTTTTAAGTTCGATCTACAAAACTAATTCAGCCTGTTTAGTTCCAATTAGACTATTTTGACTTTGAATATCCTTTTCTATAAAAACTTGATGCCAGATCATAAATGTAAGTATAGCCCATATGTGGCGACTAAAATCTAAACTTTTCTTACTAAGAAATATACTACTTTTTCTATCAAAGTTCCCCTGTCTATGTTTTTCCAATAACTTAAGAATATAAGCTTTATTAAACAAATACTCCGTATTACTAGAAATTATTAAGTTCCTTGCCCAGTCATATAACTCATCTTGAAGCCAATGTCTGATTGGTACTGGAAAACCTAGTTTTCTTCTATTCACTACATGGTCTGGAACAATTCCTTCAAGAGCCTTTCTTAACGCATATTTTTGTTCTGATCTTGTAACCTTAATATTCGAATGAAGTTTGGATGCAATACTAAACACTTCTTTATCTAAAAACGGTACTCTAAGCTCGATAGAATGTGCCATTGTCATTCGATCTGCTTTTACAAGAATATCCCCACTTAACCAAGTATGCATATCAATATACTGCATTTTTGAAACATCATCGTAATGTGGAATTTTATCATAGTAAGGTTTAGTTATATCTTGATAGCTTTTAAGGAAGTTATATTTTTGTAAAAGCAATCCCTTCTCATTTTCACCAAAAAGTTTTGCATTTCCGATATATCTTTCTTCAATTGGTGTGCACCCTCTTTCAATAAAATTTTTGCCCTTTATATTAGATGGTAAATAACTTATTATGGATTTCAATCTTTCCTTGTTACTAGCAGACATAGACGAGAAGCCTTTTAAAGAGATAGGCTCTTTATAAATGCCGTACCCACCAAATAATTCATCTGCTCCTTCCCCGGATAAAACCACTTTTACATGTTCTCTAGCTAATTTTGATACAAAGTAGAGAGGGATTGCTGCGGGATCTGCGACAGGATCATCCATATGCCAAATTATTTTTGGTAGCTCCTGGATAAACTCATTAGGCGATATTTCTTTTGATATATTTTCAACCCCCATCTTATCAGCACTTTCCTTTGCAACATTAATTTCACTATAACCTTCGCGTTCAAAGCCTACCGTAAATGTTTTAATATTTGGATTTACTTCTTTTGCAAATGCAACAATACTGGTCGAATCAATACCGCTTGATAAGAAAGATCCAACAGGGACATCACTTCTCATATGAAACTGAACAGAATTCCTTAAAACTTTAATGATTTCTTTTGTACTTTCATCAATGGTCCTAATTACAGGTGTAAACTTGGGTGACCAGTATTTTTTTATTTTTAGGGGCTGACCTACTTTCTTTTTAAAATAACAGCCCGGTTCCATTTTCAAAATATCACTTGACATTGTAAAAGGCTCAGGCACATATTGATAAGTCAAATAATGGTGCAGAGCATCTTCGTTAATTTCATTGCGTGCCTTTGCTAATAACAGGCTTTTCTTCTCAGAAGCAAAAAATAACTCGCTACCATCCTCGAAATAATAAAATGGTTTAATTCCAAATCTATCTCTAGCTCCATAAAGAACTTTATCAAAGTTGTCCCAAATTACTATTGAAAACATTCCCCTTAATTCTTCAAATGCTAGTTCTTTTTTTTCTGAAAATAAAGCAATTATTACTTCCGTATCGGAATCTGTTTTAAACGAATATCCCTTTTTTTGTAAAATGACTTTCAATTCAAGATAATTATAAATCTCACCATTAAATACAATCGTATATCGATTATTTTCTGATGTAAGGGGATGTTTCCCACTTTTAAGGTCTATAATACTTAGCCTTCTAAACCCAAACTTTACATGATCCCCAAAGTAGTATCCAACATCATCAGGTCCCCTATGAATTATTAAGTTTGTCATATTTACTAATGTATTGTTATTTAATTCATTCTCCTTATTATCAGTAATAACTCCAACAAATCCACACATTATCTATTTTCCTCCTAAGGAAACTGAAACTTTTCCTATTTTCTAATCCCAATCTAATATACTCTAAAATTTTGTATAAACTATGAACTTATTCATTAAAGTATTTTTTACACTAATAGAAAACAATCTGAACTACTTGTCCAGATTGTATCTTATCTTGAATTTTGTTATTGCAAAACTCTATAGAGGAACACAGCAAACTGTGCTCTAGTAACAGCTTCTCTTGGACGATATGTATGATCGTCAAAACCTAAAGTAATTCTATTTATAGCTAGTTTACGGATCGCAGAATACGACCAATCTGATTCAGATATATCTCTAAAAGTTATGTCTTCTTCTCCTTCAGCTAAAGTGAAAACTCGAGAAAAAAGTACCGCTATTTGCTCTCTTGTTAAGTATGCATTTGGTCTAAAAGTCCCATCCTGAAATCCATTAAAATAACCCGCATCATAGGTAGCGTTAATGGCGTTAAAAGCCCAAAATTCTGAAGAAACATCTGTAAAAGCCATATTTTCTATTTGGGTCTCTAGTCCCTTAACATTCGCAATTATTGTAGCAGCCTGAGCCCTTGTAAGATTATCGCTCGGCTTAAATAAGCTATTTGGGAACCCATTTATTATTTTTTGCTCTCCAAGCAGTTTAATATGGCTAAAAGCCCAGTGGTTTTCAGGTACATCATGGTACATTCCTGGCGGTAAATTCGAAAGGGTCTGTTTTAGTTCCTGTTCTTGTAATATTCTTCTTGCTCCTAAAAACCTCGGTCCCCAATAGAATGGGTCGTTAACTGACGCAATTGCGATCCCTCTTGATGATGTGGCACTGATAAACTGCCCATTTCCGATATATATCCCTGAATGAGAGGGTCCCGGTTTGTATGTTTCAAAAAATACTAAGTCACCAGCCACTAGTTCCGATCTTCGAACTGCTCGACCTGCTTGGAATTGTTCATTTGCCGTCCTCGGCAAGTTAATACCATGTTGTTGAAATACATACCCAATAAAACCCGAACAATCAAAACCTCTGGGGGTAGTACCACCGAATAAATAAGGTACACCTAATTGGTTTTTGGCAGTCCTTACTATGTCATCATGTTTAGATGCTAAGGTTTGCGTTGGTAAATACAATAAAAAAATTAAAACTAACATTATTAATTTAACTTTTGTTCCCACTATTCTACCTCCATTAATTTTCACTACCAACAAAATGTAACAAATAATTTTGAAGGAAATATGAAGGTTCATTAAATTCCTTTTGGAAATATCCTCCTAGAATTTAAAAAAGCTTAGATATGTTCTAAGCTTTTTAAATATTGAAACCTATTTAAGTGAAAATACCTTTAATTAATTAATCTAAAGAGAACACTTATTCTCCTGCCTAACAAAATCACTGAAGTTTTTAGTATTTTTATAAATACATCTTCTGACTAAATAAAATTCACCTCTATTTAATTAATCCCAAACATGAATTTTAATTATTTCTTTGGGATTTGAAGTTACTTCAATTAAAATTGGTGGAATGTGTTCATAGTTAAATGGACAAAAATGATATCTGTAGTTTAAAGAAGCTTCTGTAATGGATAGTTCATTCCATTTTTTATAGTGATACATAATTATAATACCAAGTAAACGATTCATAAACCAATGGACGATTGTTTCCGTCCAATATTTCTTATCAATACGGTTAAAAATTTCATGGAACATTTTAACCATGTAATCATTATCTTGTTTTGAAGCGACTGTAATATAATGATATTTTCTTTTTGCTCTTTTTCCATTTTCTAAATCACTGCTGTTAGTTACTCCTTCAATAAACATCCTCCAATTAACATATACGAAGGAAAGTGTGTATTCTTTCTCCGGGTGCTGCTTAGTAAAGTTTCTCAAACATTTTTTGTGTTTAATTAGATAATTTTTTCTAATATTTCTAGAAATTGCACGAAATGTTTGATAGGTAGAAAAATAGAGTTTGTTTATTTCCTTAAAGTTAGTTGGTTCAAATTTCTTATGAAACTTTTTTATTGGAGGACTAGTAAATGTAATTTTTTTTGAATCGTTATGTAACTTTGTTAATTGTCTAAATACCGAAACAATTTTTGTGATTTTTTCTTCAGTTTTTAGGAACGAATTATTAAAATAAATTACTCTCTGTTTACTATTCGATTTAGAATTTAAACTTATTAGAGTATTTAAATCTTTATTTAATAGTGTATTATTATCCCTAAAAGATTTCCAGCGCTCACTACTAATAATAAAGTTGCTATCATTAGTATTCATTGGGAAAATATTTTCATATGAATTTTGTATCAAAACATTATCGATATCAATATAAGATAAGGGTTCGTTATGAAAAGGACATATATTTAAAAAAACAAATTGGTGGAAAATGCTATGGTAATCATAGTTTGCACATATAGGACAGAATGCAAATCTATCACTAAAAAAGCTACTATAATCATTGTTTACATGAATAAAACTCTTCAATAATTTTTTTTTTAATTCCTGTTGATAGGTACATAGATTAATATTTATTAGTATAGTAGTTTTTGTATTAAAGCCATTGAATAAAATCGAAAGTTTGTTATTCTTTATGTATTTAAAAGATACCTTATTCTCCAAATTAATTAGCAAGTTACAAATCTCTTTGTGACTTACACAATTTGCTATTTTTATTTTATTGAATATACTCCATATAGACTCATAGCTATTTATCCATGATAAGTCCCAAGTTAATTGTTTTTCATGCATTTTCGTCTCCTCACTTTCTATATAAATATAATTACCTTTTAATTATTTTTTTATACAAAGTGAGTAATATATTGGTCAGTGATTACAGCCATAAGAATGTACCAGCTGTGCCATGTTTTTTACCAGCAGTTGCCACGGAATTTACCACTCGCTGTCAACTTGTTTATTAATAGAAGAACGTCAACGGTTTTGATTTGAAAAAGCCTAACCTCTTATACGGGTGATTAGGCTTTCGTGTTAATCTATCGCGACAATTTTAGATCATATTTTTAGTGAATAGTATCGTTGTACTACGCAGAAATGGCTCTGTAGTTTTTCTCCTTCTTAATTAAAGTAAGCACCAGTACTTTATGTATATTTTTTCACTAAAGCTAATATAAGTAGCTGTTGCTTAAATATCCAGTATTTTATTGCGAGTTCACTTTAATCTCCACATTATTTCTAACAGTTGAAAAACCGATTAGGGAAGTATTCCTTCATTTAAAGCCAATATAGAGAAGCTTTCTATAGTTACTTTATTAATTTATTATACCATGGTGCCTAATTTCAGCATTAACTGTAACGTCAATTGGAATATTGGGGTATTTTTCGTTCCACATACCATCCTCCCACGCATAGTTGTGGTAGGCAATAATTTGTCTACCAATCCCCAAATAATCACAATTGGCTTCTTGTAGTTTGGATACAGTTGTATTTGCTAAATTTGTTAATTCCTTTGCTATTATTTCATTAAGCTCTTTTGCTTTTTGTCTTTCACCTAAATTATCTGGAGGATATTCTATAACGTTTAAATAAAGGGAGAGTTCAAGTTTTACTTCAATATCTTTTCTGTTAGACACGTTTACATTAAGGTTTCTTTTAAATCCCTCTACTTCTAGCGTTATATAATTTAATGCAGTCATACCGCCTCTATCATTATTTACCTTTACGTTGAATTGAGCTCTTTTACCATATTGGTTATCTAATAAATTAGCCATCACACTTTCTTCCAAGTTAAGCTCTCCAGTTTTTCTTTTTCCATTAAATAATCCATTCCCAATAATTCTGGCAAATTGTTCTTGTTTCTCTGATTTATCAACTGATATTAATGGGAGTATAATGTCCTTACCCTCATCTAGCATTATTGGACAAATATTTTGGATATTAACTTCTGGTACCAAGGTGTCTATTTCTGCCCCTTGAATAAGTTCCTCCAAATATTTACTAACGAGAGGTCTTCCTTCCACTTTTAAATTTACTAGTTCTGAGGCAAGACTTTCACTTATCACTATCTTTGCGTTCAAAGGCGCACGAGGATCGCGATAAAATAAATCAAGCATTGAATAGAGGTCTAAAGATGCCAAGTCGTCATGGACAAGAAGCACTCTTAGTTGCGATGAGTCAATCATCCCAGAGACTTTCGTATTCATATCCATTCGGGACTCTCGTAATGTATTGCCTATGCCACTTGCAATTTTTGATACTGGTTGATTATTGTTTTCTTGGGTTGTTTGTGGTATAGATACGGTTGATTTAATTTTTTGTTCATCCGTTTGATCAATACCTACAACGAAAATTAAATTTGTATCCTTGAGTAACATTTGGTCCCAACAACCTGCTAAGCATAACAAAATACTAGTTCCAATGATGTATAGATAAATCTTCCTCATAAATGCCTTCCTTTCTTAAAAACACTTGCTATGAAAAGGAAAAGAAGGGGAAAAGTGATTGCAAACACCATAGCTATGTTTCCAATATAGTCACTCCATTGTCCTACCGCTAGAACATTCCTTGGGATTAGTGATATTGCAGCTGAGAGTACTAAAATTATAGGGACTAAAAATTTGTGTTTCTTTAAAGAAAATGTATTCGCTAGCCCCAAAGCTGAGAAATAAACGTAACTACAATAGGAAGTAAAAACAGAAATAAACCATATCGATAAAAAAATAATGTCTACCCTTTCAACGATGGTAAAAGTAAAAGCATTTATAAGATATAATACTGGTTGTGGTATAAGAGTAATCTCTACTGGACTAAAAAAGGTTAATGTCAAAAATGTAATATATGAGTAGTAAACTGTTACAAGTACATTTGCAATACTTGCATAATATAATTTTTGTTTATTATTCCCTTTTACAAAAGGTAGTAAAAATATAAGAAATTCAAAACCTAATAATGAAAATAATGCTTCTTTTCCACTTAACAATATATTTGCTATCCCACTATGACCAATAGGCATTAGATAGCGGATATCAATATGCTGATATGCTGGTAATGTTAAAAATAAGATAGCTAAAAGAAAGATTGAAACTAATACATAAAATCTTGAGATAATACGCAGTTTTTCAATGGTTAAATAATAGGTCATGATGACTAACATGAGGACAATTGCCCAGTTAGGTGTCCGAGGGTAAGCCCAAGTTTCTACAACTTGATTAAATAAAATTAAAATTAAACTACTTATGACTAGAAAATAAATAACATAAAGTAATTTAAAAACTGCACCTATCCGCTTTCCGAAGGTAATAGATAAAATTTCATAAAACGTTAATGTCGGGTACCTCCTGGTTAAAAGCCAGAACATGAGAATAAGCAGCTGTACAAATAAACCTGCAACTATTACAGAAATCCAAGCATCCGATTTAGCCCCCGCAGTAAAAACTGAATATGGCAACGACAATACCCCTACACCTATTTGGGTCTGGACAATAAAAAAAATAAATTGAATAGGCGTTAAAGACTGATGTTCAATTTGCTTCATTTTCTTCCTTCCATTCTCTCGCTCTTCTTATTTGCTGGATTTTTCTTGGTAACACTGCTATTGGTCTAGTTTTCATCTTCCAGATTGGCCCTCTAACGACTGAATCTTTCACCCCCCCTAATTGTAGTGGAGCAAATGGAGCAAAATATGGTGTACCAAATGTCTCTAACTTACACAAATGGATAAGTAATATTACAAAACAAAATATTATCCCAAAAAATCCAAAAGTCGCTGCTGCAAGCATAAACGGAAATCTTAAAACCCGTAGTGTCGAATTCATTTCCGTTGAAGGTACTACAAATGACGCAATAGCAGTAATTGCGACAACAATAATCATAATATTTGATACTAGTCCCGCTTGGACTACAGCATCACCAATTACGAGTCCACCGACAATTCCAATGGTTTGTCCAATTGGTGTTGGGAGTCGAAGACCAGCTTCACGAATTAATTCAATCGTTAATTCCATTATTAATGCCTCAACAATAGGCGGATAAGGTATTCCCTCCACAGCATTCTTTACTGGTATAACCAGTTCACCAGGAATCACTTCAAAATGGAAAGTTACTACTGCTATATAAAAAGACGGAATAAATATTGCAATAAAAAAACTGATAAATCGAATCAATCGATAAAACGAACCAATAATAAACCTGTTATTATAGTCATCTGGGGACTGATAAAAAGAGAAAAAACTAACCGGACAAATTAACGCGGTAGGGACACCCTCAGAAAAAATCGCTATTCTCCCCTCCATGAGATTTGCCATTACTCGATCCGGACGTTCCGTATTTAGAAATTGAGGGAAAGGAGATAAAGGATGGTCTTCTATTAATTCCTCTACAAACCCTGGACTAAAAACCATATCCGATGAAATTGTTTTTATCCTATTAGTAACTTTTTCTACAAGGGTTGGATTCGTAATATTATTTATATATGTAATGGCGATTTTTGTATTCGTTTCTTCTCCAACCGTAAAGTAATTAACTATAAGATTAGGATTTACTATCCGCTCCCTAACTAATTGGATGTTAGACGATAAACTTTCAGTAAACCCGTCATGAGAACCTCGAACAACTTTTTCATTTGATGGTTCTTCAATAGAACGCTCTATATCCTTTTTAGTATTAAATATTCTGGAAACCGTCTCCCCTTCGAGAAATACGGCAGCGTTACCACGAATAATGCCTTTTATAACATCATCAAGGTTTACGACTTCCTTATTGTTAGCAGTTATTATTTTGCTAAGGTCTATTCCACCTGAGGTTAAAACATTTTTCAGGAGATTCCGTTCAATTTTATCGCTATCCACCATTGTTTCAAGGAAAATACAAACCGCTTTTTTTTCGTTTAAAGTAAAAGTTTGATATTGAATGTCATCGGAGTTAAATAAGGATTTTTTTACGTTTGCAATATTTACTTCTATGTCATTGGAAATTGTTCTATCCTTTTTCTCCATTTTCGAATCCCCTTTTCTTCAATTACACCCTTAATTTTCCCCAGACAGTAATCAGTATTCGTATTTAATCAGCTCTATATATCTTTTTTTATTACATTTATTTAATAGGTAAAAAAGAAAGTGGTGAAAAGATCTTCATCCACTACCTTCGCTAATCTATTCTATTTTTTTTGGTATTTTTCAAGCTACTTTTATAAGTAATAGAGATGATCCTGGTTGGTTTAGCCTATGATTGCCTATACCTGATTTATTGTGCTGTTTATTTGAGTCCTACATACATTCAGCTACATCAAAATTTGAAGTTATATTTTTCTTTAAAAAAGAATAGAACACTTGCTGCGCAGTAACCGTCAAATACGAAGAAACGATCAGCCTAATAGAGTGATCGTCTTTAACGAATATTATTTAAGTTACCAGTATCGTGGTACTGCGAAGCAAATGAAACAGATATTTTATGGGTAGGGTATTAGATTATACTCACAGTTAATAGACTTACAGATTTGGAATAGTTCTTCTATGTCAGTTGTTCTGCATATTGTTTCTATTTCTATCATAATAAAACTTTAACCACTTTAAATAGGAAGTTCCAATGCAAACACTCCCCTTAGGAATTGAATTTTTCCTGTAAATAATTTCTTATCGAACGGTTAGCTATAAAAGAAACAAGTTGGAAATTTGGTAAAATTATTTCATCAATAAAAAAATCATCATTTTTTTCTGTAACAATAGTCTGTCTATCAAAAAACCTATAATGACTTTCTGGACTTTGATGAGGTGGACTCTTTCCCTCATGGGTAAACTTTGATCTATGGTCATATAAGTCTTTTAGCAATTTTCTTATTTCATCTTCTGAAAAATCTTCAGGATACTTTTCATCCCACTGTTTTTTTAAGAACCAATCGTCCTTACGCCCAGTAACCTCTCCTAAATAACTAGCTAAGTTTTCTTTCGGATGCTCTAAATCTACCCATTCTACAGGAGGGCAATATTTCATTATGAATTCCACAAACCTTTTACTTATATATTGTGATTTACCTCGTTCTTGATTATATAATTGTAGTAGTTCTTTGAAATTTTTATTCGTTTTAGCTGCTTCTTTCCATTCATCCTCTTTAGGATGCTTAAACACAACACTATTCTTTTTAATTGCTTTTGTTGCTATTGGTTCCATTGAAGAAACTAATAGATAATAAGCTAAACCAAAGTCATCCCGTTTATTCAAATGCGACAAATGCGTAAGTCTTATTGACTTCATTACTCTCTCATATTGATCATATGGTATCTTAAAAAGGATTTTGATTGTCTCTTGTAAGTTTTCGTAATATTTTTTTATTATTTCACTAGATATTAGAGTATCATGAGCACCGGGCCCAGCAGTTAAGACAGGGAATTGCACTGCTAATTCTCCAAGCAAATGCTCATTTATTTCTTCCCTTCTTGTCATGTATCCATCACGAGGAGCTTTAACAGGTCTTCTAGTTACAAAAGAAAAAACCGCAGCAAGACCAATGGTAAATAAATGTGCATTATGGTTCCGTTCAAACCATCTGGGAATGCGAACTGGTGCGATAAATCCCTTATATGCTCCTGGAAGTATTACTTCAAATGTTGGTTCTATTTGAAAATTCTCAAATTCCATGATTTCGGTAAGATTGAAATCCAATAATAAATAGCCCGTAAAACTTTTTTCATCGTCATACATTATAATTTCTTCTGGACGAAACTTATGAATACATTCATTAAACAATACATGATCCGCAGTAACTGCTCTAGACATTAATTATCATCTCCCACTGAATATATTCGATAGAAGGTTATTTTTCCCTTTTTCTATAATTACTAAATCCTGCATATTAGTTTTGAAATCAGTATTTAATTCAGAGGTTCTTATGTCGCAGTATCCTTTAACTAAAAAAGACGATCACATTAAATGCAATCGTCCCCTTTAGTTGTTTTTCTATTGTCAGTATGGTTGTACTACGCAGCAAATGGATCTGTTGTTTTTCACTTTTCTTCTTCAACATAAGCTTCCGTTAGCATAAGTATAGTTCTTCACAAAATGTGGTTCCTTGTACTGATACAAATCTATTTTCTTGCTATTTTTATCAAGAAATATAGAATAATCCAAGGTAAAATATATCTCGTTATCCAATCAAATATATATAATAATGTAAAAAACCCATTAAATCTTATGATTTCTATATACTCCATACCAAGAAAAAATAGTAATCCTAATCCTAATGCCCCTAAAAATATTATAAGATATTTCATCGTAATTCCCCTATCGTTATTTAGTAATCTAATGCGACAGCCTGTTCCACTAAAGCATTCGTTTGTTTAATAAGAAATGCCTTTTCCTTTAAGGATCGTTCTTATTTCATTCCCATTCTTACTTGGAAAGATTTCAACAAAAGTTATTAAGTCATTATGCACTTCAATAGTTCCTATGTTGTTAAAAGCAAAACCTTCAACTTGACTTTCATCTTCAACTTCAGCGTAATATGTTAAGTAAAACGAACCACAATCAGGTTCGCCACACTCACAAATAGCTTTGATTCTCAATTCTTCGATTTGGCTAAGCAAATCATCACGATTTACTTCTTTAAAGAGCATCTTTATTTGTTTAGCCAAGGAAGGTAGTGTTTCTATCAATAATGGGTTTTCCATTATACCGCCAACTGTTCTTTTTCAACTTTTGCCCCCAATAGCTGAAGAAAACTATTTTCCAAATATCCTCTTTAAAAATCTAAACTCGCCTTCAAGATCACTATATACAAGGTTTACGGGGTCTAATTGACTGTACATACTTGGAAATATTTTTGATGAAGATTGTATTTGCTTTAATCTCAAGAAATGAGCAATTGGAAACTCGTGGTCCCATGAATCTTTATAACCAATTAAACCATGTCTGTTCAATAAACATTCCATGCTATCAATAATCAGATCAATAAAATAACTTAATTCACATACCTCTTTAAATACAATTTTTCCATTTCCTTTGTCATCAAGATTTTCATAGGCTATTATTACAATCTTAATTTTTCTATTTTCGATTAATTCAAATGACCATAATGAGCCACTTGGCTCTTCATAAAACTCAACAATACGTCTACTATTTATGCTACCATCTGGGATTGCATCAAAACATAGCTCTAATAGAGTTTTTAACAGCCATTCTATGGAGTCACTTATACTACTAGCAGTAAAACAGTAATCATGATAATCATTTGAAATAAAGCCTTTAGCCCAACCACAACCTGCTAATTCATAATTAAATTTCATATTCTCCCCCAAGAATCTTACATTACTTGTTATTTATTTCTTAAAGGTCCTCTTGTTGTTTTACTTTAGCCCCCGTTAATAAAAAATTAAAATAGGTTCTTAATCGTAAAAAAAGCAATAACAGCAACAATAAAAATAATCATACATCCTGGCTTTCCAAAGAAGCCTCTTTCGAATAAGTCTGTATTCTCCTAGTTTTTTCTGCTCATTTTTCTTCCCCCGCATAATCTTTCTCTTATTTCACTATTTGCTCCGTTAGTTTAAGTGAAAACCATCACAATCTATTGTTTCCTCATAAATAAATAATACCAGAAAATAACAAAATGAGTATGAAAAGAATTGTTTCACTACTCGAATTTATGAATAGTTGGATTAATTACTTGCTGCGCAGTAA